>LXNI01000672.1_pt1 | contig 37542 bp, 32 predicted proteins | sample 809091 | NCBI WGS metagenome assembly LXNI01 (sample SAMN04870527, study PRJNA318959) | sponge metagenome | biome: 01000161; feature: marine sponge reef; material: water | host: Sarcotragus foetidus | place: Greece: Milos, Mediterranean Sea | collected 2013-05-29 | depth 5-7 m
GTCGAATGTCATGCCAGTGCCAATACCGCCGAAGGTGATGACCATCAGCGGACTGCCCACGACATCCACCGCGGCGTCGAACGTCACCCGCAGCTGGATGACATCGCCGATCTTGTAGGTGTCGTTCTGCCCCGCCGCGGGCGCCGACACGAACGCCACGCTGCTCACCGTCGGCCTAGCGACCCGAGTCAGCGCTTGATCGGTGAAATCATCCAATTCGTTGCCGGGCACATCCTGGAGCGGGTTCTCGTCGTCACCCTTGGCATAACTTACCGTCACAGTCTGAGTGTCGCTCGCGGCTGAATCCAGTCGTAAGTTCAAAAATTCATTATCAAGGCCATCGGCGGGAGGAGTGCCGTATGCGAAGTCCGCAGCTTCGTCGTCGACTTCCACGGTGAAAGTAGTGACAGCCGGCAAGACAGCAAACATGGGCTCGCTGAACTTAAGCGTGATATCTTGCCCGTCCACGATCCACGCTTCGGATACGGTCGGCGGCGTGGTGTCGTCCTGCGCCGCTGCGGGGAAAAACGCTAGTAATGCGACACACGCTATCACCGCACGAGCGAATCGATTTGTTCGCCATAGTTCGGTTATGAGTGGTTGACTGCCACGAGCGAGACGACTCGTGCAGAAGGATTGGTTTTGGGTCTTGCGCGATGTTTCGCACGAGCTTTCACAGACGTGATCTGATCGTAGACAGCTTCTCGATCTTCCTAAGATCGCGGCATGCAACCAGTTTCCTGTGACATTAATAAAACGCCGCACGAACTTCCGATACGCGTCGCCATAACGACGTTTGTCTCGTCTAGCATGTCGATGTGCATGTGCTTGATGTGAACAACATCCAGTCGCGTCTGGATTCATTCGCACAATGCGTGCGGATGCGAATGCTGCGCGAACGGGTTCCAAAGTCATCATCTTGAACGTCTCAATAGATCTAGATAGCCATTCGCACTGATCGCGTCCGCGCCTACGACGAGATGCCTGCGCCCCGATTCGTCACGAATTCCCTTATACCGCTTATTTGTAATGACAAACAAGCAATAGAGATTTTATTTCACGTGATATTCGTGTAATAACTTATCGGTTGGGCGTTGAAGCCCGATCTCCGCTCGATTAGATTGTGAAACGAAGGTGTTACGTCACTCCTGTGCCAGATGCGGACTGAGTTCATGTTCATATCAACAACGTAGACGTAGCTACTCGCCAGCGCAGCAAGCGTGGCACTACTTCCTGCTACGTACTGCTCTTGCCTCGGTATAGTTCTATACGTTGCTGGGAGAACTTGAGAGCTCCTTCGCGCCTGATAAGGTGTTGCTACGTCCATTCACTGCGGAAGACGGTACCAAGCGCTTGTAGCCAACAGCATTAGGTAATAAAGGTGATCAAACTGTCACTCTGACTAAAGCGCTATGAGAGGCGAGTTACAAACATGTGATCGGATCAGTGTCGTGCATTACCCGATCTTCTGTGCACCGTAGTACGCTAGATAGCTCGAACCAAGATAGCCCCCTTGCACATCCATAAAGTTATCAAGTGCTCTTCTGACGGAGAACCTCGAGGAGACTCATCGTGCGTCGTGGACGCACATTAGAGGAAGGTAGATAAACCGAAATAAAGCGGTCTAGAAGTTTGCGTCGCAAGACAGTTTGAAATCCCTCGATTCGCGTTTACGATGTTTCATTCACCATCGCATCGCCGGAGAGTTGCAGGTTTCCGATTTGCAGCTAGCAAATTTAACGGTCCCGAGGCACATCGCTACCGGTCAGTCGAAATTTAGTCCTTGTGGACTGCTCTAAGAGAGCTCGATGTTTCTCTTAACAATCCACGACGCATGCGATGAAAGTGCTCGACCCACGCCAGAAGTCTTTCCGGCGCATGTTTCTTTCGCCATGTGCTTGCCGCGAATTTGTTGGCTTCAGCTAACGTTGGGTAGACATGGATCGTCCCCATCAAGCTCTTAAGACCTTTACCCCATTTCATCGCCGCGATAAATTCAGCCAGGAGATCGCCCGCATGGTGACCGACTATGGTTGCGCCGAGGATTCGATCCTTGCCAAGAGGCGTCACGACCTTTACGAATCCCCGTCCTTCTTCATCCGTAAGCGCGCGGTCGAGCTCCTCCAGGTCATAACGCGTGATCTCGACTTCCAACCCTCTCGCATGGGCTTCCTGTTCGTTAATTCCGACCCGACCGACTTCCGGATCCGTAAATGTCGTCCAAGGGATAACCGAATAGTTCGCCTTAAAACGCTTGAATGGACCAAAGAGAGGATTAACGGCAGCGTACCACGCTTCATGCGAAGCCGTGTGCGTGAATTGATACGGACCGATCGCATCCCCGCATGCATAAATGGTTGGCACACTCGTGCGCAAAAACTCGTCCACCTCGACATCGCCTCGTTCGCCGACCACCACCCCGATGTCTTCAAGTCCGAGACCATCAGTGTTCGGTTTTCGTCCAACCGCAACCAGGATCGAGTCGAACGGTACGCGAACCTCGTTCCCGTCTTCCGTTGAACAGACTATTGCAGTATCACTTTCAGTTGCTTCGACGCGCAGAGCCTTATGGTTTGTGAGGAGTTGTATCCCTTCGTTCTCTAACTGACTTTCGACAACTTCGCTGACGTCTTCATCTTCTCGCATCAGTAGATGCGGGGCTTGCTCCACGAGGGTGACCGCTGATCCAAATCGTCCGAAGGCTTGCGCCAGCTCGCACCCGATGGGACCACCGCCGAGTACGACCAATCGCGACGGGACATGACGGAGATTCCATATCGTGTCCGAAGTGAAATACTCGACGTCTTCTAAGCCTGGAATCGACGGAATAAATGGCGTACCGCCAGTAGCAATCACGATGTTGCGAGTCGTGATCTCCTGGTTATCCACCTCAACGCTATAGGGTGATGTGATTCTCGCGTCGCCGAGGACGCAATTCACGCCGAGTTCCGTGTAGCGCTCAACGGAGTCGTTGGGTTCGATCTTCTCAATCACACGGCGCACCCGCGCCATGACGTCTTCAAATTCAAACGTCACGTCCGCGCGCTTAAAGCCGTATTCCTTCGCGCGCGCTGCGTAAGACAGCATCTTCGCGGACCGAAGCAGTGTTTTGCTAGGTACGCAACCCGTGTTAAGACAATCGCCGCCCATCCGATGCCGCTCGATCAAGGTGACCTTTGCTTTCACGGTCGCGCCAATCAACGCCGCGACCAAGCCACCAGACCCTGCGCCGATTACCACGAGGTTGTTATCGAAGTGCTTGGGTTTCTTGAACTTGCGCAAGATTCGGCGCGCCTTTATCCCATCCACCAGCTTCTTCGCGAGCAACGGCGCGATGCCGAGCAGCGCAAACGAAACCCACAAGCCTGGCGACAGGATGTCGCCCACCGATTCGATCTGACTGAGTTCCGCACCGGCATTGACGTAAACAAACGTTCCGAAGAGCATACCGAGCTGGCTCACCCAATAGAAGCGCCATGTCGCGATCGGCGTCAACCCCATGGCGAGATTGACGACGAAGAACGGTACGGCCGGGACCAAACGCAGCGCGAATAGGTAGAACGCCCCTTCTCTTTCGATACCACGATCAATCGTCGTTAGATATCGTCCGAATCGCCGACGAACCGCATCTCTGAATAAAAAGCGCGTGATCGTGAACGCCATCGTCGCGCCGATCGTGCTCGCGAACGAAACGAGAATCAGACCCTCTACAAGACCAAAGAGCGCACCGGCGATCAACGTGAGCAAGGTCGCGCCTGGCAACGACGTACCGGTGACCAGCACGTAGATCAGGAAGAAGCTGAAGAAGACGATCCAACGATGGTCCGCCTGCACGGCCGCGATGGCTTCTCGCTGCGCCTCGAAAAAATCTAAGGTGAAGTAATCGATGAGATCAAGCGCAAAAAAGAGCGCGATGAACAACGCGAGAACACTAAAGAGGATGATTCGAGTCGGTTTCATGTCTGTTCTCTATCACCGTGCTAACGAAACGCCACGGTGATTCGAAGGTGCTCCGTGACCAGCAAGGCAACCAAGCGTGAATTAAAGGGGGAGTCCGCGGATTATTGTCGGGAGATTCAGGTCAAGGTATCACCCGACGCCTGATCTCAGCCGTGTTGCCGGCATCGCGTCCGTTGAACTAATCCGAGCGAATGTCGAGTTGATCGAGGCGTTGCCATTGCTCTACGACTTGGCGACGCATGGCTTCAGCAATTCGGTGAATCGAAGTAGCGAATGCGACGTGACGACGCATGCGGTTCGACATCGATGGACGAATTAAAGATTGAGCGTATTCGGTGCGACTCCGAACGCCGACTTTCGAACGACGTACGGATGCAAGTCAGTGAACGATTACGCCGAGCGGCTACTTAAACGAATGTTTGCGTCGAATTCGACCTAGACCGATTGAAGAACGGTCTTGATCCGATCGTATTAGTTTGCCGCGACTCGAACGTCGTAGTTGACGATTTCGAAATGATGCGGATGATCAAGCAACGTTCGTGTGAGCAACGAATTGAGATGATGACCCGATCGATACCCGACGAACTCGCCCATGACCGGCATCCCTAAGAGGTAGAGATCCCCGATCGCGTCCAGCATCTTGTGTCGAACGAACTCATCCTCGTAGCGTAAGCCTTCCTCGTTCATCACACCGACTTCATCGAGACCAACCGAATTGGTCAAGTCAGAGCCTAAACACTTTCCGATGCGATTCGCCATGGCTAGATCTTTGAATTCGCCGAACGTGCGTGCAGCAGTCAGCTCAGTCTCAAAGTCCGCACCCAATTCACTATCGAGTTCAAGATATTTCGGGAACGACTCGAAGACTGGACTATCGTGCTCAAACGTGTACGAGATTTTGAAACCATCGTAGGGTTTCAAAATCGTATAGGCGTCTTCGGAGGTGACCTTCGTGGCTTCGGTGACTCGCAACCACTTTCGTGGCACGTGACTGGAGACAGTCCCAACTTTCCGAATAGCTTCTACGTACGAGAGTGCGCTCCCGTCCTGCACGGGAACTTCGCCACCGCTCAACGAGATTAACACGTTATCGATCTCGGTGACCCATAGCGCATACATCAAATGCTCAACGGTGGAGACATCGACTTCACTATGATTTCCGCTCAGCGACGTTGAAAGTTGCGTATCAACGACGTTAGACGCGTGAGCCTTGACGGAACGATAGGTATCGGTACGAAGAAAACGAATGCCTGTATTCGGTCCTGCCGGTCGTATCGCCATCGCGCACGACTGCCCAGAGTGAACGCCTTTCCCAACGAAAAAGATATCGTCAGAAACTGTCTTTTGGTTAACCCGATCCGTGGGCACGATAGCTATCCGAGCATTGGAGTTGACGGATTTTACCGAAAATCGCTAAAAAAACCGTACATTCCGCAGAAATAATGGAGTTTTCTCCATATTTGACACATTATGAAGCTTTTGCACACCTCAATTTGTTGAGTGTCGCACCCATGGTGGACCATACGGATCGCCACTGCCGACGCTTGTTACGACTGGTTGCACCCAAGGCAACGCTCTATACCGAAATGATCGTTGCGCAAGCGATTGTTTATGGCGATGCTCGTCGAATACTTGAGTATTCGAACGAAGAACACCCGGTGGTTGCGCAACTCGGGGGCGCTGATCCATCCATGGTGGCGGACGCAACACAAGTAGTGACCGAATTTGGCTACGACGCAGTTAATCTAAACGTCGGCTGTCCGTCAAAGCGGGTAAAGAGCGGCGGGTTCGGTGCATGTCTGATGGAAAGACCTAATGAGGTTTTCGCCATCGTCGACGCCATGAAGCAGGCGACCGACTTACCCGTCACGGTGAAATGCCGACTTGGAACTGACCAACTAAATGGCTACGAACGGTTACGTGATTTCATCGTTGGACTTCGAGACCTCGGCGTGGATGGCGTCATAGTTCACGCGCGCATTGCCGATTTGAGCGGCGTATCCACACGATTCAACCTTAATGTTCCCCCTCTCGACTGGCCAATGGTCGAACGCCTTCAAACTGACATTCAGGACATCAGCCTGACGCTAAACGGCGGAATCACCGATGTCACGCACGTCGATCAAGTGACGACATGGATCGACCGCGTAATGGTTGGACGCGTCGCCCTCAAACGACCGGACATCCTCGCGGCCATGCATGCCACAATCTATGACGAAGCGAACACGTTTTCACCCTGGGATGTCGCAAGCTCGTATCGCGAATATGCTTTAGAGCAACTCGCCTTAGGCGTGCCGTTGCGTGCGATGACGCAGCACATGTTGAGTCTATTCCACGGGATTCAAGGCGCGAAACGCTACCGACAACATCTTTCAACGAACGCGAATCAACGAGACGCGACAATCGAAGTGCTCGACCATGCTTTAGCGCAACTCTCTGACCGCGCTCAGTGCCAATCAGAAGAGCGTTCGGACGCGCGCGTGAGCCTCGCCAACTAATCCAGATGGTTCGCTTTCAATAAAAACAATCATGCTAGATCGATTCAAGGCTGCATTTGCACGTCGTGTCAAAGACGACTCAATTGAGGACGATTCAGAAGATCAGCAAGTCGCGCTCGCCGCAGCCATGCTGTTACTCGAGGTCGCGTGGGCAGACCACGAGATCGAAGAACGGGAGCTCACGTTGATTAGAGACGCTCTGATCAAGCTTTACGACATTTCCGAGAGTCAAGTCGAAGCCGTTATTGCCGAAGCAAGACTCGAACATCAGGAGGTCTCGAGCATCTTCCCGTTCACACGCGCGCTTAATGAGCAGCTCAATACCGAAGAGCGAAAACGCTTGCTAGAAAGTCTCTGGCGCTTAAACGCGTTTGATGGGAGTGCTTTTCATTACGAGGAAGGCGTGATTCGCAAAATCGCCGACTTGCTCTATCTGACGCACCCAGACTTCATCGCAGCGAAATTAGGCGCAAAAAACACGTTCTCATAGCGACGAGCCGTATCGCCACGACTAACATCGACCCGTATTAACGTCATCTAATCCCATCCAGTAGACATCTTCATGAAGAAATATCTGCTATGTCTTGTCACGCTAACGACCTGGTGTGTACAAGCCTCAGAACCTGACCCTAGCTGTGCTGCCGCAATGGTGCTTTACGAGCAAGAGTGGCGCTCCTCGACTGTCCACTCCTGGAGACCGCTGCGAAATCTCCGGAAAAACGAAGCGATATGCAACAGCGATGACGAATATCGACTGTATTACTCCCAAATGCGCGCGACTCTTGAGTCGAAAGTAGGTAACCATGCTGCAGCATTGAAATTCAACGACTGGCGCGAAAATACCTATTACAACGACATTGATTTACCGCTGGAAGCGCGCGCCACACCTGCGATTCCGTATATCGTCCAACAGTCGAAAGAGAGCAATTTCGTGGTGGTGAACGAACGTCATCATGTAGGCTCCGACCGCCTATTGACCTTGGAACTACTGAAACCTCTATACGCCCAAGGATTTCGATATCTGGCCACCGAAACCTACTGGTATACAGACGAGATTAATGATCGAGGATATCCAATCGCTAGCGCCGGGTATTACTCGGAGGATGTCGTGTATGCGCAAATGCTTCGTACCGCGCTTGAATTGGGGTATGAAGTCATCGGTTACGAAATCGAGGCTGGTCAAAAGGCACCCGAAAACCCCGACAATCCAGTCAATCGACAAGTCGAACGGGATCAGGCACAAGCCAAGAACATCATCGCGAGAACCGTAGAAAAGGACTCAGACGCGAAAGTGCTTGTTCATTGTGGTTACGGGCACGTCCTGGAGTCAAAGACAAGTAACTGGTCGCCAATGGCGTATTTCTTGAAAGAACTGACCGGACATGATCCACTGACGGTTGAGCAAGTAGAACTTAGTGAGCGAAGTCTGAGCTCCTTAGAACACCCGTGGCGCCAAGAAGCTCAAGCGCGAGGCTTTCTTGGCGATCAGCCAGTTGTATTACTCGATGAAGCTGACAAACAAATTGACGTAGATACGATGACCGACATTGAAGTATTTGGCATTCAAACGATCTACGAACATGGACGTCCATCGTGGATGCGGATGGGTGGTTTGAGGCAGCCTGTCTGGTTCCAAACGCCCGAATGCGTGACCCGAGCATGCATCTTGGAAGCCATGGATCCATCAGAGGACGAAACCGCAGTGCCATATGATCGTGTCGATGCGAGTCACACAGACCGTGTCGCACTATTCCTCCCGCAAACCGGCGAATTCAATGTACGCGTCATGGATATGGATGCCAAAATCCTCGGCGAGCGGATCGTCTCAGTTTCGTCATCGCTTTTAGCAGAATAACCTCAGATCGTTAAACCGTCGATTCAAGTGATTTCGTGTGACACTGGAGAACCGTTGATTGTGCTACAGTCTACCGAGTTAATGAGGTACAAACCGTCTGACGCGATCTAATTAAGTTAGGTTAGGATTACCTAAGAAATGGACGAACCGAACGTCCCCTCTTGGGTCGCGGATCGCCTTTGCGCTGTCCTACCAGCTTTGACCAAATTCTTCCAAGAGGACTTGCTGTCGCTAGGAGGCGGCACGGTCTTACAAGCTCGCTGGAGCCACCGAACCTCAACGGATATAGCTCTCTTCACCGACCAGCAGCTCTTCAATTCGGTTATCGGAACATCCGCATCACAACTAGAACACGATCTATATCGCATTGAGGAGGTAGAACGTGACAGTTCATGGGTAGACGTTAGTACCGTTTATTGTGAAGTCGATGGGACTGAGCTGACCTTGATGCCGTCGAATTTGCTCATTAATGAAGCAAGCGGCTTCGTGGTTCCGTCTACCCGTATTAAGACGGAGAGTACCGCAACCATACTGCACAAGAAGGTGGCTGCGAGATTTGTTGGTGCTGGTGCCTGTGAGATTCGAGATATATTCGATCTGTACACCGCTATCTCGCAAGACCCAGAGGCGCTAGCCGAAGCCATTCGACCAATCCCTCAACGATCACTTGACCGAGTATCTGCGACCATGAAATCGCGTCCTGAAAGTTGGTATCACGAAACGACTAAACCGCTCATAGGTGTCGAGCAACTACCTGACGTAAGCGAAATGATCAATAGAGTTGCTGATGTATTCAGTTTCCCCTAAATCTAAACTGAGTAGTGAGGTCGATGGCTATGCCCGTCCTTAAATCGAAAGAGGCTTTTAGACTCAACCCGACTGCTTATTCCGATACGCTGACCTCGAAAGAGAACCCGATTGGTGTAATTCACGCCTTTCTGGGAGCAAACTGCGCCGGGATGCGCGACCGCGCATCTGCTGAGTCTGTAAGAGCAGCTTTGCTTGCTGAACCGATCTCAGACTGTCCCGCAAACCCAACGATTAAGTGGCTACTTGGATCGCTCCGAGTGCACGATGCGATGGGCTTGTTCTATGAGGGTGGTATTCCTCTTGGTTGTATCGCGGATCATGTCAGAGCAAACAAAGTCGAAAGGACGGACCTTATCGAATGGCTAAATCAGTTTGCCGCCCCAGACTAGACCAAGGACTACATACGAACCTGAGCGATAAAGTCAATCCTCGGTGGCATCTCGTGAATCTAATTCGACTTCACTACCCATCAGTATTGTGCTAACACTAATCTTCCTACCGTCACTGCTGAGGTTCTTCGTTTCATCGATTGATGGACCATCTAAACCGGAATCGGCGAGGTTCTGACTTTGAGGAAAAATTAAGTGCGGTCGACGTGCGTAGGAGAGGATATCTTGATCGAATCTATACTGACAACAAGAGGGCGAATAACAATCCCCAAAGCCGTGAGGGTCAAACTGAATTTGAAAGCGGGTGACCGCATCAGGTATGAGTTCGACGGAGATACCGTTCGACTCATCCCCTTGAAACCTGTTCGGAGGTTAATTGGTTTCCTGCAATACGAAGGCGAGCCGAAAACAATCGAAGAAATGGAAATCAGCATTACAGACGGCGCGACCGAAGTTCATTGAATTGGTAGACTCCATTCGCGCGTGCTTCTTAGCCACTCTAAGGCACCTCCTCATTCGCCTCTCTTCGACCTAAGCGAACCGCTGCAGACTACCATCCAGGCGTCGCGCTTAGGATTTCTGTTCGCACCCGCACCCGATCCTCAGACCGGTAGTAGATCGCCGTATCCAATAGGGACTTACATACCTGTTTACAAAACAGGCTGCCTTTTGACGGATCGCTGGAGTCACCAATGTGAACGCTCCTCCTCGTCCAGATGCCCCTGTCACAGAGGCCTTTTTAGCGCTTGGTTCTCGCGCTGCATGTTTAATTGTACAGTATTACGGCGCAATTCGTGAGACTTTGTAATCAAGTATGTAAACCCCTATCCAATACATCGCAATAGCCAGAGTCGAGCCGATCTAAACTCAGACGTCGAGTAACTGATTCACCATTGATCTCGGCACGCACGTGAACGACGATATCCGAGATCGGATATCCGCTGCAGTTATCCACTTCGACGACAATCTGCCCATTGTCGAGGTACGCCTCCGAATCTATGTATTCCCACGGCGCATCCTCGATGTCGAGTCTCACATACGTATTCAGTGCGGTTTCCGCGAGTTCTCCGGATCCCGGACTCGCGAACTCAAATTCGCGTTTGGCTTCAGCCCGGTCCCCTGCTGCTAAAGCATAGGTACCGAGTTTGTAGCTCACGTACGGAATTCTCAACAGTCGGTTGCTTCGGCGAAGGTCGTCACGTGCACGATTCGTGTAACCCACGGCATCAAACGATAGTCCTCTGCCGTAGAAGTAACCGAGGTAACCTGGATTTTGATCGATCGCAGCAGCATACGAATCGACGGCATCGCGATTTCGGCCGTTAGTAGCAAGGATCTATCCTTGGATACCGTGAAACATCGACTCGTCCGGTTGCTGATTTAGCGTTCGGTCAATTAACTGCGACGCACGCGACGGATCGCTATTTGAGAATTCCCGAACTCGGTCCGCAAGATCGTACGTGGACGTGTCTTCGAATAGCGTCCGCATGTGAACTTGAAAACTCGCTTCGCCAAGATCGCCGCCGGATGGAAACTCTAAGAGGCTTGAGCCATTGTTCGCGACTCGTTCACGTAATGAAGCTAGCTACCGATCTAGCCGAAGAGGAATATGTAGAACAGAAAGACGGTAAGAAATCCAAATCTGATTGTTGATGGGTATCCTAAATTCTTGACACATATAACTACAAACACTTACAATTACGGCGACATCCGCGCGAAGGAATTTCAGCATGTCAGAAAGGAAACCTAAAGTACTACAACACTCGAAACGTAAAAGGAATATTAGTAGATACTTCATTAGTTTGTTACGTCCTAACAAACGAAAACTTAGACCACTTCCTGATCATGTCCACTTCACGGAAGAAGGAGATTTAAGATCCTATGTCAACTTTAGCGATATTATGACAGGCGCACAGTTTAAAGCCTATTTTAAAAAACAAAACCGGGAGGAAATCAGCGGCGAAAATAAAAGTGTTGATGAATTACTCGATATTGATTTTGAAGTTGTAGAGATTACCTCAGAAAATCCCGCGGATAAAGAAATCGGTGACCAAGTAGCTTAAAAAAGCAATAATAAGCTATGTGGCTCTCGGGATTACTCCCGTTACTTATATACCAGATATTGTTAGGATATTGGTATCTTTCTAGATCAAATTTAACAAGACTCGATTTTGACGAACAAACAGGATATAGGGTTACATATGAATCAGCCATAAAGGGGTTCTTTGTTACGTTCTTTTCAACAGTATTTGTCTTAGCTCTCTTTTTTCTTTGGTGGGTAACAAACGAAGTCCGTATCGAAGATAGTAAAGTCTCAGTCGAATCGCCGATTACAGTCTACCTTAGTGCTGAATGGTTAATCGCTTCAATTGTCACTACCACCTTAATCTATACATTTTTGTTTCCTAAATTGAGTAATCTGAAAAACCCAATTTCGCAAGTTCGCGAAGAGAAGGCTAGGAGTGTGAGTATCATGGCCTCGCTAATATTAGACGCCCAAGCATCCAAGAAAACAATTAGGCTTGTAACTTCGGGAAATGAGGTCTACGAAGGGTGGGTGATTAGAAGTCCAAGTCTAACAAAACGGAGTCAGATAAATGACTTTGCTTTGGTCCCTGCAGAAAGTGGTTATAGGGACGAAAATTACATAACAGTGATGACCGCACAACATCTCCATGGAATTAACTGGTCTCTTATTGATAGGGATCGGCCAGAATTTGCGGATCTAACAGAAGACGAGATAAGGGATCAGATAGGGATTGAGGCTAGTATTATCCTTTCATTCGATGATGTAATATCTATTCAGTACGGAGATATTACGTTAACTGGTGAGGCAATATCGGAAACGAATTGATAAATGGGGGTTAGAGCCTGACACTCAACTCGCACTTCATTTACAAAGAGGATTATTTACTTAACTACAAATCGACAATACACGACAAGAGTTGTCGCGTAACCTAGGAGGATTTTGTTCTCACGTCGATCCTAGCTAAAGACCGTCATGGATCGATTAGCCGACGCAAGACGCCCCCGAGAAGGTATCACGCTTGCGTAGTTTTTCGATGAATTTGCGCCCGATGAAGCGGCGGCAGAATCTTGGCTCATTGCACGGTATTGGGCGGACGGGGTGCGCTGCGCCCATCGCGACTCAGCACAAAACGCCGAATGTATGAGCCGGCGACCACAACCCTACTGGTGTCATGACTGCCGGCGTTACTCTTCGGTGAAGACCTGCTCGATCATGCATCGTTCGCCGTTGAGTTGTCGAATCTGGGTTGCCGTGGTCTACCTCATGCTGACCAGCCTGAAGGGGGTTGCGAGCACCAAGCTCGCCCGCGATCTTGGCATCAGTCAGAAATCCGCTTGGCATCTCGGTTATCGTATCCGTGCCACCCTGGCGAATGGGCAGGACCGCCTGATGCTCGGACCGGTCGAGATCGACAAGACCTAAGTCGGCGGCAAAGCGCGGAGTCTGTAAGAACAGCTTTGCTTGCTGCACCGATCTCAGACTGTCCCGCAAACCCAACGATTCGATGGCTGCTAGGGTCGCTCCGAGTGCACGATGCGATGGGCTTGTTCTATGAGGGTGGTATTCCTCTTGGTTTTATCACGGATCATGTCAGAGCAAACAAAGTCGAAAGGACGGACCTTATCGCATGGCCAAGTCAGTTTGCCGCGCCTGACGAACCCAAGGATGACATTCGAACCTGAACTACAAAGTCACTCCTCAGAAGCAATTTTCGTATCCAACTCGGCTTCACTATACATCAGTATTTTGCTGAATATTCATTCTTGTTACGTGTGAAGTGTCGCAATCGGTGGTCGCGTGTGTGTATATGAGACTGTAGGAATCAATCGACTCTAATCTTCCTAGTTACAGCGCTGAGATTCGTCGTTTCATCGATTGATGGACCATCTAAATCGGAATCGGCAAGCTACTAACTTTGAGTCAAAATTAAGTGCGATCTACGTGGGGAGGAGAGGATAACTTGATCGAATCTATACTGACAACAAGAGGGCGAATCACGATCCCCAAAACTGTGAGGGTCAAACTGAATCTGAATGAGGGTGACCGCATCAGATATGAGTTCGACGGCGATACCGTTCGACTCATTCCCTTGAAACCTGTTCGGAGGTTAATTGGTTTCCTGCAATACGAAGGCGAGGCGAAAACTATTGAAGAAATGCAAATCGGTATTACAGACGGCGCGACCAAAGTTCATTGAATCGGTGGAAACCATAAGCATTCGCTCTCAGCCACTTTAGGGTACCTCCTCATTCACTTCTCCTCGACGTAAGGGAGCCGCCTCACACTACCAACCCGGAGTCGCGCTTTGGATTTCTGTTCGCACCCGCACGCGATCCTCAGACAGGTAGTAGATCGCCGTATCCAATATATCGTAATAGCCGGAGTCGAGGCGCTCTAAATTCAGACGCCGAGCTACTTCTTCACCGTTGATCTCGGCGCGTACGTGAACGACGATATCCGAGATCGGATATCCGCTGGAGTTCTCTACTTCGACGACGATCTGACCATTGTCGAGGTACGGCTCCGAATCTATGTACTCCCACGGTACATCCTCGACGTCGAGTCTCACATACGTGTTCAGTGCGGTTTCCGCGAGTTCACCGGACCCCTGACTTGCGAACTCGAACTCGCGTTTGGCTTCAGCCCGGTCCCCTGCTGTTAATGCGTAGGTACCGAGTTTGTAGCTCACGTACGGAATTCTCAACAGTCGGTTGCTTCGGCGAAGGTCGTCACGTGCACGATTCGTGTAACCCATGGCATCGAACGACAAACCTCTGCCGTAGAAGTGACCGAAGTAACCTGGATGTTGATCGATCGCGGCAGCATACGAATCGACGGCATCGCGATATCGGCCATGAGTAGCAAAGATGTCTCCTTGGATACCGTGAAACATCGACTCGTCCGGTTGCTGACTTAGCGCTCGGTCAATTAACTGCAACGCGTGAGACGGATCGTTATCTGCGTATCCTCGCGCTTGGTCCGCAAGGTCGTACGCGGTCGCGTCTTCAAACAGCGTCTGCATGTGAACTTCAAAACTCGCTTTGCCAAGATCACCGCCCGGCGGGAACTCTAAGAGGCTTGTGCGATTGTTCGACACGCGTTCACGTGTCGGCGGGTGAGTCGCGAACAAACCTTCCAACCAATTCGCGTTTCGACCTTCGGCTAATGCGACGAATTTCTCCTGTACCGAGACTGCCGCCTCGGTGTCGTACCCTGCCCGATACATGTACTTCATACCGTGATAGTCGGCGTCGCGTTCATCGTCGCGACTGAACTTCTGACCGGCGAGGTGTATTCCGAAACGGCTTGCCGCAGTGATCTCGCGAGCATGCTTTGAGTCATCGGCTGCAAGCTCAACGCCAAGACCAACCAGACCAAGCACTAGGTCTCGTTGCAGATCGTTCGCAGTGTGTTTAGCGGCTGCGTGGACGATCTCATGTCCAAGTATCGCTGCAAGCTCCGCACCATTCTCGAGTTCGACAAGGAGTCCGCGATGGATCCCAATCTTGCCACCTGGTAGCGCCCAAGCGTTTGGGGTGCTTTCGTTCAGAACGACAAACTCATACGGCAGGTTGCGGTCGCTGTATTGGGCGACACGATTACCTACTGCCGTGACATATCGCGCGACCGCTGGATCCACGTTGTAGAGCCCACCATTCACTTGTTGAAGCGGACCGTACTGGTTTTCACCCATCGCGATTTCGTCAGCCGTAGAGAGCAGCGACAGCTCGCGATGACCTGTCACGGGATTCACGGCACAACCAATGACACTTACCAGTGACGCGAGGAGCACGAGTAAATTCATGCAATGACTACCTGCGTTCACTCGCCAGCCTTTCAAAATCGTCAATTTCTTTCGCATATCCCGTAACTTAAGCGCAACAATTGCGTCCCAATACACCTGATGAAGGCGGGACGCAGCATTGAGCAGATTTCTTTGCGGTATCCCCTTCCGATCTATCGATAGCACGGCGGATCGAGAATCCCGCTCCACGTTTTTATAGCACAATGATTTGCGTCTAATCGGCACTCGAGTCTTATCCACTACACTTGAAATCGTCTACGCTTAGAACCTATGAAACAATCTATCGCATTAACCTATGAGAAAGACACCACGTTGTACCTAGCGATAGAAAGGCACGACGATCCACCGACTGACATTCACAAATCGACTTTCTTGAGTCGCGTTCAACGAAGCTTGGCGGTGATCGACCTGTTATGCATTAGTACCGGCGTAACTCAATACGTCGCCGCCGAAGCAGCGGTCACCACAACGGTCAAGTGCACCTACACAACATCACCGGCGACTTCAAACGAGATGATCGTGAAAGGCGTCCTCATTGATCGAAACGAGTCTTCAAAAGTCGCGATCCTCATCGCCGACGGTCAAATTCGACAGATTGGCGACATCGAGGAGATCCAAGCGAACGCGCCACGTGCGCGATTGCTTGATTGTGATGGGGTCTATATCTCACCTGGTTTTGTCAACCCGCACGAACACCCGCCTTATAGCGCGGGTAAACCCGGACCAAACGTTGCGCCGGTGTACAAAAACCGGTACCAATGGCAAGGTCGAGGTGGCGAACAGTATCCAGAAATCGCCTACTCTCGCGTCGAGACCGACGCGCAACTCTATTGGATCGAACTTCGCCACCTACTTTCAGGAACCACCACTATGGCTGGGAATGGCGCCGTACCTGGACTGCTCAAAAATGTAGGTAGCGGCGACCAAGAAAGCGGATTCGTCTATCAAGCCGACATGAAAACCTTCCCGTTTCCGCAAGCCATTGATGAATTCGAGCAGCTAACCTGGCCGTACAAAGGACCTTCAGTCAAGCCAGAACTTACGGAAGGCGCTGACCTCCGTAGTCCATTCGTGCCTCATATTGCCGAGGGTATCGACAAGATCTCTCGACTTGAGGCGAAATTCTTCCTCGACTACGTCGCAGCAAACCCTGGTCGACGTTATGCGATGATTCACGGTGTTGGTCTTCATCGCGATAGTGCCTCGCGGCTTCAGTCACTTGACGTCACCCTCGTATGGGCACCACGATCTAATCTGGCGCTTTACGGTGTAACTGTCGATGTACCTCACCTTATAGACAGCGGCGCGCGTGTTGCTCTCAGCACCGATTGGTCCTATTCCGGATCCTACAACATGCTGGAGTCATTCCGCTGTGCTAAACACATTAATAAGGAGCGATGGGGTAATCAACTCTCCGGACGCGACCTGTGGCTCATGGCAACAGCGAACGCGGCCTATGCGCTAAATCTCGAACACACGACAGGATCCGTAAAACCGGGACTTGCTGCAGACCTCGTCTTAGTTAACGCGAAATCCGACAACCTATACGCAGATCTCATGGAGTCACAGGTAGCCGACATTGTGGCGACCTTGGTGGACGGCGAATTGGTCGCCGGTTCTCGCATTGCATTCGACACCGTTGAACTGCCACCCACGTGTTCCAATTTCGTCGGCGATCACTTCGTTTGCGATGATCTCTCGCAGCGGGACTTTAGTTGGCCGCAACTCCTAGATATGAACGAGGCGGCGGTTCCTCTGTTTGAACCCCAAGGACAAGCAAGCTGCACACTGTAGCAACCTTGGGTCTGGGTATAGTCATAAATAGCCTCACAGCATAGAAGAAGAACTAATCTTCAACTGAAACAGGTTTGAGTTCCTCACTAGGAATCAAAGGCAGTCCTGCAAGGCGTTTACTGTCTATCTCTTCCACCGTCATTTCAATGTTCTTTAGACGTTTCTCAATACTCTGGTGGGTCTTCGAAAGACGAGTGTCCAAAGGGCTACGGCTCCAGACCTTCGAAACGTCGTCAGAATCGATTCCTGCTCGCTCGAGGAGATAGACCGCAACGTAATCCGCTTCTCGCTCATGCCGAAGCGCGAACATACCCCCACCGACACTGCTTGATGCGCCCGCGGCAAGGCCAATAAGATCACCCGCTGCGGACACATCCTCGCCAACAAGTGCGCCTATGAGCGCAAACGGCGCCACAATCGCCGTCGCAGCGGTCGCCCCAGCAACGCCACTAATCGCTGCATTTCGTGTCTTCTTCGTCCCATGTTTACTCAATATGTGCGCCATCTGGTGCGCGATCATCATTTTGGTTTCTTCGTCCGAGTGGGTGTGATCTATAAGCGAACTCGAAATCAAAATGTTTGTGCCGACATTCTCTAACTGGAACTTGGAATCCTCGAATACGAGCACTCGGAAATCGCACGACTCAATCGGTACAAGCTCAAGATGTAATTCATCGTGGTGCCGCAGCACAGTAATCGCGATAGTCCGCTGTTCATTCGAAGCGGGCTCAAGTAAGCCGTCGATTTTGTGTCGATAAGTCGGCACACGGACGCCAAGGACCTCAATGTACGTTATGTATTTTTCAGGCGCCTCTGGAATGACACTACCGTTCACCTTCAATAAGATGTCGCCGGCAACTATGCCTGCTCGAGCTGCCGCAGATTGGGGCGTAGTGATCGTCACAAAAGGCAGTCGCCCAACTCCCAGTTGGCTGCCAGCGCTTCGAAAATTGTCGTTCGGAAAATCAGCTAGCGTAAGCCATTCAATACCCAAGTCGTACGACGTGGCTTCGTCGCACAGCTCCAAGTTAGCTTCACTAAGCTCATACGCTAGTCCGGCGATGTGTTGTTGTCGAGACCACGTTCGCTCCAATTCCACGATCGCTTCGTCCGGCGTTAGCTGTGCGTTCGAAACGCCAACCATCGGCATCGGTATCGATGGTCTCGGAGTCTGACAGCCAATGACCAAGAATAAGCTGAGTAAGGCGGACGTCCAACGTAACGCGCGTAGCGAATCTGATCGTGTTGGTATTACGAAGCGTCGGGATAACGTATGTCTCCCAACTGCGGTAGCTAGCCGGCGCATGCGCTTCCGACGTGTGCTTCCGCCGTGCCAGAGGATTGCAAAAATCTCTACAGGGTGTGGATTAGGCAATTCAAACAGCTCCCGGGAGTAGCGTAGAGAGAAACGACAGTGCTCAATTCATTTGCATTGCGTTCGCCGTGCAATTATGCTATACGTTTGTTAAGTACAGTGATGCAAAAAATATACTCGCGAGTCATCTAGATCACTCCGGATATCCCTATGACAGTGCGGCGAGATGATCTATCTAGATTTCGAGAGGCACGGACGTTGTTCTCGCAACACACCGCGTCGAACTGAACGCGGATCGTACGACCTTTCGGCCGACTGAAGCGCCGTACTAACCGGCGTCAAGCCGTGTGATTGCCACGTTCGACAAAGAACGTGTTTGCTCTCTCGACTGTATTAGATGCCGGTTACGCTAGTTTCGGCCATGGTGCTCCGCACAACCATTGAGCAAGAGTTGACGAGACTTCTCAAAACCTACACACCAAATACCGTAAATGGCGTTTATTCCATTTGAGTCGTGCGTCTCGTGCGCCCGTTCTCAGAAATCCATATCGCGTTACAGTTGTGAGACATAAATAGTCGGGGATTGGTTTACATCCGGAGCCGTGAAGCAGAAATTTCCGTGTCAAGGCACTGTGGCGATTGGGCTTGAAGCGCCATGTATTCGGATGTAGGCAGCATAAACGGAGCCGACATCTCCACCAAACAAATCTCGGAACCGAAGCTGCCAAGTGCCTGTCGCCTGCTCACCGTAGAAAGCGTTACTACCGAAGTACAGTAGTTCCGATCGGATATCTTCTCTTAACTCGCGATTGAATGGAGGTGACAGGATACTGACCATACCGGAAGGCGAAGTCAGTTCGAATTGAACATCCGCAGCCCATGTGTGAGACATATGGACAACCACCTCCGTAGCCTCTACCGTGGTGTCTTGTGGTATATGCTCAGAATCGATAGAAATCGAAGCCACAGCCCCCGGTGAATAAGCGTCAGGGATTTCAATATCTGTTTGACTATCGTCGAGAACCCAGTCAGACACAACGCGTTCGCCTAGAGAATTCGGTTCGTATGCAGTGGCTAGTTCAACTGCTGAGTCGATGTCCAGCGCGCCAAATCCGTAGTAGTTGTGAAACGAATGCCCCGCGCCGTTGGTTTGCCACGCATGTTGCGTAACGACATCTTCCGCTAGGCTGACATCTGAGTAGGAGACCTGTTCTGTATCAACATCCACCTGTCGCGCTGACATCGCCAAGATATGCTTAATGTCGCGCCAGCTTAAGTTTGGATTGACCTCCAACAGAATCGCGATGGCGCCTGTGACCATCGCGTTAGCCAGTGACGTACCGCCAGGGGCAAGCACACTTCCCCTTGGGTTTAACTCGGGATCTCTAGACCAGTGGTCCATCGGACGAGTCCACATGTAACCTCGATCCAGACCGAACTGATCAACGCTCATTAGACCCGGGTAGCCGCTTGCATTTGTGTCGCGACTTCCTCCCGGCGCAGTCATCCAGATATTGCTACCTGCATTCGAATACGCCGCTCTCCTACCCGCAGCATTCAGCGCACCTACGGTGATGATGTACGGTGAGCTGTTGACGCGATCCGTTTGAGAACTCACGCACCCAATTTCTTCGTTTCTTGGTTCCGTACATGAATTGAATTCGTTGCCGGAAGCTTTGACGTATGACGCACCAAGTCCGTTGCGCAGTACCGATGTTCCGTGGATAAACGGCGCGTTATCTTCTTCGATATCAGCTAGCGATCTGATCACGAACGTGTCATTGTCGCCGAAGCTCAAATTGAAAACATCGACGTCGTTCGTATGACGCGTCTCGCCACTTCCAAGAGCAGTCAGATAGTTGGAGGTGGTCACGTTGGTTAGGTAATTGAATCCACGCAACCAAACATACGGCGCAACTCCCCGAGTCGCGATTCCATTGTCGGCTACCGCGCCAATTACGCCTGCCATGCCAGTGCCGTGATCGCCAACCAGAACCGGGTTGTATGGGTCAGACGAACGTACATGCGGCCAATAGCTATGTGACCAATCTTGATGACGGAAGTTGATTGATTGACTTTGAGCGATGTTGCTCTGAAGATCTGGATGGCAAATGTCTAGCCCCGTGTCCACGATGGCAACATGAACATTTCTTCCTCCGAGATCTAGCTCCCGGACCATTTGCATACGGACATCCTCGCCACTGACTCCCCCTTGGGTACCGAATGCCGTCTGACCCGTGTTCTCGAGCGCCCACTGGTGTTCGTAGAACGGGTCGCCTGTGATTTCGCGATCCTGAACTCGATCCGGAGCGGGACAACTCACGATCGGTTCACCGTCGTGATTGGTCGCGAATATCTTGTGACCGAAAGTAGTTGGGCTATCGTTGGTAGTTATTTCGACCGCCAATACATAAAGTTGCTCCGCGTCCCATTCATGAGGCCGTAGCCGAAAAAAGTACTGAAAAAAGACTGCGTTGGGGGAGAGTTCGTATAGTCGAGCGCCTTCGCGATCAACCACTTCGTAACTCTCGAGATCTGTGAATTGTTGCTCGAGCTTGCCTAAATGAATCTCGTATGCACCGCCGTCAGCGTACCGATGTGGTTCCGTACCTTCATTCCTGATAGTTATGAAACCTGAGACATCCTTCGGCGAAATCTCAGTGATCGTCACCTCAGCCGACAGGTCGTATCGAGTCTCTGGTGCAGAGTTGCTCCCAGACCCATTCTTATTCTGCCACTTGCTCAGGCTTTTCTGACTAGCGCCTGTCGGGCGATCGAAACTTGGGACAATTTTTGACTTACCCGCACTCGGGCGAGTGAACACGAAATCCACACGCTCAACAAGTGGATGAGCTGCCAATCTCTCGTACAGTGATTCATGGTCGCTGTTGAGCGGCACCGTCACAAATGCCCTATTTAGCGCCGGAAACGCTCGTCCCTTGGAATCGATCGAATTAAGAAACGTCTCGAATTCCGTGTAGTCCGACAAGACTACCCGGAACGAATTCTCAAGCGTTCGTATAGCCTGCCTTGCAGGATCGAACCCCATTCGCGTCCGTTTATCTCTGACGTCGATTAACACCGATTGGTTGCCGCGCGGTGTCTCAAGCACATAACGTACGAGATCATCAAGCCGTGTGATTGTCACGTTTACCTGGTCCGCGAGCTCGATTTCACGATGATTCTCAAGCTCAACTGAGTCGTTTATCGGAAGTAGAGCGACGTGTAAATCACTTTGAGGTGAACGCAGGTACAGTACGCCGTCAGTTGTAACCGACGATTCACCTGAAACGGAAAGGCAAACTACACCGCATGTCGAAAGGAACGAAACGAAAAGGCATGAACGAATAGACATTTGAAAAACGCTCGTTTGAGTAATACAGGATTTCACTGAGTGTTGTTTAGATGCCTCATTGCGGACGCAACCCAGTGCTTCGAGAATCCCGCGTTTGATCGACACGCTTGTCAGTTGATCGATACGATCTAGTCCTAAACCAGGTCCATTAAGTCGGGAAACTCGTCATCGGAATAGGGCTAGTTCAAGGTGGAAAACGGACAAATCTCCGCCGCGATAGATTCATCCCAGCAGGTCTCATACGTACGAAATCAATTAATCGATCTGAACTTCGATCCTGAGTGATCGATTTCTGCGAGATCAAAGCCATGTGAATCAGGTCAGACAAACCGCTTGCCATCGGTCCTCGAGTGAATAACGTATGAATCTCCTTGAGACTACATACTTGTCTACGCAAGCCCACGAGAACACTTCATCCAAACCCATTAGATTGTAGCGTATATGTCTATATATATGGATTGTTATCACTCTCATATAGCTGTGTATTGAATTCATTTTGTAAATGCGTGATAATGAGCGCATTCAAGAATATATCCGCCTTTACGAAACCTAGGACGACGGTATTCGGGGAATTTTGGACGTCCATGACGGTGCCCTGTGGCTAGCCAGTACACAAGCGTCGCATGAGATGCAAATTTCGGCGGAATCGGGGGACACTTTCGCATATGACGTCTGTCAGGACTCAACTTTGAAGAGCATGTGAGCGTGTTGTAGTGGCTTACCGGCGTTCAATGGATTCGCATCTCACACCCGCGCAGGCAGAAATACACGACGAAATAGACGGGCTGATGAGAGTCTTGCGCGTGAGAGCGAATCGAGACAAGCTTGACGATCAACAATTCTCAATGGCAACATCGATGGTCGAACGTTGGAAGTGGAACTCCCGTGTCATACAAGGCGATGACTTGCGCCATTTTTTAGAGACGGCTCGAAAACTGGTGGATGGGATCAAAGCCTACGACATGGAAAGAGAACGACTTAATAAACGCGGTTGACGTTTTCACACGTACTGAGCTCCGAACGATCCACCCATGATCTAGCGTCGTTCTAATTACGACTTGAATGCTCCACTTTTGGTAATGTGACTTCGCCTTCACGACGAATTTCTCGAACGATCGTATGCCCTCCTTCGCACTCTGGTAACACATCCAGTCGGACCGAGAGCAGATTACATTGCCTTTCTGACGATTGATGCTCCTTGTTGACCTGCGTCTCCCGCGATTCGACCGTAAGGTGCGGCTGCGCTATCCACGGAACGAGCGGCTTTAACGCCTGCCCAACCCATGATCAAAGTCCATAAGACCGGCAACCCGATGTACATCAAACCAGTCGCGGTGTTCAGCAGAATCCGCTTGCTACCGTGCTCGGCATCGAGCAGGAAGTTTGACACGAGGACGTTGGCGTCTGGATACATGGACGTGATCAGGTTCTGATCGACCCATTGCGCGAGATACCACAACACCGTCCAGAATTTGATGCTGAAGATCGTGATCCCCATGGAGATCATGACGTTCAGCGAGTAACGACTCAAGACCAGTAACATCGGCAAGAGCGCGTAGATACAGAGCAGGATTAAAGCCTGCAACATCGGAAGCAGTTGAAGCAGTACCGTGATGGTCAGGCTTGCAACGCCGGCGGCGATCGCGATACCCGCTCCCGAGACAATCGACTTTACCGTCGACTCGATAGCGCTCAGCCAACCCGTCGTCGCTGTATTGCCGTCCTTCAGCTCGTTGTTTGACCATTGCGGCGGTCGATTCAATAGTGCGGTGCGCGCAACCACGTCCTTGAATTGCTCGCTGTTAAACGTAAATCCAAAATTCAACAGCACGGCGGGATAGCCAGCCGCCTGCACATTCACCACCGAGATCAGCTTCTCCCGCAAGCCTAACGACTCATGCTCCCACCATTGCTTGCAGTACGGACGACCGTGTGCGGGAGGATTTGACGGGTCGTATTCAGTGTCTCGATGGACGTCAAACGGCCAATCCTCGATGGGGACGCTTGCACGGTAGGTGTCGTAATAACCAGGGTTATCACGAAACACGTGTGATCCAATCCATTCAATATCGTGTTGGCCGAACCCTTCGAAGGTCCGGTCGATTGCCATTGACCTAGGGCGCTCCCGGAAGAACTTTGATCGACTTGGTACGTAGCAGTCGTGATGGAACTGCGCTACTGCCGCACGCAGCACAGGATCTTGAAGTGTGACCATTTGCGCGAACTGCGTCGCTTGGCGTATATCCGACCCTCGCGGTAGTCCTTCAATGACCGCATGATTCAGACCCGACGAGACGGCGAGTACCGCATACCACCACCCAGGCGTCTCGACAAGCGCGTCATGATCGGCGAAGCCCACGACGCCAAAGGTGCTGTCGTTAACCCTTAGGTTTACTGGATTCGGGTCTGGCTCGCTCAGCGTTGGCGGTGGCGTGTATTGAATCGCGTTGGCGTGAAATGCGGTCAATGAAGCAGGTTGCGCCGCCAATACGACGACGAGCATTGCGGTGAATAGTTCAAGCTCCATACGACGAAGGGATGTCTCCGTCGCCGGCCCGATCCGTGCATCTGCCGCAGGTTCGCGCCAATTGTCCAGCAGTATGCCAAGGAACGGGAGATACACGACGCCCGTTTCGGTGAGGACGTCCCAAAGCACGCCGTAGAACATCCATCCGAACAGCGTGGTGAAAATCTCCAGATAGCTGTCAACGTTCAAGCGTGAGTGCATCCACGATCATCGCCGGAACCTGCTGGATCACGACCATTTCAATCACGCCGACAAGCGCGAGATATCGCCAACGAAACGCGACGGCAGCGGCGTGATTTAAGGGATGGACCAAACCGCCATCGACGAGCAGATCGACTAGATAACGCCACGCGAGAAACACCGACAGCAATATGCCAACGCGGATTGATGCGACGAATGCTGCGTGTGCTTCTTGATGGATGACCCCGAGCACAAAAAGTGTGGCGATCGATACAACGCACACGCCTATGCGGCGAGAGCGCTCCCACTTCAATGCGTCGCGCGACCATCCAGAAGAGGTCGTGAGTCGATTGGACCTAACTCGGGAATACCTCGCGAGGATTGGCGCATGCCTTTAGCGCGGGTCAGTAATCGTTGCACTGTGTCCGAAACAATGTCACGACGCGCTTTGTATTCAAAGATCAATCGTTCCGTCTCTGAATCCAGAGTCGCAATGGCACTGTCCACATGAGTCGTCGTTGCGGCAATCGCGAGTACTTCAGGAATTTGGCCGCCGGCTATCAACAGTCTTCTCGCGTAAAACGCCTTCTCAAGGGTTCGATTGACGGCGATGTCATTCACGAGGCGAGCCTTCAGGACCGCTTGTTCGCTGTTAGGCAATTCCGCCAGCGCATCAATCACTTCGCGTGTGATTAATACGTTGGTGCTCGATAGATCCGCGAGTGCAGTCCGCGTCGGCGGCGAAGTTGAGGCGAGCATCGCGTCCAGTTTGGTTGCGAGTTCGGTCGATTCGCGGGTGAGACTCGTTAACAAGCCCTGCCCTGGCACCGTCGTCTTCGGGCAGTTCGCACACGTTGTGAGTTCGTGTTCCCCGACCACTTCGGTGACCCACGACGCCGCCGCATGCGGCGTTGCCCAGACGTGCCGCAGACGACCAGCAACACTGGTGGGAGCCGGGGCTGTTTGTCCGACAGCGCGGTTGAGTGTGACGTTGTAGCCCGCACGCACCACGTCGCCGGTCAACCGCAATGGCGGTTGCCCCTGTCCACCCGCCGGTATACCCAAAACCCAAGGTACACCGTTCGCTCCGTTCGCCAAGTCGACTTGTGCTTGCGCATTCACCGCGTTACGACCACCAATGCTCATCTGTTTTTTCCAGTCGTTGCCTTTAGATAGCACGATGAGCTCGTGATAAGGATTCTTGCCTTGCGCTATATCTGCTTCCATCTGTCGGCAATCTTTTGTTGCAAGATCAACTTTTAGCTTTGCGCCGACTAGCGCGTTCTGCATGAGTTCATATAGCCCAGGATTTGCACGCTGCAGGATGAGCGCGGGTAGTGACGCGATTGCGCCTGTTGCCGCTTGTGTCATGGCGCGAAGCATGTCTTCAGCGCCAGACTTGACCTGGTTTAACGTTTCTGCGACGCCTAGCACCGGGTCAAACGCGCCGCAGCTATAGCCGAGCCCTAGTTGTGCAGAGCCAGCAATCGTGACCGATCTTCTGGTTGGGTTTAGCGGCTTCGGGACAACCTGCGCACCACCAATCTCGTAATACCAGAGGCTGTCTTCCGGAGGTGGATCGGCGGCGTGGACACAGAATCCGAATCCGGCACAAAACATGATCAAGCCAATCGTGCGTATCAAGCTAAAAATGGACCGCGCCTAGATATAGCTCGCCTCTGGGTTCGCAGCACTCGTACGGGCGCCATAGATTCCAGACAAAGGCACGCGAACCGTCGATTCGACCCAAATGCCATGACGGATCATCAGATCCAAACAGTTCGCATCGGGTGTCGATTTTTGGCGAAATCATCTGCCACATCCCGGTCGTGGCGTCGCGCTCATCCAACCTATTCGGAACGGTCGTATACGGAGCAGGTGCTTCAAGCGCAAGCCTGAGATGGAGTCGACGAGGTCCGATCACAATGTCGCACGACCGTTGGGCGATCACGGCAGCAGCTTTCGCTGGATTTTGCTGCGTGACAAAACCGGAGCGCGGGTAAACCGCACCCCAAGATTGCATCGCTGAGGCTCCGATTTCTCTCCGGCCAGGTAAGAGCGCATCGGGAAGCACGCTTTCGAGTGGTGCCATGCGCCACGCCGCGGTATCGAGCGCAGATTGATAGTACGGTTTTCCCGGGCGTGATACGGATTGACAAAACAATCGATCGGTGTCGAACGGCAGCTCGGCAAGCGGATGTCCGAAGACGCTCGCTTCATAGAACCTGACGTCAGCGTTTCCTGCATGATCCGTCGAAACACTCACATCGCCGCCGGACCCGACGAATCGATTCGAAGACATCGCACCCGCGAAGCTCCGCAACACCGCGGATTGAGGCACGCTCAGCGTTCGACGCATCTCAATCCACGGTTGATCAGTAGGCGTGCGGTGCACCGTGACCAGCAGGTCCGGCAGAAAGTGGCGTACTTTGGGTGAGGGTTGAACGTCGCAGCCTAGTAGGTCACACTCCGACCAAAAGCAGTTACCGATCCATCGCCAGTTCATGCATGTTGAAGCGGCGGTAAGCGTGCGCTGCAGGATTTGGGCAGTTGAAATGGATTCGGCGTCGACGAACGACGCGGAAGCACAGAATAGCGTTAGAAGCGATGCCTGTACGAAGTGCATGAGGCGATTCTCAGAAATTCCCGACGCAGCGCTGAAGAAATCAAGTCATGTCACGTAGGAGTTTTCGTTAGCCTGTTCCTCGGCGTGGCTTACTACACGTTCCACCGAGTCAGAATCGCGATCTAGAACTAACTGCTGCAGATTCCTTTGCGCCAGTTTTCTGAGAACATCTCCTGAATCAAGTGATTTCCCCTGAGAGAGTGGTCACCTGCGAAAAAGCTTGAGCGAGTCGTGCAGTCGAGCGGAGAAAAGCGTCAGTTAGACAAGCGAAGACTCCCGCGCGCGGACGTAGAACGAAGGAGAGGACGGCCCAATTGGGTAAATCGATTTATGAGCGTGACATCAAGGAGCAAGTCGAATCCGCTCATCACGGGAAGTACGTCTCCATTGACATAGATAGCGGAAATTGGACTATCTCCGATGACCTTCTAATGGCAGCCAACCTCTTACGTGAACAATGTCTCGAAGTCGTCGATGTGTGGTCAGTGAGGCTTGGATATAAAGCACTGCATCACTTCGGAGGCAGGCCATTGCGGAGATCTGAGTGGTTGAAGGAAACGTAAATTCAGTCTACGAAGCTGTCACTCTTTTGACTTTAGAAGGACCCGCAGGATAACTATTAGAGTTAGAGTGCGTTGTCGATACTGGCTTTGCAGGCGGCGATCTGGACGGTTAATCGCTGAAGTTGCTCGAACATCGCGGACAACGGATCCGAGACCTGGTCGGGCAGCGGCTCCGAGGTCGTCAGGGTGCCGTCGAGGAGCGCGTCACGTACCTTGTCCAGCGGCGCGAAGCCACCCCGCAAATGATGCCGAACTCCAGCAGCTGGCTGCAATTCGCGTTGGCCATCTGTGCGCGTTGCTGCACGAACTAGGCACGGGCGCGACACAGGTTTGCAAGCGCCTGCCCTGCGCGGCCTAGGTCTTGACCGAAACATACCGCATCAAGGCGCGGCTGGCCGCTTCACCAACTGCGGCGCTACCGTGCAGCGGGTTCGGTTGCAAAAAAATGGCAAGAACTTCCCTCGGCTTAGGGTCTTGCTGAATACCGTTCCGCCCGTCACATCTGCACCACGCAACGCGAAGCTATGTTTGACCGTGTCGAAGCCTCACCGAAGGCGAGTCCATACCCCTTAAGTCCAACTGATATACTATTCTACGTTTTGGGAACATATTACTTTTAGTTCAATTTGGGAATAGTTTATACTTAGACATGCGAATCATCGCCAAGAGAACGCTCAGAGAGTTTTGGGAGGAAAATCCCGACGCGGAGGCTCCATTGCTCGCTTGGTATCGCGAAGTCGAGAAGGAGGATTGGGAAACTCCAGCCGAGTTGAAAGAGAAATACGGCAACGCTAGCATCATTGGCGATAAACGGGTGGTCTTCAACATCAAAGGCAACGACTACCGTCTCGTGGTGAGGATCAACTACCCAGCGGGTATCGTCTATGTTCGATTCATCGGCACTCACGCCGACTATGAAAACATAGATGTGCAGGAAGTGTGAGATGGCTAAAGACAAGATTAAAGCGATTCGAACGGAGAGCGATTACGAGTCTGCGCTCAATAGGGTCAATGCTCTGATGGACGCTGAAATTGGCAGCGCCGAGTTCGATGAACTCGACGTTCTAACTGACCTAATCGAGCTCTATGAGAGCAAGCACGAACCAATGGGCTATCCTAGCCCCGTCGCCGCCATTAAGTTCCGTATGGAACAGGCGAATCTGAATCCGCGTGACCTAATTCCGTTAATCGGAAGTCGTTCCAAGGTATCGGAGGTTCTCGCGGGTAAGCGCCAAATCAATATGCCGATGGCGCGTGCGCTCCACGAACATCTCGGCATTCCAGCTGACGTACTATTGAACGATCCTAGAGTTTCGCTCAGTGATTCGTTATCTGACATGGAGTGGAATCGATTTCCAGTCAATGCTATGCTTCGGCATGGCTGGATTCGGGAAAGCCAAAACCTGAAACATCGTCCCGAAGAGATCATCCGTGCGTTGATTGATCGTGCAGGTGGACCCGAAATCGCGGGAACCTCGCTCTATCGAAAAATTGATTTCGCACGCGCAAACGCTAAGACTGATCCCTATGCACTGAAAGCCTGGTGCTGGCAAGTCCTGGCGAAGGCAAACGAGAACCGACCGAAGTCACGCTACACGCGCGGCACCGTAACTTTGGACTTTCTCAAAAGAGTTGCTCGGTTGAGTAGGTCGGAAGACGGTCCGCGTCAAGCAGAGGCATTTCTCGCTAAGCACGGGATCGCGCTTGTGATCCTGCAGCATCTTCCTAAAACCTATCTCGACGGAGCAGCATTGCGACTTGGTGATGGGCAGCCGGTGATCGGGCTGACGCTACGTTCCGATCGTATCGACAATTTCTGGTTCTGCTTGTTACACGAATTAGCTCATGTCGGTCGACATCTGGACACTGAAAGCGGCAGCGCCTTCATTGATGACATGACGCTCCGTAAGGCGGAAGGGGAACGCGAAGACCCGAAGGAGAAGGAAGCAGATGACTGGACTGAAGAGGCTCTCATTCCAAAGGCGGTCTGGGCATCGAGCACTGTGAAGGATCATCCAACGTCCATGGCCGTGATGAATTTAGCCAGTGCACTTGAGATCCATCCAGCAATTGTTGCGGGTCAGGTGCGTTACAAACAACGGAACTACCGCCTACTATCCCACTTCGTCGGTACCGGTGAAGTCCGGCGATTGTTTTACAAATCGTCCTAAGGTAATGACATGAAATTTAGAGTCATATTAACTGGGGGTACCGAGTGCCGTTGGTTGGGCTCGGTTTTAGGGTCACGCTGAGCTGGCTGAAGAACCGCAAGAACTCATCTGACAGCCGGCGACTCCTAAGGCACTGCCGTTGATACGAAGGTCAGTGAGGCGCAGCTAGATTCCCATGCAGTTCCTGATCACCGCCGAGAGCCGCGAAGTTCTCGGCCTCCGACCAACTGTACCGACGACTGTTAAGTTCACTCTTTGTGTGCCGGTCGATCACGTGAATCTCCTTGTGCAGATGGTGCTCACCGATGTCGACACAAGTTCAAGCTTGCAGTTTTAATAGGACGTTTTGCCCAGAAGCGGAATGCTCGCAGTCAATTCCTGATCGGTGCCGATCACGGACTGTGGTCCAGCTGGTCCGAGAAAGCGATGAATCATCAACCGCTGGAACTCGCGCTGTTCGTGCATAGTTAGCTCGTCGTACACCTCGCTCTCGACTAATGCGCGGTAATCCCCAGTCGTGTCAGAATAAGGCACGATATATGCAGGTGTCATGTCCATCAGGATTGCAGCTCGATTCTTCTCGCTTCGATTGACTCCAGCCCGATGCCAAGTTCGCGTATCGAACAGGATCATGCTCCCAGGCGGCGCTTCGATCACGTCTGCATCGGGACCGTTGTACGGTAAGCCGTTGACCGCGCGATGACCTGGCTGATAGGCATCACGGGCAACTCCCCATTCCTCCGGAGGACCATGGTCGAGCGAGTGCGAACCTAGTTTGAATGCCGTTGCGCCTCGGTATTTGGTGAATTCCGAAACACAGACGATCCGCTGGACACCCATCACTGTCTTGCCGCTCGGCGTTGGCACCTTACCGGCCGCGTTGATTCCCCAGTGGTACGGATAGTCCGAATGCCACCCTTGTACGACACGTTGGCCGTCGTCTGGCGTCATTACCCCGATACCGGGCGAATGAGCGAGGCGAATATCGTCGGTTTGCATATATTGGCGTGCAAGCCAGACAGAGATGGGTTCTACGGCCGTCTTGGCTAGGGCGCTGCCTTGGCATATTTGACGCTGGGAACGGTTGGGCGACAGATCAGAATATCCGTCGGTGCACGCAATCTTTTGCAGTGAGTCAACAATATCCGGTGATAGGATCGCGGCTAGGCATACCCAGCCATTCTCCGTCAGATGCGCCAAGTATTCTGAAGGTAACCGTTCTGGACCCTGCACGATTGCGTAGGGTTCAGCGATAGGACCACGGCGACCGTCTGCATCCAATGGGATCCCGTTAACGGACAGTTGGAATCCGCCTACCTCAACTGCACTCATTTCCAAGACAACGCCCGTCTGAGCGTGTTCAAGGCGTTCTCCTCGAACGCGCCACATCAAATCATCCGAGATTGTCTCGGTGACGTGGGTTTCGCCGTCGTCAACACTTCCGAGAAAGCGACCGTCGACACCGACCGCCATAGCGTAGTGGGAAGCCGGTTCGAGTACGCAGACCGTGCGCTCCTGGAATGAATCACCGCCTTTCATGTCACGCAGATATTACCGAGTTTAGTCACTTCGCTCCCTCGGGCTAAGTTGATCGACTTTGATAATACCGACCGATCTCGAAGATGGAACAATCCATGCGACAGTTCTCTGTTCTCACGATTCTGATGCTTTTTGGCTCGATGACGATTCACGCGGATGAGATAACCGTTTCACGGGTGGATTACCTGGAAAAACTACAAGGATTCTGGCTGGGTCAGTGTATCGCCAATTGGACTGGCATCATCACGGAAATGGACAAGATCGGTGGCGAAGGCGAAAGGGGGAAGTTTTACACACGAGAGGATTGGGGTACGACGGTTCAGGTAGTGCGTTGGTCTGGGGAACTTGGAGATCCAAAGACGATCGACTGGGTTCGCCGTGGTCCAGATGAGATTTGGGGTGCCGACGACGATACGGACATTGAATACATATACCAGTATTTACTCGCGAAGAGCGACTCGACGCGTTTGACAGGTGAACAGATCCGAGAAGGCTGGATTACCCATATATACGACGAAAAAAGTGCACCTGGGGGAGAGAACTTTTTGTGGGTTTCCAACCAGCGTGCGCACGATTTGATGCTAGAGGGTCTCGTTCCCCCAGCGACGAGCGACCCATCTAATAACGAATGGTACGAGATGATCGATGCTCAGCTGACTACGGAGATATTTGGACTGTATGCGCCGGGTCGACCGGATGTCGGGCTTGAGATCGCTCACATGCCTATTCGCACGACGGCTAGTGGCGAAGCGGCTCTAGCATCAGAGTTCTACGTGATCATGCACTCGCTCGCCGCCACCGTAGATCCGACAGCGCCAAGGAAAGACCAGGTCCACCAGTTGGCCGCGCGCGCACGATCCTTCGTGCCAGACGAATCAACCACCGCAAAAATGTACGACTTTGTGCTGAGCCGTTACGAAGCGGGAGTCCCATGGGAGGAGGCGCGGGACGATGTTTATCGACGCTACCAGCTTGAACAGCAAGATGGTTACGACAAGGCGCCGCGCAACCCCGTTGCGTCTGGCATCAACTTTGCATCCAGCATGGTCAGTCTTTTCTATGGCGAAGGTGACTACCAAGATACGGTGAAGATCGCCGTATTGGCTGGTTGGGATTCCGACAATCCTGCGGCAACTTGGGGCGGTTTGTTGGGTTTTCTATATGGCAAACAGGCAATTGAAGAATCATTCGGGCAGGAGTTCTCGGATTGATATCACATCCACCGTACTCGTAAGGGATTCCCAGTACGTGATGGAGTCGACAGCTTCCCTAACATGGCCGCAGTGGGAGTGGAAATAGTTGATCGCGTTGTTGTGGATGAGATTAATGGCGAAGTTCAGGACGATCAGTGGCTGATTCCCCTGATTGCTCAATGAGAATGATCGAGAAGAAGGGGATTACATGAAGAAGTTACGCGTCACATACATTGGTATGAAATTCGGTCTCGTCGTGCTCGCGACGAGTCTGCTATTCATCGCTGGCTGCGGTTCAAGCGAGAGTAACGACGTTGGTAGCAGCGAATCTAAACCCAAGGTCGCGCTCATCATGAAGTCGCTCGCCAATGAGTTTTTTGTGACCATGGCTACCGCTGCCGAAGTTCATCAGGAACTGCATAACGACGCCTACGAACTCATCGTAAATGGCATCAAGAATGAGAGTGATCTAGCGCAGCAAGTTGCACTTGTGGATCAAATGATCGGCATCGGCGTGGATGCGATCGTGATCGCTCCCGCCGACTCGAAGGCTCTGGTTCCGGCTCTTGCCCGTGCGAGGGAAAATGGCATTCACGTTGTGAATATAGACAACCGACTTGATCGCGAGGTGCTGGTCGAGTACGACTTGGTGATTCCTTTCATCGGTCCAAATAACCGCAGGGGTGCTATGGACGCCGCTAATTTCGCCTTAGAGCAACTTCCTGTAGGCGCGAATGTTGTGATCCTCGAAGGTGTTACAACAGCCCAGAACGCAATCGAGCGACGGATGGGATTCGAAGACGCGGTCGCGGCGCACGGCGCAAACTTAGTTACGATGCAGAGCGCTGTTTGGGATCAAACCAAAGCGGTCGAGGTCACAGCAGCGATTCTGGTTCGTCATCCCGATGTGCAATTGATACTTGCAGCCAATGACAACATGGCATTGGGCGCGGCGTCCGCAGTATCCTTTGCCGATTTGACCCGTGATGTCTCGATCGTTGGTTTTGACAATATCTCGGCGATTCATCCGCTGCTCCGTGACGGTCGGGTTCTCGCTACTGTCGAGCAGTATGGTGACCAATTCGCCGTGAACGGTATAGAGCTGGCCCTCGAAATGATCAATGGTCAACCGGAACTCGTAGACCGCGAAACTCCGCTTGTGGTAGTTTCACGGGCCGACATTGAAGATTCGATCGAACAATCGACAAACCAGTGACTGGTCGATTTCCCGGACCTGATGACTAGGGATACACGCGAGCGCCTTCGATTCGTCGCCAACGGGATTTGCAAGTCGTTCGCGACCCCCGTGCTCCACGATGTCGATTTGGAGGTGTCCGTTGGCGACATACACGGACTGGTTGGCGAGAACGGTGCTGGTAAGTCCACGTTAGCGAAGATCATCGTGGGGCTTGAGACCGCTGACTCAGGTTCGCTTTACCTGGACGGACAACCCTACCGACCGATCAATACGGCAGACTCGCTCCGTGCGGGTACTGCTATTTGCGCGCAAGAATTGAGTCTCGTCGACGACCTGTCAATCGCTGAGAACATACTGCTTAACACAACGGCATCTCCCTGGACGCGGATCAAACGCAAATGTGCAGAAGAGAGGGCTTCCAGACTACTTAGTTTGGTAGGACTTGAGCACTCCACTCCGCGCACACTCGTCGGTAGGTTGAGCCTAGCTGAGAAGCAGCTTGTGGAGATCGCTAAGACGCTAGCAACCGACGCGAAGCTACTGATATTAGATGAACCGACTTCCGCATTGACGGTCCCTCAGGCTGAGGTACTGCATGGGATTTTGCGAGATAAAGTGTGCGGTGGTATCACAGTGATCTACATCTCCCACCGCTTGGGCGATGTTCTAAACGTCTGCGATCGCGTGTCGGTACTGCGGGATGGCGAGGTTCGACTCACAGAAGATTGCGATAAACTGTCCGAGAAAGCGCTGATTCGGGAAATGGCAGGCATGGATGCGGACTTCGACGCTCCGCCACGTCCGACGGTGAAATCCGCGCCACTACATCTCACAGTTTCAGGTCTGCGAACGTCGAAACTCCCAAACCCGATCAGCTTTAATTGCAAACGGGGCGAAATTTTGGGTGTCGCGGGACTCGCAGGATCGGGTCGAACGGAACTTTTGAACGCTATCTTCGGTTTGGATAAGCGGATTGGTGGGAGCATCAAGATCCACGGAGAAAGCGGGACCACCGAAACGCGAAATCCGTGGCAATCCATTAAAAACGGGATCGGGCTTGTTACTGAAGACCGCGCCAAGGACGGCATTTTTCGAGATCAAGCGCTCGCGTTCAATGTAACGATTGCGGGTCTTGGACGGATCTCTGATCGAAGCGGAAGGTTGATTCGAAGGAAAGAAGTCGGTGCTGTGGCAACATTAATCGAAGCTCTACGTGTAAGGAGCACTGGTGCCTATCAGAAGATGCGTGAACTCAGCGGCGGAAACCAGCAAAAGTCGATGTTGGCAAGGTGGCTGCACTGTGAGTCACAGCTGTTACTGCTAGATGAGCCTACCCGAGGCGTGGACGTAACCGCGAAACTCGCGATCCACACGGAATTGGTCCGCCTACGAGACTCTGGAATTACGGTCATCGCTGTATCGAGCGAGTTGGAGGAGTTGCAGAGCTTGTGCGACAGAATCATCGTGCTATCGAATCGAAACCTCGTCGCCGAGTTTCACAGGAGCAATTGGAGCCAACGCGAAATCCTCGCAGCGGCTTTCAGTGAATATGACCGCATATACGAGCCGTCGTCGGCGTCGTAGTTTGCGTTCGAACAGAAATTTCTCGTGAATGAACTAGGTAGCCGAGTTTCACGAATTCTCGAAGGGAACCTTATTTTCGTTTCGTTGTTGGCGATCGTGGTTTTCTTCAGTCTGATCTCCGAGAGCTTTCTGTCTCTGACGACGCTCTCGACGCTACTAAACCAATTACCGGCACTCACCGTGGTATCGATCGGAATGACGCTGGTCTTGATCAGTGGCGGAATCGACTTGTCGGTTGGTTCCGTCGTTGCGTTAAGCGCAGGTGTAATTGGAGCCGGGATCGCCATTTTGGGTTTGCCACTTCCGCTAGCGGCTTGCCTAGGTATCTTGACGGGTGCGTTAGTCGGACTCGCGAACGGCGGTCTTGGCGCATATCTGCGATTGCCGATTTTCATCGTTACCTTAGGTATGCTGGAAGTTTCGAGGGGACTCGCATATCTCGTCACTGATTCGCAGACGGTCTATATCGGAGCGACGATCCAGTCGTTCGCACTCCCGTGGGCTGGTAGCGGGGTGTCGGCTTCAATCCTCGTTGCGTTGACGTTAGTCGTCGTGTTCGAGTTACTGCTAAAGAAGACGATTTTCGGACGCCAGATTGTTGCTGTAGGCAGTAACGAAAGTGCGGCTGAAGTGTCTGGAATCGATCCGAGACTTGTTCGGTGTACAGTATTGGTGCTTTCGGGTCTGTTGGCGGGACTCGGGGGTCTGATGAATGCTGCTTACCTAGGATCCGCAGACCCTAACGCAGGCATAGGTCTGGAACTGTCCGCGATCGCAGCAGCTGTAATTGGCGGTACCAGTCTCATGGGTGGAAGAGGATCTGTCGTTGGCGCATTCGTTGGTGTATTGATCGTGTCGGTGCTTCAGATCGGTCTAGCACAAATTGGAATTACGGAGCCGACAAAGCGCGTTATCACAGGTGCGGTAATCATCTTGGCTGTCATCCTTGATCGGTGGCGTGTTGCGTAAGGGCGCGACGCTTGATGGCGACCACGAGACCGCCGGTCGGGTGAACCAAGGCTTCGATACGGAAGTCGGGTTTCAAAACCACGACGACTTAGATTTCCGGCGCGTAGTCCACATCTTCTTGCGCACTTGGCCATACATTCGGCCAGCGCTACGCCATCTGGTGATATTCGTGCTCGTCTCGATGGTGATTGCGCTGTTCAGTGCCGCGCTTCTGTTCATCATTACAGGTTTGATGAACGGCGCTATCGTCGGCGGCAAACCCCTGGGACAACTGCATGTGTTGATCTACGGATTGGATCCGTCAGTCTACGTCGAAGTTGACGAACTCGCCGCGGAAGCCCGTCGTTCGCTACGTTGGCTGGTCATCCTGACAACGATCCCACTCGTCGTGGTGGTAGTCGGCGGAGGCATCGCGCTCTACTACTACAGCGTGTGGATCTTCCAGGGTATCAACCAGCGCATGCGCTTGTCGCTGATCGATCGTCTGCAGGCACAGTCGCTAGCCTATCACGCCAACGCACGGACCGGCGATGCCATCTACCGCGTCTATCAGGACAGTGCAATGGTGACGGAGATCATCCGTGCGATTTTCCTCGAACCCCTAATGTTCGCTGGCCGATTCTTCTTCGCCGTCGCGATCGTGGCGGCGTTCGATCCGGTGCTTGCCGGCATTCTGGCTGCTACAACGTTGCCTATTCTGTTACTAGGACGTGTCTTCTCATCGCCTTTACGCACAGCATTCCGAACTGCGCGCGAGCGTAACAGCCTACTGACGTCATGGATCCAGGAGAGCGTACTTGGTGTCCGAGTTGTCAAGGCGACGCGCAGCGAAGCGTTGCGTGAACGGACATTCGGTGATTACTCCATAAGCGCCTTCGAGGCTGCCTTTCGGTCGCGGACCATGCTCACAGTTCTAGGCGTCTTGGCGTTCGTCGTGATCGGCTTGGCAGTGCTCGCAAGCCAGTCCATGGCTGCGTTGTGGTCGAATGTCGAAGCCCAGACGTTTGCACACAACATTCTGCTCGGTTTCGGATTCGCCGTGTGGAATCTTGGTTCGTTCAGCGCGGCTACCGCGCGTATCGGCGACGGTCTCGGGTCGATTAATGCCTTGATTTCCCTGTGGGGACGAGCTCAGGACATGGCTGTTGGACTTGGACGCGTGTTCGAAGTCCTCGACCTCGA
>LXNI01000673.1_pt1 | contig 37518 bp, 33 predicted proteins | sample 809091 | NCBI WGS metagenome assembly LXNI01 (sample SAMN04870527, study PRJNA318959) | sponge metagenome | biome: 01000161; feature: marine sponge reef; material: water | host: Sarcotragus foetidus | place: Greece: Milos, Mediterranean Sea | collected 2013-05-29 | depth 5-7 m
GAACCTGCAGCGGCAGGCCCGCCGCCTCAAGCTCGCGCTCGTGCCGGACGAACAGGCCGCCTGAAACCCGAATCCGACTCCCGCACAAAACAAGCCGCTACCGTGTTGTTCCATGCAAGTCACAGGCTGTTGGCAGCGTCGACACACACCAGTCCAGGAACCGGGGAGAACGATGTCCTATCTCGCCTACAAGCTGCTGCACGTGCTCGGAGTGCTGCTCGTCCTGGCAGCGGCCGGCGGCGTCGCAGTCCACGCCGCGACGGGGGGTCGGCGTGAGGACAACGATCTACGCGGCGTCCTCGCTTCGATGCACGGCGTCGGCCTGGTCCTGAGTGTCGTCACCGGCTTCGGGCTGCTTGCCACGCTCGGAGCAGGTATGCCGCCCCCATGGGCGTGGGCAAAGCTCGTCATCTGGCTGTTCTTCGGGGCCGCGCTCACCCTGCCCTACCGCAATACCTCCCTGGCCAGGGCACTGGTCGTCGCGCTGCCGCTACTCGCCGCGATCGCGTCCTACCTCGCGATGTACAAGCCGTTCGCGTAGCCCTTCCGGGACCGGTCACCACCAGGTCAGCAACTGGTCAGACAAACCGCCGCTGCCTATTGAGAAAATGACGCCGAAACGAACAGACAGGGGAATCCGACCGTAACCCTGCTTGTTTCCTTTCGTACACAAGGTCGGGTCCGTGCCCTAAAGGGGCAAGGCGCGGACTCGACCGGCGCCGGGCGGAGCGAGCGTGTCGCACCGCCCGGCGCCATTTCCCTGAAGGGGCCCTCTTCCCTGAAGGGGCGTTGGGTCGACGACCCGCGGTTCAAAGGAAGACGCAGGTGGGGCATGCACCGGCGTCCTCCGCAAGCCGGCGATCGGCATCGCTCTGGTAGACGGGCTCAGCCGAACGATCCGTCCTCGCATCGCCGCTGAGCATCACTTCCCGTTTCCACTCGTCGTCCTCCGACCAGCGGTAGGGCAGCATCTTCACGGCTCCCGGCCTGTCCAACTCCTCGAACGCGGCAAGCCCCGCGGCCACGATTTCCGCCTGCAGACCAGCCTCGAGAGGCTTACCCGTCGTGTGACCCAACGGATAGTCGAGGAACACGGCGCGAGGCGGATTGACCGATCGCGTGATCGAGAATGCCGAAGTCATCGACAGGGTCGGAATGCCGTCCGCCTCGACGCGGCGCGCGATCAGTCCCACGGACTGATGGCAGACAGGTCACACGGGGACCAGCAGCGCGAGGTCGACCTGATCCGCCGCCAGGCGGCGGCTGATCTCGGGCGCCACTGTCTCGCGCGCCCGCCGCGCCGAGTAGATCCCTCCCATGAACGTGTAGGCGCGTGGCGAAACCTCGCCGATCACGCCTTCCGCGACCAGGGCACGCAGCGTGTCGACGGGAAAGACGACGTTCGGATCGATCCGGGCATCGGTCTGGTCGTAGGCGAAGTGGCTCGTCCGCAGTTCCGCCGCCGGCACGCTGGTGTCGATGACCCGCAGCGAGACATCGTCCCGATGATGGAAGGCGATCTGTCCCGCCCGGTAGACGCCGCCCGAAGCCACCAGACCGACCCGGCAATCCCTGAGCGGCTTCTCCAGCTCCGTCCACGGCGGCGGGGTCTCGCTGTGGACCCATCGGTAGGGTTCGTGGCCCAGACTCGAGTACAGGTCGCGCGTGCGGACGATGTGGTCGACAGGCGGCCTCCGTGTTTTCAGGCTCTCGGGTGTTCTCATGCTCCCGATTCTGCCTCACTCGACCCGCAAAGGTAGGATGCCCGCGCATGACGACGAGGATCCAGCACCCACAGAGCCCGGATCCGGGTTCTCGGCCGGCGGCCGAGGGCGAGAGGATCACTCTCCCGGAATCCGAGTGGCGCGACCGACTCGAGAGCGCCGAGTTTCGCGTTCTGCGCAAGGAGGCGACCGAGCCGGCTTTCACGTCCCCGCTCAACGCGGAGCACCGGGACGGAGTCTTCGTCTGCGCCGGTTGCGGCGCGGAACTGTTCCGGTCGGACTCGAAGTACGACAGCGGCACGGGCTGGCCCAGCTTCAGCGACGCCATCCCCGGCGCGGTCTCGACGAAGCGTGACTTCAAGCTCTTCGTGCCCCGTACCGAGTACCACTGCAGCCGCTGCGGCGGACATCAGGGACACGTGTTCGGCGACGGTCCGGCGCCGACGGGTCTGCGGTACTGCAACAACGGAATCGCCCTGCGCTTCCGCCCGGCGGGAGAAGATGGCGATCCGGCGAAAGGCCCCAACCCAGGCAAGGAGGACTGAACATGTCGACCAACGCAAAGACCCACCGCGGCACAGCCGGGGTGCTGGCATTCCTCGCACTGGCACTGGCACTGGCACTGGCCTGCGGCGGCGGCGAGTCGGTCGAGCCCCTGACGCCGACGGTGGCGACGGAACTCGGCCTCGTCGAGGGAGTCCAGCTCGACTCCGGAATCCTCCAGTTCAGCGGCATTCCCTTCGCCGCGCCTCCGGTCGGCGACCTGCGCTGGCAAGCTCCCCAACCGGCCGCAGCCTGGGAGGGATCCCGCGATGCCAGCGAGTTCTCCGCGGCTTGCTGGCAGCAGCTGTCTCCGCCGGGTGCCTTCTACGACTCCGGAGAGATCGAGCGCAGCGAAGACTGCCTCTACCTGAACGTCTGGACCGGCGCGGAACACGCCGAAGCCGCCTATCCGGTCATGGTCTGGATCCACGGCGGCGGCCTCCAGACCGGCGCCGGCAGCACGTCGCTCTACGACGGCGAGAGTCTGGCGGGGCGCGGTGTCGTCCTGGTAACGATCAACTACCGACTCGGCCCCATGGGCTTCCTGGCCCATCCGGAACTCTCGGCCGAGGCTGAACTCCTGGCCGGAAACGGGACCGGCGCGTCCGGGAACTACGGCATCCTCGATCAGATCGCGGCGCTCCAGTGGGTGCAGGCGAACATCGCCCACTTCGGCGGCGACCCCGGCCGGGTGACGATCTTCGGCGAGTCCGCAGGCTCCTGGAGCGTGAACTACCTGACCGCTACCCCTCTGGCGGCAAGCCTCTTCCAGCGCGCGATCGGTCACAGCGGCGGCATCTTCTGGCCGATGCCGCAGCTTGCGGACGCGGAGTCCGAAGGCGCACGCATCGCGGAACGGCTCGGAGCGAACGATCTCGCCGAGATGCGCGCCGCTTCCGTCGAAGAGGTCTATCAAGCGGCGGCTCAGACCGATGGGCTCCAGTTCGTCGGAGTGAAGGACGGCCACGTGTTCCCGCGCGATGTCCACGACATCTTCGCGGCAGGCGAGCAGAACGACGTCGACACGATCGTCGGTTTCAACAGCGACGAGGGTACGGCTCTTTTCGCCGGCGCCGCGGACATCACGGTCGCCGACTATCGTCAGTCGCTCGAAGCCACCTACGGCGAGCACGCCGACGCGATGTTCGCGGTCTACCCCGCCGAGACCGGCGAACAGGCACGCGAGGCCGCCTACGTGAACACGGCCGACAACTTCTTCGCCTGGCAGATGCGAACCTGGGCCAGGCTGCAGAGCAGCACCGGCTCCCGGCCCATCCGCATGTACTTCTTCTCTCGCGTCCCTCCCTGGGAGGAAGCCGAAACGTACGGCTCGTATCACGCAGCCGAGATCATCTACGCCTTCGACAACCTCCACAAGAGTGGCGAGGCCCGCGACGAGATCGGCCCCTTCAACCACGCCTGGGACGACACCGACCGGGCGCTCGCGAGCACGATGGCGGACTACTGGGTGAACTTCGCCGCCACCGGCGACCCGAATGGCGACGGTCTTCCCGACTGGCCCGTCTACGACCCGGATGCCGACGGGGTGCTCGAACTTGGCGACGAGATCGGCGTGATCCAGGGTCTCCTGAAAGACCGGCTCGACACCTTCGACGCCTACTACGAGGACCTGCGTAGCGGCGGCTGAAGCCCGGCTCTCCGACTCGTCAGGGCCGGAGACTTCAGCATCGCGGCACGCCCGTCGCGCTCTTTGTGTTAGCCTGCCGCTCCCAAAGGCAGTGGGTGCAGAGCTCACGCAGCGAACCAGGATGCGCCTGTAGTTCTCGAGCGTTGATTGATGTGGAACCCCGGAGCCGAGAACAGGAGCATCAGATGGCAACGAGAATCTATGTGGGCAACCTGCCCTTCGATACGACGGAAGAGGCGGTCCGAAACCTCTTCTCCTCACATGGCGAGGTGTCCGAAGTTTCGCTGATCAACGACCGCGAGACCGGTCGCCCCCGGGGCTTCGGTTTCGTCGAGATGGCGAGCGGCGGCCAGGAAGCGATCGCCGCATTGGACCAGCAGCAGTTCGGAGGCCGGACCCTCCGCGTCAACGAGGCCAGACCTCGCGAGGAGCGCCGGCCCCGCTGGTAGCGGCGCCTTACATCACCGGGTTGTAGTGCTGCGCCACGGCCAGATCGGGCTGGGGTGAGGCCGTCAGTTCGAGGATTTCGTCGCGGACGCCGCCCTTCGTCATCTTGAAGGTGGCGTTCACGCGCGGCGGCGCGTCCCAGAGAACCACGGCGAACTCGCCGTTCTTCTCGATCGGGCCGGTCGCGGTGAACTCGCCGTTCCCTGACGTGATCGTGACTTGGCCTCCACCCTTGACCGGCTTGCCCCGCTTGTTCTCGACGCGGCCGACGAGCACGGTGCGAACGCCTTCGGCCTCCATCGACTCGCCTTCCCGGAAGAGGATGGGAAAGACCTGCTGAAGTCCGTCTCGCTGTACCGCGACACGCGCCACGACCGACCGGTGGCCGTCGCGCTCGAAGGTGATCCGAAGCACGATCCCTTCGTAGTCCTCACGACTGAAGACCCGGCCCATGTTGCGGAGCAGGTAGGTCCCCGTCTTGCGGCCCTTGGCGCGCAGCCTGGGCGCCGGCATGTTGTCGTTCTGGTACCAGATGTCCACATCCGACATCGGGTTGCCGCTGGAGTCGAGGATCGTGCCGACGACGCGGGTGTTGTCGCGGCCGCCGACCGCGCCCGTCACATCGCCGCCGCGCAGGTCGCCGCCCACGTTGACCGGGCCCGGATCCTGCCCAAACACCGGGCCGGCGAGGAACAGCATCGGAACGAGCAGCAGCGGGAACAGGAGTCTCTTCGTCATTTCGTGGCGCCTCCGGGGCGGTTGCCGAGATCGATAGTCCTCAGGATTGGACCAACGAGACTATCAGCGGCATCCGGCTAGGATGACCGGGATGCCGGCACCCGAACCCGATCCGGCTGCGCGGCCGCGACCGCGACAGATACTGGCCGCGGCCGCGATCGGCGTTGCGGCGGCGCTGCTGATCCTCAGGTGGACGGCGCCCGACGACGCCGCGACGTTTCCGGGCGACCGCGCCGGCGTCACGCCACCCCTTCTCCCGCCAAGGCCGGAACCCACGCCAATCGCGCCACTCCCGACTCAACTCAGCGAGGCGCTCGATCTGATGGCGGAGGGCCGGCTGCGGGAGGCTCAGCGCCTGATGCTGGACTTCAGTCACGGACCGGACGCCGACGCATTGCCGCCCGAGCATCGCGAGACGATGACTGCAATGCTCGCCAGGCTCGCGAACGACCGGGTCCTGGCAGCTGCGGTGGAACTGGAAGGCGGCTTCGAGGACGCGGACCTGAGCCGCCTGCGCCTCACCCTGGGTTCCCTCACCCGCGAGCAGATGATCGCCCTGCGGCGCGATCCGCAAGCGGCTCGTCGCGTCGACGACGCGCGCCGGTTGGCAGCCGAGGTGGACGCGATCGAAGCCCGCCTCGGTAGTGACCGGCTGGCCGCACTGCGCCTGGCCCAGGACTTCCGGCGCCGCCATCCACGCTTCGCCACGAGCCTCGCCTTCGAACGCCGAGCCGCCCTTGCGATCGACGAGACCGCCGGCCGATTGATCGCGGCGAATCGCCTCGACGAGGCCAGGGCACTGCTGCTGGAACTCAAGGTACTGCGCGGCGACCAGGCAAGCGAGAGGCCCCGGGTCGAGGCGAAGCTGGCAGCCATCGACGAGGTGTTCCAGCGGCGCAACGATCTCGAGGCCACGGTCCGGGAGATCGAGGTCCTGGGATGGGAGCGGCCGCACGAGGCGCTGGACCTCCTGGCCCGAATGGAGCGCACGCCGGAGAACCGGGAGCGCTTCGCCCAGTTGGAGTCGACCCTGACCATGTTGATGGAAGACCTCGACGGGACTGGACCCGAGGTGGAGGTCCTGGTCCAGGGCCGACCGGAGGCGACACAGGGCGTGTACGAACGGGACGAGGACGTCGTCGCCCGCGTCCGTGCCAGTGACGACTACGAGGTCATGACGGTGCGCTTCTTCTGGCGCTGGTTCGACCAGGACGGCAGCGGCGAAGTCGTCGAGATGCCTCTCAGGCCAGCGATCGGGCCCGCCTCGACCGAGTCGACCAACACAGCGGACGCCGGGCCGGGCCGGGTCGAGCTGGAGGCCAGGATCACCGTCGCCGAGCACCAGGGCAGGAACCTGCAGTTCTGGGCCGAGGCGGTGGACCGCGGCGGACGCACGGCAAGAAGCGCCGAGCATGAGCTCGCACCGGAGAAGCGCGGCTTCCTGCGACGCCTCGGGCTGCGCCGCAACCGATGACTCCCGGTGCCGGAAACCCAGGTGGCGCGACTCGGGCCACGAACCTGTTGATTTCAGACCACTTAGCAGCGCCTTGAGCGCTGGTATGATCCCGCGCGTGGCCGACGGTAGCAGGACTGGAAACGGGGATCCCGAAACACCGGGCGCCCTTGCCGGCATTCCCCAGCATCCCGTGGAGACGACGGACCGCGACTTCGTCGGCCTGGGCCTCGAACCGGCGGTTCTGGAAGTAGTCGAGCGGATCGGCTTCGAGCATCCAACACCGATCCAGGCCGCGGTGATCCCTGACGCCATCACCGGCACGGATCTGATCGGCCTGGCCGAAACCGGCTCCGGCAAGACGGCCGCCTTCGTGCTGCCGATTGTGCAGCGCCTGCGCCGCGGCACCGGCGTGCGCGCGCTGATCGTCTCGCCCACCCGGGAGATTGCCCTGCAGACCAAGGCCTTCCTGGATCTGTTCCGCAAGAGCCGTCTGCGCGTGAACTCCGCCTGCCTGATCGGCGGCGTGAAGATCGGTCCGCAATTCGACCAATTGCGGACCGACCCGGACGTGCTGGTCGTCACGCCGGGACGACTGCTGGATCACGTCGAGCGTGGCACGGCGAGTCTGGCCGGCGTCGAGGAACTCGTCCTGGACGAGGCCGATCACATGCTCGATCTCGGCTTCATGCCTCAGATTCAACGCATCGTGAGCCAGTTGCCCAGGCAGCGCCACACGATGCTCTTCTCCGCCACGATGCCGCCGCCGATCGAACGTCTGGCGAACCGTTACATGAATGATCCGGTCCGCATCGACCTGTCGCCCAAGGGCGCCGCATCGGGGATCGAGCATCGCCTCTACCTCGTCGACGAAAGGGACAAGAAGCGCTGCGCCGTGGCCCTGCTCGACACGGTGCCCGGCTCGACGCTCGTGTTCACCAAACGCCGATCCGACGCCGAGTGGCTCTGCCGGGTCCTGGAGCGCGGCGAGCACAGCGTCGCGCGCATCCACTCCGACCGCTCCCAAAGCCACCGGGTGGCGGCACTGGAGAGCTTCCGCGCCGGCCGACACCGCATCCTCGTCGCAACGAACATCGCGGCACGCGGCATCGACGTCCAGGGTATCGAGCACATCCTGAACTACGACCTTCCCGACACGCCCGAGGACTACATTCACCGGGCCGGCCGCACCGCCCGCGGCGCCGCGGAAGGCGTCGTTTCGTCGATTGGCACGTGGCTCGACAAGTCGCTGATCAGGCAGGTCGAGACCGCGCTCGGACACCCCCTGCCCCGCTGCGAGGTCGAGGGTGTGGCCGCCTACCGCGAGCTGCGTTCCCTCAAGGAAAGACGCAAGCGTTCGCCGTTGCGTCGATAGGGCCGACAGCCAGCAATACCCACCGGCCATGATCCCCATCCCGGACCTGCTCAACCGGGAGCCCTTCCTCGGCATCGACGAGAAGGCTCTCTCGGACCTGCTGGGTCTCGCCATTCTCGGTCGTGAGATCGGCACCGAGTTCCATGACCTGATGGCGGAGGCGGAAGTCACGCCGGTGGCCACCTGGCGGCCCGAGTTCTTCGAAGAAGACCTGTTCGTCGAACGCCTGATCGAGGAGAGTTTCGAGCTGCGCATCGACGGTGTTCACTACCCGATCAACGAGCGCTTCCTCCGCCGCGCCCTGACCGCCACGCCGACCGATCTGGAAACGATCCGGTTCCGTCAGGAGGTGCTGCGCGAACTGGACGAGGACGAGAAGGTCCTCGCCGCCGCCGAACGCCTCTACCGCGAGTTGTTCGGCCTGCTCTCGCTCCACCGCATGCCCCGCTACCACAGCGTCCTGGATACCGCCTCCCACAACCTGGACATCCTCAAACAAAGCCGGCTGGTCATCGACCTGATGCACGACCTCTTCGGGACGGCCCGTTCGGGCCTCCGACGCCTGTACGACGGCGCCGTGGCGATCCGCGAAACCGAGGAGTACAAGACGCTGGCCGCCCTCCTCGACTACGAGAGCCGGCTTGCCGAACTGAACCTCGACATCACCCTCGGCGGCGACGGGCGCATCCGCGGACTCGAGGTGCGGTCACTCGAGGAATGCCGTGACAATCCCTTCTGGACCCGGCCGATCAAGCGGCTCTGGAGCCGCGTGCGACTCGGCATCGGGGGCCACTCGATGAGCAACCGGGAACTTCTGAACCGGGTTGTCGAGCGGGTCTACGTGTCCCTGTCGCCCGCCCTGATTCCCCTCGTCCAGATGCTCGGCCAGCTCGAGCTCTACCTCGCCGCGCGGGCTCTGCGGGACCGCGCCGCGGAACGCGGCCTCACGATGTGCATTCCCGAGTTCCGGCCGGATCACGCCGGCGGCGCCGCGCTCGAGTGCGAGGACCTGTTCAATCCGCTGCTGCTCAGCCAGGAGCAGGCACCCGTGCCCACCTCGGTGAGAACGGTGGGCAGCGTGCCGATCACCGTCGTCACCGGACCGAACTCGGGTGGCAAGACAAGGTTGATCCAGGCCATCGCGCTGACTCAACTACTGGGTCAGTCCGGACTCTACGCACCCTGCTACCGCGCCCGGCTACGGGTCCAGCAGGGTCTGTTCGTGTCCCTGATCGAGCGCGAGAGCGCGGATCAGGTCGAGGGCCGCCTGGGGCGTGAACTCGTGCGGATCAGGACGCTGTTCGAGGAGATGGAGCACGGCTCGATGGTGGTCCTGGACGAACTGTGCTCAGGCACCAACCCTTCGGAGGGCATCGAGGTCTTCACCCTGGTGCTCCAGCTCCTCCGGCGGGTCGAGCCGGTCGCCTATGTCACGACCCACTTCCTGGACCATGCCCGCGCCCTCCAGGAGAACCACACCGAGCTGGGTCTCGAGTTCCTCCAGGTACAACTCGACCCCGACCGCCGAAGCACCTACCAGTTTGTCGACGGCGTGGCGCGCACCTCCCTGGCCGCGCTCACCGCCGAGCGGCTCGGCGTCACCTTCGAGAACCTGTCGGCGGCCGTCGACGGTCGGCAGGCGAAGGCGGGCTAGGCGCCGGCCTCAGTACGGGACGCCGGTCGCCCGGCAAACGAAGCGCATCAGCGGGGATGCGGCCCCGCAGAGACCCGTGAACTCGTCGAGGAAACCGCGGCCGAGCAGCCGGGTCTGGTTCAGCGTGGCCACGGCGATGAACGACTTGCGCTTGATGTCGTCGATCCGCGGGTGCGCGGCGTCGAATCCGCGCGGCGCCCGTTTCAGGCTCTCACCACCGAGTTGCAGCGAGTCGCCGAGCCCGGGATCGACGGTCACCTCCCGCCAGCCCTCGCCATCGGCCACGATCTGCTCCCGGATCGCCCGCAGCGCCTCCGGGTGGGGCCGCCACATCCCCCCGCCCATGAACACGTTGCCGGGCGCTATGTGGAGATAGAAGCCCGGCGCATGGGCGTCCTTGTGCTGCTTGTGGCGGAAGTGAATGCCCACCTGAGTCTTGTAGGGACTCTTGTCGCGCGAGAACCGGACATCGCGGTGGATCCGGAAGAGCGACCCGCCGACCTTCTTCGGCACCGCGTCGAAGTGCTTCGACACCTCGTCGATCCGGGTCCCGAAGTCGCTGATGAACTGGAGCGCCGGCTCCCGGACCGCGTCCTCGTAGCGCTCGCCGTTGGCCTTGAACCAGTCGCGATCGTTGTTCTCCGCGAGGTCGCGCAGAAAGGCGAAGGTCTGGCGCGAGAACGGGTTCTTCCATTGATCCATAGCGTCTCTCCTCGTGGTGCCGGATCCGGGGCAACCTGCCGGCGCGAAGTGTATTCTCCAAACCACTCAAACCAGGAGGCCCACATTGGACATCTTCGTCGCCGAACTGGTCGGCACCGCGCTCTTGATCATCCTCGGCGACGGCGTGGTCGCCAACGTCGTCCTCGCCCGCACCAAGGGCAACGACAGCGGCTGGATCGTCATCGCGACGGGCTGGGGTCTGGCCGTCGCGCTCGCGGTCTACTGCGTCGGCCGGATCAGCGGCGCTCACATCAACCCGGCGGTGAGCGCCGGCATGTGGGCCATCGGCGAACTCGAAACCGCCCTGCTGCCGACCTACATCGGCGCTCAGATGCTCGGCGCCTTCCTCGGCGCGGTCGTCGTCTGGCTCACGTACCGTCCGCACTGGAGCGCCACCTCCGACCAGGCCGCCAAGCTGGGCGTGTTCTGCACGGCGCCGGAGATCCCCGGGCGCCGCGGCGCGAACTTCACTACCGAGGTGGTGGGCACCGCGGTGCTGGTGTTCGGCGTGCTCGCGATCGCCGCCAACGCCTCCGAACTCAGCGGCGGCGGAATCGACCTCTCGGCCGTCTTCGCCACCGGCATCAACCCGCTGCTGGTCGGCTTCCTGGTCTGGGGGATCGGCCTTGGTTTGGGCGGCCCCACGGGCTACGCGATCAACCCGGCCCGCGACCTCGGACCGCGGATCGCTCACGCCGTGCTGCCGATCCCCGGCAAGGGCGGCTCCGACTGGGGCTACGCGTGGGTACCGATCCTGGGTCCGCTGACCGGCGGCGTCCTCGGCGCCCTGGCTTTCCAGGGTCTCGGCTGGTAGACCGGCGAACATGAGCTACATCCTCGCCCTGGACCAGGGCACCACCTCCAGCCGCACCATCCTGTTCGAGCGCCGGGGAACCGCCGCGGCCTCCGCCCAGGAAGAGTTTCCGCAGCTCTACCCCTCCCCCGGCCATGTCGAGCACGACCCCGAGGCGATCTGGAGCACCCAACTCGCCACGGCGCGCGCCGCCATCAGGAAGGCCGGTGCGGAAGCCTCGGACCTCGAAGCGATCGGCATCGCCAACCAGCGCGAGACCGTCGTGCTCTGGGAGCGCGACAGCGGCAAGCCGGTCGCCAACGCGATCGTCTGGCAGAGCCGCATCACCGCGCCGCTCTGCGAGCAGATCAAGGAACAGGGCCGCGAGGACCTGTTCCGCGCGAAAACGGGCCTCGTGCTCGACCCCTACTTCTCCGGCACCAAGATCGCCCACCTGCTGGAAGAGCACGACCTGCACGCGCGAGCGGCGCGGGGCGAGATCCTGGCCGGCACGATCGACAGCTTCCTGCTCTGGCGACTGACCGGCGGCGAGGTCCACGCCACGGATGCGAGCAACGCCTCCCGCACCCTGCTGTTCGACATCCACAAGCTCGACTGGGACGACGAGTTGCTCGAGATTCTGCGCGTGCCGCGGGCCATGCTGCCCGAAGTCCGGGACTCGAGCGGCGACTTCGGTCACACGGAGGAAAGCCTGTTCGGTCGGCGGATCCCGATCGCCGGCATCGCGGGCGACCAGCAGGCGGCGACCTTCGGGCAGGCCTGCTTCGAACCCGGAGCGTGCAAGAACACCTACGGCACCGGCTGCTTCATCCTGATGAACACGGGCAGCCAGGCAGTGGCCTCCGACAACGGTCTGCTCTCCACCGTCGGCTGGATGCTCGACGGGCAGCCCACGTACTGTCTCGAGGGCTCGGTCTTCGTCGGCGGCGCGGCGGTCCAGTGGTTGCGGGACGGCCTCGGCCTGATCGAGAGTTCCGAGCAGATCGAGAAGCTCGCCGCGAGCGAGGAGGACAGCGGCGGCGTCTACCTGGTGCCCGCCTTCGTCGGCCTCGGCGCGCCTTACTGGGATCCCTACGCGAGGGGCCTCCTGATCGGCCTGGAGCGGTCCACCACTGCCGGCCATGTGGCCCGGGCCACAGTCGAATCGATGGCGTATCAGAGCCTCGATGTCGTCCGCGCGATGGAAGCCGACGCTGGCGCCAGCATGACCGGTCTGCGGGTCGACGGAGGCGCGGCGGTCAACAACGCACTGATGCAGTTCCAGGCCGACCTGCTGGGTACGGGGGTCCAGCGGCCGGTGGTCGGCGAAACGACGGCGCTGGGCGCCGCCTACCTGGCCGGCCTGGCGGTCGGCTTCTGGGCCGACCAGGACGACGTGACGAGGAACTGGGCCCTCGACCACCAGTTCGAGCCGCAGTCCACGCCGGCCGAACGCGAACGCCTCGCCGCGGGCTGGCAACGGGCGGTCGAGAGGTCGCGGGGCTGGGCCGAGCCGTAGCTGCGCGGATCTTGGGATGGCAACCCCAGCAGCAGGCTCCTACCTGGGCTGTTCGGCATCCCGAACAGCGATCAGGGTCTCTCCCGTCCACGCCCCAAGGTCGACAGCCGCCGAACCCACGACTCGGCCGCCGTGGCGCCGCGCGACCACTCGATACGGAACCTGGAACAGTCGGTTGATCAGGAAACGCCCCTCCTCAGAGCTCAGAGAGACCGCTGTTTGACCAACGCGCTCCGCGATCTCAAGGGTTGTGTGGGCGGGAAAGGCCACGACCTCAAGTCCGGCCACCGGACGACCACTGCCCTCCAGCACAACGCGGCCCGCGAGCACGGCACTGCGCGCCCGAAAATCGGCCACGCTCTCACCATCCACTCTCAATGCCCGCCGTTCGCCGACGGCCGCTATCTCTACCCGACCGCGACGTAAGCCGTCCATGGCGTACATTCCGCGATGGTCGGTTCGAACCGCCCACGCATCGCCAGCTCGCTCGTCGATCACGAAGACGGGCGCACCCGCCAAGGCGGTGCCGTCAACGGTGACCAGGCCCGATAACCGACCGTTCCTTTCCGCATCGTCGAAGGCGATCTCGACCTCTGTCACGCCGCGCGGTCGAACGTCTACGGTCCGTCGCTGCATGCGGTCAGAAGACGGCACCGTGGCCACAAGCACAACCGTCCCGGTCGGAGGGTTGTGCCCCGTGAAGACGGGAGTGCCTCCGAGTTCGTGCGCCGACCTCTTCAGGCGGCCGCCCCCGGCCGGCGACAAGGGAGTGGGCTCAATCCGGACCTCGACCATCGCGGCCTCCTCAGCCTTCAGACCAACAACGCGCGCTCTGACCTCGCGGGCCGCTTCAAGCCTGAACACGATAGGGGGCGGCTCGTTCGTGCCGACTTCGACTTCTCGTGACGTGGCGGAGTATCCGTCCGCCCCGACACTCGCCCGGTAGGAACCCGGAGTCACATGGATGCGAAACGATCCGTCCGGCTCAGTTCGAGCCTCCCCGTCTGGCGCCAGTGGCCGGCTGATCCGCACGGCGGCGCCGCCAATCGGCAATCCAGTCGGGTCCTCAACCCACCCCTCCACCCGGACGGACGTCAGGTCGAGCACCAGCTCGGTAGTACCCGGCCCGATATCGCGATACCACATGATCGGCTGACCGGACTCATCCCCCCGCGGCCAGCAGAACACCATGCTCTGACCAACAGGGAGGCCAGCCAGTTCGAACCGACCGGCACCATCGGTCGTCGCACGCTCCTTGGTGTTTAGCTGGACCAATGCTCCGACGACCGGTCCGCCGCCCGACTTCACGACGCCGCGCACCGTAGCGTCTCCGCGACGAAGGGCCATGACCAGGCCGTCACCGGCCGCTAGGCGCAACCGGTCGTCATCTGTGAGTTCGTACCGCAACGGAGCGTAGCCAAACGCCTCGACCCTCACGGAGCCCCGCAGTGCCGGAAGACCGCGGATGGTGAACCGGCCTTCCGACCCGGTTCGTTCAACCGCCGACTGCCGATTCTCTGAACCGTCCGACAAACGGACACGAGCACCCTCGATGCTCTTGCCGGAAAGTTGGTCCACGATCCGGCCGCGCAATTCGAGAGCGGGATCCAACGCGATCTCCAACCATCCAGGGGCATTCGTCTGGTCCACGGACACTCGAAGTCTCTCCTCCCTCACATAGCCCGGGTGCCCCACGACGACGTCCACCAGGTCTCCGTGGCCGAGCCCTCCAACCCGAAAGCGGCCCTCCGCATCAGACCGAGTCGCTCCCGTAGGCAGCGCCACTGACCCGAGGCTCAGAGCGCCTCTGACATCTGGACTACGCCCAAAGTCCACGGCCGCGCCCGCAAGGGGTACACCAGCGCGATCAATCACGATTCCCTCCACCGCCAACTCCGGCTCCAGTACCACTTGCCCCAGGTCGTGCCAGCCTGTCCACGCGTCGACTTCCGAAGCCTCCTCAGAACCCGAGCGCAGCGAAAGGAAGCGCGTCGCATAGCCCGGCGCTCCCACCGCGACCGATCTGGCGGCGGGAGTGACCTCTGGAAACCGGAACAAACCGTCCCGGCCCGCGTGCTTCAGATCATGGAGACTCGGGTTCGACCGCACGAACAGACTCACAGGACCGACGGATGGCGCGGGGAATACAGGGTGCCGCCCGATCAGAGCGACCGACCCTGCGACTCCCTCACCCGAAGGCGAGACGATCCGGCCGAAGAGCGCCGCCGCACGCGCGAGGCGCACTACGATCGCTCCGGGGCCGGACGCTGAGTCCGGCTGGTCCAGATCAACTCTCGCGCTTCGATAACCTTCGGCGCGCACAATCAGGTGAGGGGGGTTTTGCGCCTCGGCCGCTTCGATCCGAAAAGTGCCGTTCGAAGCGGTTGTCGCAACATGGGCAAGACGTCCCGTGCGGGTTCCGTGAAGCGCAACCTGGGCGCCCTCCACGGGATCACCCGTCTCTCCAGCCAGAACGACACCGTCGAGCGATCGAAAGGGCCTCAACTCAACGTTGTTCTGGCCGAGCGACCAATCGACCACCTCCATTTCGTAACCGGACGCGAGAATCGTCGTCTCGACTGCGCCTGGAGGGGCACTGACGGTCCATCTGGCGCCGTGCTCGACCCCAGGAAGGGTCTCGACAGGCTCGAGCCCCTGCGTTCCCAAGACATCGCCGCGACCCGACCAGTGGATCGCAATCGCCGTCGCAGGAAACTCATCGGCCGGTACCGGAACAGAGACCAGCACGGACCGCTCCAGCGCCGAGAGGGTCCGGGTTCCACTCTCCTCGACACGTAGTCGCCACTCCCCGCCTGAAGGGGCCAGGACGCGATACGAGCCACTGGGAATAGCAACGCTACCGAACTCGTCCGAGCTAGCCACAGGCCACCCGCTCCCGTCGACGAGAATGGCCGCCGGCAACGGTTGTCCAGTAACAACGCCGCCCCTCTTGCCAGTAGCAATCAACAAGCGCAGGTCCAGACGCGGCTCCAGGTCCGGTTCCAGGGACACCTCAACGAGCGCCCCTGAAGAGCAGTCGAAGCCCAAGGGCCTGTGCCCTGGAGCGCCGATCGTTATCCTCACTGCACGCGCAGGGGAAACCGGGTCGCCAGCCTGGTCAAGCCAGTAGTCGCGGTCGCGCCCGCCACTGTCGAGTCTCATCCACGGTCTCCAGGGTCCCCAATGTGGAAAGCCGCCCGCACGGCCACTGGCTTGGCGCACCACGCGCCCCGGCGCTACCCATGCCACCGCCGGTTCAAGCAACCGCAACCGACAGGATGCCCCCCGCTCCGGACGGATCGGTGGCAACACGACGTCGGCGAGCGGCCCGACGAGCGGGAAGGCCAAGTCGGGAGCGATGAAGCCGGGACGCGAACCTTGGGCAACTACCCACCAAGCACCGGGTCTCGGCACATGGATTCTGAAGTCGCTCACTCCGTGCTGGAGCAACGCACCGCTAGGACCGGTGCGGTCTTCCTGGTGGCCCTGCAGGAGCATCGACATCCACTCGTACAATGGTCGTTCGACTGCCAGATTCAGCATGACGCCATAGTCCGCAGGCTGGTTCGATATGGACCCGGACACAACAAGGCTCGGCGCTCGTTGAGCCGTAGCAAGCGCCGGTGCGGAGAGGAGAAGGGCGCCGCCCACCAAGACTCTCTGCATGTCCAACGAGACTCTCACCAGCAGGCGTCAGAGATCAGTCCGGGACCAAAACAGGCGACATACTTCTGTCCGTCCCCGTGAACGCCACCAGATGCTGACAAGGTGCCGTCGCAGCCGATGAACGACCCATCGGAACATCTGGCCGATGCGCGAAAGACCACACCGGAGCCGTCCTCATCCATGAACGAGGAATAGCCTGGCCCAACGCAGGATCCGCTGCCGCTGCAACCATCGTCTCCCGTAAAGCTCCCGTAGCCTGTGAAGCAGTACTGCTCGCCGTCAGCCGCTTGTTCGTCGGTCTGCGAGCACGAAACGACGTCGCCCCCCCCATCGCAGGCCACGCACAGAACCACTACAAGCGCTACAACCCACAGCGCTCCACGCCGGATCTCACGTCGCCACGTCGGTGCAGACAATGATCTGCCCTCCTTTCGATGGTGGTAGGCGATCCCGTTCACGGATTCAGCAGTCACTCTACCAAGCGGGTTGCGCTGCCGACGCTGTCACTACACCGTCCCCTTGGGCCCTGCATGCGGGCGTAGCGACCAGGTTCCCACGCCACCGGTGTGCTCCGATGCTGGTTCGCCTGGCTGCGGTACGCTCTCGCTCTTTCGACAATCCCGGACCGGCTTCGTCGCGCGCAGCACCCGGCGGCGCCACAAGAGCACCAACCAGCACCCGGAGAACTCCATGACCGATGTAGCCGCCCGCCCCCGCCTCACCGTCGACATCGAAGCCGGCGTCGCTGACGTGCGTCTCGACCGCGCCGACAAGATGAACGCGCTGGACAACGCGATGTTCGACGGCCTGGCCGCCACCGCCCGCGAACTTGCCGAGGATCGATCGGTGCGCGCGGTCGTGCTCTCCGGCAACGGCCGCGCTTTCTGCGCCGGCCTCGACTTCGGCAGCTTCCGCGCGATGCAGCAGAGCGGCGACAGCGACTCCTCCACGCGTGAACTGGTCCAGCGGACCGACGAGAACCCCGCCAACCGCGCTCAGTTCGCGGCCTGGGGCTGGCATGCGATGCCCGTTCCCGTGATCGCCGCGGTCCACGGCGTGGCCTACGGCGGCGGCTTCCAGATCGCGCTCGGCGCCGACCTGCGCATCGTCCACCCGGAAGCCAGACTCTCCGTGCGCGAGATCGTCTGGGGTCTGATCCCCGACATGGCCGGCCCGCAGTTGCTGCAGCACGTCGTGCGGTCCGACATCGCCAAGGAGCTGACCTTCACGGGCCGGGTGATCAGCGGCGTCGAGGCCGCCGAGCTCGGTCTCGTCACCCGACTGTCCGAAGAGCCGCTCGACGACGCCCTTGCCCTCGCGCGGGAGATCGCCGCCAACTCGCCGCACGCGATCCGCGCCGCCAAGCAGGTCCTCGACACCGCAAGGACGGCCGACGTCCGCGAGGGGCTCGAGACGGAGGAGCGGCTACAGGTGAGCCTGATCGGCTCGCCCAATCAGGTCGAGGCCGTGACCGCGAACATGGAGAAGCGGGCGCCGAACTTCGCCGACGTCGAGTGAAGAAGACTGGGTGCGCCGGCCTTCTGGCCGGCATCCGGCGATACGAGCGTCCCGCTTCGCTCAGCGCATGTGGCGTTTGCTCCCGGGAAGCCCTCTACTCCAGGTGCCAGCCGTGGTCGGGCTGGAGCAGCGCCCGCTGCGAGTCGAACGGCTCATCCCGATCATCGAACTCGACCCGCGTGTAGGTGCCGTCCGGTTCCAGGCGACGGCAGTTCGCCGTGTCGACCAGGTGCGGCGCAAGGATGTCGCGCAGAGCGGCCCGGCGCAGATCCTCATCGAGAATCGGACACAGCAACTCGACCCGGCCGTTCAGGTTGCGCGGCATCATGTCCGCGCTGCCGGTGAACAACTCCTCGTCGCCACCGTTGCGGAAGTAGTAGAGGCGCGAGTGCTCCAGGAACCGCCCAACCACCGAGGTCACCGAGATGTTCTCGGACAGGCCCGGCACACGGGGTCTCAAACAGCAGATTCCGCGCACCTGGAGGAGGACCTCGACGCCGGCCTGTGACGCGCGGTAGAGCGCGTCGATGCACTCCCGGTCGACGAGCGAGTTCATCTTGAAGATCAGGCGGCCGCCGCCATCACGCCGGTGGTTCTCGATCTCCCGGTCGATCCGCCGGATCAGCTCCGGCCGCATCTGCACCGGCGCGACCAGCAGCCGGCTGTAGCTCTCTTCGCGGGCATAGCCGGTGATCGAGTTGAACAGCTTGCCGACGTCAGATGCGATCTCGGCGTCGTCGGTCAGCAGGCCGATGTCCGTGTAGATGCGCGCCGTGACCGGGTTGTAGTTGCCAGTTGCGAGGTGCACGTACGAGTGCAGCTTGCCCGCCTCGCGGCGCAGGACGAGACACATCTTGGCGTGCGTCTTCAATCCCATCACGCCGTAGACCACGTGGACGCCGCCGGCTTCCAGCGCCCGCGCCCAGCCGATGTTGTACTCCTCGTCGAAGCGAGCCTTCAACTCGACCAGGACCGAGACCTGCTTGCCCTTGGCGCGCGCTTCCATCAGCGCCTCGACCACGGGCGAGTTGGCCCCGACGCGGTAGAGCGTCTGCTTGATCGCGATCACGTCCGGGTCGGCGGCCGCCTCGCGCAGCAGCCGCACCACCGGCGAGAAGCTGTCGTACGGGTGGTACAGCAGGTGGTCCCGCCGGCGGATCGACTGGAACAGAGGTTCGTCGCTACGCAGCGCCGGATGGCGGACAGGCCGGATGGGCGCGTCCCGCAGTTCGGGCCGGTCGAGGAAGGCGATCTCACTCAGATCGGCGAGCCCCAGGGGCGACGGCAACGTGTCGACCTGGAATGGCGCCAGCCCGAGGTTGCCCACGAGGATGGAGCGGATCTTCTTGGGCATGTCCTCCCGCACCTCGAGCCGCACGACCGAACCGAAGTGCCGCTGGCCGACGACCTCCACGATCGCGGTCAGCAGATCGTCCGCTTCATCGTCCTCGATCTCCATGTCGGCATCGCGCGTGACGCGGAACGTGTACGCCGCGGCAACCTCCAAGCCCGGAAACAGCAGGTCGAGATTGGCCGCGATCAGCTCCTCGATCCACACGAACTTGCCGCGCGCCGCATCGTCCAGGCCGAGTTCGTCCCTGCCACCGCCAGGCGCGCGAACCAGCCGCGGCAGGAGTGTCGGCACCTTGACGCGGGCGAAGCGCTGCCCCTGGTTCCCGTCGTCGATCACCACCGCCAGGTTCAGGCTCAGGTTGGAGACGTGGGGGAAGGGATGGCTCGGATCGAAGGCGAGCGGCGTCAGGACCGGGAAGATCTCGCGCTTGAAGTAAGCACGCAGCTTGCGCTTCTTCTTCACGGAAAGGTCGTCGTGGGAAACGATCTCGATCCCGGCGTCCCGAAGCTTCGGCAGCAGATCGTCGTGCCAGCAGCCATAGACGAGTTCCCGCTCGGCCTTCAGGTGCGAACGGATACCGGCCAACTGCTCGGACGGCGTCATGCCGTCAGGCGGCGCCTCCAGCGCGCCCCGTTCGAGCTGCCGCACCAGGCCGGCGACGCGGACCATGAAGAACTCGTCCAGGTTGCTGCCGTAGATCGACAGGAACTTGACCCGCTCAAGCAGGGGATGCCGGGGATCGCGTGCCTCTTCCTGAACCCGGCTGTTGAACTGCAGCCAACTCAGTTCACGGTTGATGTAGTGCTCGGGCAAGCCCGGTTCAAGTACGGGCGGCTCGACTCCGGCCTCCGGCTCCGGTTCGGGTTCCACGTCGGCAGGCGCTGGAACCGCCGCCAGGGCCGGCTCGATCAGATCTGCAGCGGCTGAGAACTCTGGATTCGCCATGGTAACCGCTGATTCTACACCGCTTCCGGCTCCGCCGCGGCGGCCGGCGGGCCTGGGCGCGTACCGTGCTCCGAAGGCGGCGCGCTACTCGGCGCGCCGCCGAACCACGACGAAAGTCACGTCGTCGGCGGGAACTCCCCCCGGCGAGAGTTCCTCGACCCAGCGTTCGAACTCGGCAACCGCCTCCGCCGCGGGCCGCTGGCCAACCTCGCGCCAGCGAGCGGCGACGGCCGGATAGCTCACCGGCTCGCCACCGGCGTCCAGCATCTCGGGCAGGCCGTCGCTCAGCAGCAGCGCCGCGTCGCCGGGATCGAGCCGGACTCGATGTCCCTGGTACGAAGCATGGGCCATCGTGCCGAGGGGCACGCCGGAACTCATGATCTCCTCGACCTCACCCGACGGACAGCGACTGACGAGCACCGGCGGCATGCCGGCGGAGGCGAGGTCGAGCACCCCCTCGTGATAGCGCGCCAGGACCAGCGCCATCGCCCGGCGCCCAAGGTGCATCGACCGGATCGTCGCCGTGGCATGGGACAGGAACGCCGCCAGATCGAGGCCCAGGTCGGCGGAGGCAAGCAGCGTCTTGACCACGGTGACCATCGTGCCGGCCCGCGCACCGTGCCCGGTGGCGTCGCCCACCGCGATGATCAGGGAGCCGTCGTGCCGGGGCCGGAAGTCGTAGTAGTCGCCTCCGACCTCCGAGGCCGTGCGCAGAAACACCGCGATCTCGAGGTCGGAATGCTCCGGCAGCATCCCGGGCAACAACGAGAGCTGGAAGCGCCGCGCCTCCTCCAGTTCCACCGTCTGCCGCTCGTTCTCCGCTTCCAGCAGCCGGCGGTCAACCTCCTCCTGCCGGCGCAGGCGTTCCTGTTCCAGCAACTGCCGCCGGTTCTTCTCCTGGTCCCGGGCCATGCGATTGAACGCCTCGCCCAGCTTGCCCACCTCGTCGCGACCGCCCAGGCGCGCCCGGGCGCCGGCGTCGCCCCGGGCCAGCCGGTCGACCTGCCTGGTCAGGTGGCTGAGCCGCCGTGTGAGACGGTTGGCCAGCGGAGCCGCGGCCAGGAGCGACAGGCTCATCAAGCCGACGCCCACCCCGAAGTTCCGCAGCGATACGTTGCGCATCTCCGCCAGAGAGGGGCCGATCGGACGCACGATGCCGTAGACAAGGTCGCCCTCGGCCGCGGCCTGGGTCACCACCACCCAGTCGCTCATCGCCCGCCACAGGTCCTCGTCTCCAGCAACGAGGGCCTCGGGAAGCGGCTGTCCGTTCGGGCATCGCACCCCCTGGAGCAACTCGAGGTCCTCCGGCTCGGAGGTGTAGATCTCGCCTTCCGCGTCGATCGCAAAGGGCACAGCGCCGCCCGTCCGGGGAATCCGGCTCAGTACGTTCCGCATCACCCTCTCGGGCCGGATGCCAGCGTGCAGCTCGCCCACCAGGCTCCCGTCCCGGTGGACGGGAGTCGAGACCGGACCGCCGAAGATCCGGGTCATGCGATCCTGAGCCCGGCGAACCCATTCCGGAGCCTCTTCCCGCATACCAGGTTCGCCGTCGCCCTCCGTCGCTTCCGGTCGCTCCGGGCGTCCCGAACGCGACCACAGAAAGCGCCGGCCCGGCCTCCTCGGCCGATCCGAAGCGCCGGGAGCGGCCGCGCCGAGCGCATCGCCCGGAGGAACCGTTGCCTCGGTCCCCGGCCCGCCGGCGGGCACGAACTCGAGCACCTCGACGAAGTTCGCGCTGTCGCCGAGGTTCTCGAAGAGAAACTCCCGGAGCGCATCCTGATCGGCGTACTGGGGATCGTCGAAGGGCAGCGCCGTGCCGAGCCTCCCCACGTAGCTGCGCAGATCCTCGCGGGTACGGCGAAGTCCCACCGAGATCTGCCGCGCGACCTCCACCGACTCGGCCTGGACCGCGACGCGGAACGCGTTGGCCGACGAGACGTACGAGTAGCCCACGATGCCTGCCAGCGGCAGGACCGCCAGCACCAGGAAGGCGAGGATGAGTTGGCTGCGCAGCTTCATCGTCCAGTTCACCAGGAGCTTGCGCGGCAGAAACTGGGTTCGCCGGCGTCCCCGCCGGCATCCGGCGCGAAGCGCCGGCTTCTGGCCGCCTGCCGCGCTAGCTCGTTCAACAAGATCCAGGTCCGCCGTCTTCCCGATCGGGCTCCACCCTGACCGTCGGCTGCCTAACCAACCCGCCATCCTTCCGGTGGCCTACCAACGAGCTGACCACGCCGTGAAGGGCCCTCACCTCGTGTTCCCTGAGTTCGGCACGGTGCAGGATACTCCGCAGGTTGCGGACCATGATCCCCCGCTTCTCCGTCACGCGCAGAAACCCGGAAGCGTCGAGTTCCTGCTCCAGGTGCTCGAAGAGGTTGACGAGCTGCGCCGCGGTAGCGAGCGGCGTCGTCGACTTCGGACCGCCGGCCGGCGCCGCGTCACCCGCCGCGGCCTCGAACCAGGCATGGGCGACCAGCAAGACCGCCTGGGCCAGGTTGAGCGACGGGTAGGCCGGGTTGAGCGGAATGTGAACGATGTGCGACGCCAGGGCGACGTCGTCGTTGTCGAGGCCGGTCCGCTCGGGGCCGAACAGCACGCCGAAACGCAGCCCCTGGGCGGCGCGGCCTCGCATCCGGGTCGCCAGCTCCCGCGGTCCGATCGCCGGCTTGAGCAGGTCACGGCGGCGCGCGGTCGTGGCGTAGACGCGGTGAAGGTCGGCGACGGCCTCCGCGGTGGTCCCGAATACCGCTGCCCGGTCGACGATCTCCCGGGAAGCCCCGGTCGCCATCGCCTGCGCGCGCTCGTTTGGCCAGCCGTCGCGCGGCGCCACCAGGCGCAGCTCGACGAGCCCGCAGTTCAGCATCGCCCGTGCCGCCGCACCGATGTTCTCACCCATCTGGGGGCCCACGAGGACGAACACCGGTTGCGTCGAAGGCGCCGTGTCTCCCGATGGCTCGCCGGCAACCGCCCCGACACCTTCCGTCCTCGTTCCTCGATCAGCCATCGCGTCCTCACCACGTAGGCTACACAGGTGACTGCCGCGACCCTGGGCGACCGACTGCCCGAAACCCCGGAGACGATCTCTCCCGACGACATCCTGGAACGGTTCCTGGACTGGGTCGCCGGGCTCGACTTCGAGCTCTTCCCACCGCAGGAGGAGGCGCTGCTCGAACTGATCGCCGGCCGCCACGTGGTCCTCGACACGCCGACCGGGTCCGGCAAGTCCCTGGTCGCGATGGGCCTTCTGTTCAAGGGCCTGTGCGAAGGCCGGAGGAGCTTCTACACGGCGCCGGTCAAGGCCCTCGCTTCGGAGCAGTTCTTCCGCATGTGCGACGACTTCGGCGCCGAGCGGGTCGGCATGCTGACCGGCGACGCGAGCATCAACCCGGAAGCCCCGATCGTCTGCTGCACCGCCGAGGTGCTCGCCAACATGGCCCTGCGCCAGGGTGCGACGCTGCCGGTCGACTACGTGGTGATGGACGAATTCCACTACTACTCGGACCCTGAACGCGGCGTCTCGTGGCAGGTACCCCTGATCACGCTCCCCGCCACGACCTTCCTGTTGATGTCGGCGACGCTGGGCAACATGGCGCCGATCAGCGAGGCTCTGGAGCGGGCCACGCAGCGGCCGGTCGCCCTGGTCAGCAGCCGGAGCCGCCTCGTGCCCCTCGAGTACGAGTACCGCGAAACGCCCCTGGGGACGACGATCGACGAACTCGTCGCGGACGGCAGGGCGCCGATCTACGTCGTCAACTTCACCCAGCGCGACTGCGCCCGGCTCGCCCAGAGCCTGACCAGTCTGAGGCTCTGCACGCGAGACGAGAAGAAAGCGATCTTCGACGCCGTCGGGGATTTCCGTTTCGACACCGCCTACGGCAAGCAGGTACGGCGGTTCCTCAGTTTCGGGATCGGCGTTCACCACGCCGGGCTGCTGCCGAAGTACCGACTACTGGTCGAGAAGCTCGCCCAACTCGGACTGCTCAAGGTCATTGCCGGCACGGACACTCTGGGAGTCGGCGTCAACGTGCCGATCCGCACCGTTCTCTTTAGCCAGCTCAGCAAGTACGACGGCCAGGACGTGGCGATCCTCAAGGTCCGGGACTTCCAGCAGATCGCCGGGCGGGCCGGCCGCAAGGGGTTCGACGAGCAGGGCTGGGTCGTGTGCCAGGCGCCGGAGCACGAGATCGACAACCAGCGCCGCCGGACGAAAGCCCAGGCCACGCCTCGCGGCAGGAGCCGCAGGCAGTTCCGCAAGCGACCGCCGCCGCGTGGGTTCGTACCCTGGGACGAACCCACGTTCCGCCGCCTGATCCACAGTCCGCCTGAAACGCTCGAATCACGCTTCCGCCTCAGTCACGGCATGGTCTTCGACCTGATCCAGGCCGACGAGCCGGCCGGGAGCGGCGAGTCCCGCCAGAACTTCACCTCGATCCGGCGGTTGATCGCCGCCTGCCATGAGAAACCGGCCCGAAAGAAACGCCTCCTCGGCCAGTCGGCGGAACTGGTCCGGTCGCTGCACCGCGGCCGGATCCTGAGCATGGCGCGATCGAACGGCGACGGCTACCGGGTCGTGGCCGACCGGGACCTGCAGCTCGAGTTCTCGATGCACCAGGACCTGTCGCTCTACCTGGTCTCGACCCTGGAGCTGCTCGACCCGGAGGATCCCGACTACGCCCTGGACCTGCTCAGCCTGGTCGAGGCGATCCTCGAGAACCCGGAGATCGTGCTCCGCCAGCAGGCTCGGAAACTGCGCGACGAACTGGCCGCCAGACTCAAGGCCCGGAGGGTGCCGTTCGAGGAACGGATGGAGAGGCTCCGTCAGGTCACGCATCCCAGACCGCTCATCGAGCTCATCGAGCCGACCTTCGAGGAGTTCCGCCGCTCCCACCCCTGGGTCCGCGGCGACTCGATCCGGCCGAAGCGGATCGGCCGGGAGGTGTACGAGGACTTCCTGAGCTTCGGCGAGTTCATCGGCCGCTACCAGCTGGAGCGCTCCGAGGGACTCGTTCTCCGCTACCTGAGCCGGCTGTTCAAGGTCCTGAGCCGCGGTGTGCCGGACCGGTTCAAGACGGAGGCCGTGTTCGACCAGCTCGGCTACTTCCACTCCCTGCTCAACGGGGTCGACAGCAGCCTGCTGAACGAGTGGGAGCGGCTGTGGTCACTTGAGGCAGCCGTCGACGGGCCGGGCGTCCTCACCGGCTCCGCTCGATCCCCAACTTCGGACACCACTCCTCGACCGGGCAGCGCGAGCACCACGGGCTGACCGGCACGCAGAGCTTCTGGCCGAAACTGACCAGCGTCTTGTTCAGGTCGATCCACTGACTCCGCGGGAGCTTCGCGCGCAGGGCCATCTCGGTTTCCAGCGGATTGCGGGTGTCCACGTAGCCCCACAGGTTCGTGATCCGGTGGACGTGGGTGTCGACGCAGATGCCGGGTCGCCGGAAGCCCTCCGTGACGACGAGGTTCGCGGTCTTGCGCCCGACGCCGGGCAGCTCGACCAGCTCCTCCACCGTCCGCGGCACTTCGCCGCCGAACCGATCGAGCAGCACGTCCATCGCAAGCCGGAGGTTCTTCGCCTTCGTGCGGTAGAAGCCGACCGGGAAGATGAGCCGTTCGATCTCGGTCGCCGGCAGTGCACCGATCTCCTCCGGGGTCGACGCCGCGTCGAACAACCTCCGCGTCGCGGCCGCGGTCGCCTCGTCCTTCGTTCGCGCGCTCAGGATCGTCGACACGAGCACCTTGAACGGGTCGCGTTCCGTTTCCGCGATCAGAGTCACGATCGGGAGCTGGGAGCCGTGAAGGCGCCGCCGGATGCGGCGCAGCATCGCCGCCAGACGGCGGTTCGATGGCGGCGTCGGCGGAGCGGGCACGGCGAAGCGAGAATAGCGCTGCCCGTCACGGCGTTACCCTTGACCAACCGCTGCTACCTGAGCCCATGCCGTTCCCTGCACCTGCCGTTGCTACGTTGAAGCGATGAAGATCGCGGTGAGCGGCGGCTCGGGGCTGATCGGCAGCGCTCTGACCCGGACTCTGGAGGGGTCGGGCCACGACTGCCGCCAACTCGTGCGGCGCGCGCCAGGGAACGCCGGCGAACTGGAGTGGCGTCCCGAGCGCGGCCTGGCCGAACCTGCCGCCGTTCAGGGACTCGACGCCGTCGTTCACCTGGCCGGCGAGAGCGTCGCCGGCGGCCGCTGGACGGCGGCCAAACGCCAACGGATTCGGTCCTCCCGCGCCCCGGCGACCGTCCGGCTGGTGGAGTCCCTGAGCGCTCTCGAGCGGCCCCCGCGCGTGTTCGTCTGCGCCTCCGCGGTCGGCTACTACGGCGACCGGGGCGATGAGCTGCTCGATGAGGATTCCCCCGCCGGCGGCGGATTCCTGGCCTCCGTCTGCCGCGACTGGGAGGCCGCGGCGATGACCGCGGCAACGATCTGCGAACGGGTCGTGATGCTTCGCTTCGGCGTCGTGCTCGCCGCGGCCGGCGGCGCCCTGCCCCGGATGCTGAAGCCCTTCCGCTTCGGACTCGGCGGCCGCCTCGGATCGGGCCGTCAGTACTTCCCGTGGATTCACCTTGAGGACGCGGCAGGCGCGATCCGCCATCTGCTCGACCACGGCGAGGGGCCCGTCAATCTCACCGCGCCGGAACAGGTGACGAACGCGGACCTCACCAAATCGCTGGCCCGCCTCCTGCACCGGCCGGCACTGTTCCCGGTGCCGACTCCGGCGCTCCTCGCGGTCTTCGGCGACATGGCGCGCGAGGCGCTGCTGGCCAGCGCCCGCGCGGTCCCGGCGCGCCTCCTGGGCAGCGGTTTCACGTACCGGTACCCGACTCTCGACGCGGCGCTCCACCGCGAACTGTCGCCGTTAGGCGCCGAGCCGAAGTAGCGCCTTCCGCCCGCGCCGGGAGTGCCACCACGCGACGGGAGGCCTTTGCCTTAGAATCCGGGAAGCCCAGTGGCGCCCGGCGTGTTGGGATGGATGAGCGTAGCCGGCGACCCACCCTGCCGTCGCCAGAACACGGCCGGCAGCGAGCGGAAACCCCACCCTCTTCGCCGATTTCCGCCGACGGACGACCAGCCCACCGCAAGTCATGGCCTTCAAACTCGAGAGACGCAAGACCTCCGGGTCCAAGTCCGCGACCTCATCTCTTCATCTGGGAGGCGCGCCCTACGAACTCGCGCCGCAGAACAGGACCCCGCTCCGCGTCGGCATCATCGTGACGATCGCCTTCCACGCCCTGCTGTTCCTGCTCAGCTTCCCCAAAGCGAAGCCTCGGGCTCTCCAGGCAGCGCAGGCGCCGAAGACCTTCATGGTCACGACGGTGCGCTTCAAGCCGCCACCGCCGGCGAAGGCCAAGCCCATCCCGAAGCGCAAGACACGAAAGATCCCGGTCCCGGATCCGACCCCCGACGACCCTGAACCGCTGATCGAGGAAGAGGTCTTCGATGCGCCCGAGGTCGACTTCGACGGCATCAGCGACCTGCTGTTCGAAATCCCTCCAGCCCCCGCCCCTTCCGGTCCGCCGGGAACCATGTGGGTCGAAGGCGACGTCCTGCCGCCGAAGAGAACCTTCGCCCCCCGGCCCAACTACACGGAAGAGGCGCGCCGGGCGCGGGTCCAGGGCGTCGTCATTCTCCAGGCCGTGGTCGACGCCGTGGGCAACGTGGGCTACGTCAAGGTCCTGAAGGGCCTGCCCGAAGGTCTCACCGAATCCGCCGTACAGGTCGTCGAGCAGTGGCGCTACGAGCCCGCGACGCTGAACGGCGAACCGGTCCCCGTCTACATCAACCTGACCGTCAACTTCTCGCTGCAGTAGCCGACGCCGGCCGCCACCCGTCGGCGTTGTGTTGCACCTGTGCGCGTCAAGACGGGTTTATGCAACACTCGAGGGCAATAAGTGTTCGACAAACCAGTTTGTCGAACAGATGTGCTCGACAAGAAGATCCCGTACCCACCTCCATCTCTAGTCGTGCACTTTTGTACGCCAACGAGTTTTGTGAGACACTTCGGGCAACAGAGTGTTCGACAACCGGGTTTGTCTCGCAGAAACGCTCCACAAAGAGGATCCGTACAGAGAACTCGAGAGCAAGCCATGGCGCCAGTTCACTATCGACCCGAGAGCTTCCCACCCGACGACCGCCTCGACTGGGCCGCGCTCGTACCCATGATCGGCCCCGCATCGGTCGCGGTCGCCCGGTACGACGGCCTCCTGGAGGCCGTGCCCAACCCCGACATCCTGGTTGCCCCGCTCGGCACCAGGGAAGCCGTACTCTCGTCCCGCATCGAAGGCACGCTCGCGACCACCCGGCAGGTTCTTGAGTACCAGGCCGGCCAGGCGCCTTCCTCGCAGTTTCTTCGCGACGATGTCGTCGAAGTCCTGAACTACCGTGCCGCCATGCGCGAAGCGCAGGACCTGTTGAAAGACCTGCCGCTCTGCCTCAAGGTCATCCGTAGAGCCCACCGGGTCCTCCTCCAGGGCGCGCGGGGCAAGGGCAGCGCACCGGGCGAGTTCCGGCGCGTCGCGAACTGGATCGGCTCACCCGGCAGCACGGTCGACACGGCCAGCTTCGTCCCCATCGAGGCAGGTGAACTGGCCGATGGCCTCGGCAGGTGGGAGAAGTACCTCCACCACGAGGCTCGGGACCGCCTCGTCCAACTCGCCGTGCTGCACGCCGAGTTCGAGGCTCTGCACCCGTTTCTCGACGGCAACGGCCGCCTGGGTCGCATGCTCGTGCCGCTCTACCTTTGGCAGATGGGCATCATCAACCAGCCCAACTTCTACGTCAGCGCCTTCTTCGAAGCGAATCGGGCCGTCTACTACGAGCGCCTTCTCGCCGTATCCCGCGACGATGACTGGACCGGCTGGTGTCTGTTCTTCCTGGAAGCAGTGCGCGCACAGGCCGAGGACAGCACCGCCAGAGCCCGGAGAATCCGCGAGCTATACGACGAGACAAGGCGGCGCGTAGAGGGCCTGACCCGCACTCGCCACGCCCTCGACGCCCTCGACTTCATCTTCGAGATCCCCATCTTCACGAGCGCGGATTTCAGCACCCACGGAGGTCTGCCGGACTACGCCGCACGTCGTGTCCTGAACATCTTCCGCGACGGCGGCATCCTCCATCTCACACGCCCGGCGAGCGGACGCCAGTCCGCCATCTTCGAGTTCACGGAACTTCTGGACATCGCCGAAGGCGACATCGCCCCCTGATTGCCGCCCCATCGCCGACCGATGAGACTCTCCTGGAACGAGATCCGCCCCCGCGCCGCCGACTTCGCCCGCAAGTGGGCCGGTGCAGGCTACGAGAAGGGCGAGACACAGAGCTTCTACAACGCCTTCTTCCGGATTTTCGGCGTGGAGCGGCGCAGCGTCGCCCGCTACGAGGAGCACGTCAAGCGGCTCGACGACTCGCAGGGGTTCATCGACCTCTTCTGGCCGGGAGTGCTGCTCGTCGAACAGAAGAGCGCCGGCCGGGATCTCGCCGCCGCGCGCCGTCAGGCGCTTTCTTACTTCGACGCGCTGAAGGAGCACGAGCGGCCCCGCTACTTGCTGCTGTGCGACTTCCAGAACTTCGAACTGCTCGACCTCGACGAAGACGAAGAAGCGCGGTTCACGCTCGCCGAACTGCCCCGGCACGTCGAGAAGTTCGGCTTCATCCTTGGCGTCCAGCGCCGCACGTTCCGGGACCAGGATCCGGTCAACGTCGAGGCGTCCGAACTGATGGCCCAACTCCACGACCGGCTCCGGGAGACCGGCTATGGCGGTCACGACCTCGAGCTGTTCCTGGTGCGGACGGTGTTCTGCCTCTTCGCCGCCGACACCGGCATCTTCGAGCCCCGCGACCAACTTCTGGAACTTCTCGAACAGCGCACTGCGGAAGACGGCAGTGACCTCGGCGGCTGGCTGGCGCGCCTGTTCCAGACACTGAACACCCCGGAAGAAAGTCGCCAGGAGACCCTGTACGAGGACTTGGCCCGCTTCCCCTACGTCAACGGCGACCTGTTCGCCAAGACGCTATCGATCCCGGAGTTCGACTCAGACATGCGCGCGGCCCTGCTCGACGCCTGCCGCTTCGATTGGACCGCGATCTCGCCGGCCATCTTCGGAACCCTGTTCCAGTCCGTCATGGAGCCGGCGGAGCAGCGGATCAAGGGCAGCCACTACACCTCCGAAGCGAACGTCCTGAAGGTCATCGAGCCGCTGTTCCTGGACGACCTGAGAGCCGAATTCGAGCGCCTCAAGCGGAGTCGCGGCACGCGGCGCAACGCCGAACTCCATGCCTTTCGGCAGCGCCTGGGGAACCTGCGCTTCCTCGACCCGGCCTGCGGCTGCGGCAACTTCCTCGTCATCGCCTACCGCGAGCTGCGCGGGCTAGAGATCGAGGTGCTGCGCGAGCTCTACGCGCCGGGCCAGCTCGGCCTGCTCGCCGACGTGCTGTCGCTGGTCGATGTGGACCAGTTCTACGGCATCGACCTCGACGAGTTCCCCAAGCGAATCACCGAAATCGCTCTGTGGATGATGGACCACATCATGAACAACCGGCTCAGCCTGGAGTTCGGAACGGCCTACGCTCGCATCCCGCTCACCAGTTCCCCGCGCATCGTCCGCGGCGATGCCCTGGAGATCGACTGGGCCGAGGTTCTACAGCCGCAGGACTGCGATGTCGTCCTCGGCAATCCGCCGTTCGGAGGCGCCAAGTACCAGTCCCGAACAGCGGGCGCAGGTCAGACGCATCGCCGATCTTGGCAAGGGCGGCGGCACCCTTGACTACGTGACCGCCTGGTTCATGAAGGCCGGCGAGTACCTGCGGCAGGGCCTCACCGACTCGGCGGCCGGCTCGGGCGGGGAAGCCAAAGCACAAACTCCCAAACCGATGAGGATCGGCTTCGTGGCGACGAACTCGATCACGCAGGGCGAGCAGGTGGCCCAGTTGTGGCCGCTCAACTTCGACCGGATGGGCCTGAAGATCTCGTTCGCCCATCGAACCTTCTCCTGGCAGTCCGACATCCGGGGCATGGCGCACGTCCACGTGGTGATCGTCGGTCTCACCCTGGCGGCCAACGCACCGGCCGACCGGCGGCTCTTCTCCTATGCCGACCTCAAGGGCGACGCTCAGGAGAGAGCATTCACGCGGCTATCTCGCCCTACCTGTTCGATGCCGGCCGCCTCGCGGACTCCCACGTCGTGGTGCGGAAGACTGGGCGGCCCATCAACGGCCTGCCGAGGATGATCATCGGCTCAAAGCCCATCGACGGAGGCCACTACATCTTCAAGCCGAAAGAGCGCGACGCGTTCCTGGAGAAGGAGCTGCGCGCCGAGCCCTTCCTGCGCCCCTACATCGGTTCGCGCGAGTACCTTCAAGGCGGCGAGCGCTACATCCTCGCCCTGCACGACGCGCCGCCGGAAGTCCTCAGCGGCCTGCCTCACGTTCGCGAGCGAATCGCCTGGGTGCGCGCCTACCGCTCCGCCAGCCGGAGCAGGCCCTCGGACTGACGCCCAAGCTCTACCACGTCAACGTCCTCCCCACCGAGCCGTTCCTCGTCGTCCCCAAGGTCAGTTCGGAACGCCGCGAGTACGTCCCCATCGGCTGGCTCGAACCGCCGACGATTCCAAGCGATCTCGTCTTCGTTCTACAGGGCGCCACCAAGCCCCTCTTCGCTCTCCTGACCTCCGCCATGCACATGGCGTGGCTCCGCCAGATCGGTGGCCGCCTGAAGAGCGACTACAGATACTCCATCGGACTCGTCTACAACACGTTTCCACCTCCCACCGTCAAGCCCGAGGCGCTTGAACGCCTGACGCCTCTGACCGACGCCGTACTCAAAGCCCGCGCCGCCCACCCCGGCGCGACCCTGGCCGAGATCTACGACCCCGATCTCATGCCGGTGGACCTGCGTCGCGCCCACCGAGCAATCGACCGCGCCGTCGACCGCCTCTACCGTCCGCGCCGATTCGACACGGAGAGAGAGACCGCCTGGAGCATCTATTGACGCTGTACGAGCGAATGACCGCGCCCATCTCAACCACGGCCAAACCCAAGCTTGGACGACGACCGCGACATCCGCGACGGTAGCGGAACCCCGAAACGCGATCCTCCCGGGTTCGCCAGCTCGCTACTTCTTCGGCTTCGGCGGCTTCGGCTTGGGGGGGGGCGGCTTGATCGGGCGCGGCATGGCCGGCCCGCCGCGTATATCGCCTGGCTTGGAATCACTCACGAAGCGACGGCCTCGGCCTGGTCCAGCGCCTTGAGGAGCAGCCGGCGACGCTCGGGCTCCGCGGCCGTGTCCTCGTCGATGTACAACTGGTTCTCACGGACTCGCTCCAGTGCATCGCGGACATCCCCATGATCCGCATCACCGGCCTCGACCTCGATCCAGAGACCGTCAAGCCGGTGATGGAGCTTCGCCCAGGCCACCGAGTGCATCGCCATGGACATCGAGGATTCCCCGAACTTGAGGAGCCCCAGGAGAATGCCAGTGATGCCTGTCAGGAGGGCTGGCCACACCACCGGTACGCCCAGCGACTCGGTCGCCGCGGCAACTGTCGCGGAGCCGAAGACCGCCGTGACGAGAGCCAATCCCCGTTCAAGCCTTCGGTAGCGTGCCGCCAGCCGCGCGAAGTAGATCTCCCGGGTATGGGCGGCGATCCGCTCCTCCCACACGCGACGGCGAAGTTGCTCGGAAGGCGCCTTCATCATGCCGACCATGATAACGGACGCAGCCTCACGGGAATCCCGAAGGCACCGTTCGATGCGCGGAAGAGGCGGCCCTACTCCCCGCCCGAGCCTGCAGCTCCTTTCTCGTAGTACTCCTTCTCCAGCAGTCGGGCGCCGCGGAGGATGTTGCCCATCGCGTAGTTGCCCTCGTGGCAGGCGTACTCGTAGAGGAGGTCGTCGGTTCCGGGCCAGATCAGCTCACCGCTGTAGGGCGCCTCGTAGTCCGTGTCGTGGACGGTGAAGCCGTAGAGGAGGTCCTTCGGCCCGTGGCGACTGAATCGTTCGATGACCTTCAGGCCGTCGCGCGGGTCGCTCTGGCTGTCCAGGAAGTTCGTCGTCTCGACGACCAGGGTGTCGCCTTCCCACCAACCGATCGAGTCGCCGCCGATGGAACGGTACTCGGCCGGCGGGTGTTCCGCGTTCAGTCGCACGACCTTGGCCCAGTGCATCCACTCGACCATGATGACGACGTGGTCCTCGGTCTGGGTGATCGTCTTCAGGTTGTTGTAGGGCAGGGAGCGAACCGGCGTCGTGGCCACGCTCGTGTAGATGCAGCGGTCTCCCGGCGTCAGCGACTCGGGTCCGTCGTAGGGGTCGTCGCCGGCCTCGATCCACCAGGCGCTGCCCGTGTTGCGGTACATGTACGGGTTGACCCGGGCCCTGCGTGCCTTGCCCGCCTCGGTGAGCTCCGGCATGCGGCCGTTCAGCGGGTCCGTCAACACCGACGTGCGGTACTGGCCGTCGATCGGGTAGGTCCGGTTGCCGAAGTCGAGCCAGAAGAAGTTGTAGCCGCCGACCGCGCCCGCGGCTCCGGCTGAACCGTCGCCTCCCGGCGGGGGCGCCTCCCGGCCCGGGTCGCTCTCCGCGTCCGCGGCGGCCCGTGCCGCCTCCATCCCCCTGGCGATCTGCTCCGCCTCCTCGACCGTCATGTGGAGCTTGTCGCCGAAGCGGGGATCCCGCTCGAAGGGAGTCAGGTTGGCGACATCGTAGTTGCCGGAGAGGTCCGGCCGGCCGCTTGCCGTACGTCGAATGTCCTCGTCACCGGCGGCTGTCAGCGGCGCGGCCAGAAGCGACGCCAGGGCGAGAACGATGAACGGAAGGTTCGTGCTGCGGTTGGACATCTCTCGGCTCTCCTCGCCACAAGGCGGGTCGGGTACGCGGATGCTTTGGGGGCCTCGGGGACGAGGGTACCGCATCGCCTCAACGCGGCGGCAGCCATCCACGCGGGGGCCGGAAGTAGATCTTCAGGTTGGCTTCGCGCCGGTCGTCGGGCGACAGGTTCTCGAACACTCCGTAGACGAGCGTGCCGTGATCGTGACGGTGGATGACGGGATTCCCCCGCCACTGCGCCTCGCCGATCTCGCACGGCTGCTCGGGGAAACAGCCGCCCCGGGCGCTGAGATCGGCGGCCTCGTACTGGAAACCGACGAACCTCACATCCTTCGGCAGCAGAACGCCGATGACCTGACAGGAGCGCTCCGGATCGAGGACGGGGACCAGCAATGCCCGGACCTCCGTCCGCGTCGCCTCCGGCAACAGCCGCAGGACGTCGTTGCCTTCGGGCGACGCCAGCGCTCCGATGTAGACACGGAACTCCTCCTGCAGCGACCCTTCGATCATTCCCGCCGCGCGCTCCAGACGCCCGGCCAGATCAGCCGCGCACGCCGCCGTCCCGGCGGTACGGGGTTCCGCCGGCCAGTTGCTCGACACGGACCACTCACCGGGCGCGCACTCGGGGCACGCTCCGGCTCGAAGCAGGGTGGGGTTCGGAAGCAGGCGAACCACGACCGGCGCGGGTTCAGGTTCCGGCAAGGGTTCAGGTTCAGGTTGCGGCTCGGGCGGCTCCACCCTGGCAACCGGCAGCGGGTCGGGAACCGTCTGCTCCACAACCACGGCCGGCTCGGGCGAAGGCGGCTCGGACGGAGGCAGTTCGGGCGGAGGCGGATGCTCTTCACCCGGCTGCGCCGACGCGGCGACGGTTTCCACGGCCGCCGGCTCCTCCACCGGGGATGCCGGCGTCTCCGGCGGCGGCGCTTCGGCCCTTGGCGCCTCCACGACGCGAGCGACGTTCTCCTGCCGAAGCCGTCGTTCCCGCTGCTCGGCCCGGCGCTCCGCCCGGCGTTGCGCCCGAGTCGTCGCTCGCGCCGAGCCCGCGCTGGCCGCAGCCGTCGCGACGCCGAGACTCGAGTAGCCAACGTTCAGCGGCGCCCAGAACGGGCCCGTTCGCTGGCGCGAAGTAAACCCGACCTGGGGCCGCTTCCCATCCTCCAGCCTCAGGTAGGAGTTCACGATCATGAACCCCTGCCGTCGCAGTTGAATCTCCCATTCACCGGCGGCAAGGTCCGACACGTCCAGCGTGCCCGCTTCGTCCGTCAGCATCGGGGGCGGCCCTCCCGACCGGTCCGCCTCGGCCAGCCGCGCGATGACCGTCACCTCCGGGACGGGCTGCCCTGCATCGTCGGTTACAAGAATACGGAAGCCGTTGGCGCCGCTCCAGTCCTGGGCCGCCGCGACCGACGGCAGAGCCGCGAGCGCCACTGCCAACGTCGGCAGGAGGCGGCGCAGCTTCATCCACGCGCCTCCGGCGGCGTCACGTTCTTTTCGGGAGGTTTGTCCGGCGGAGTGCGCCGGTCGCGCCACAGGCCGGTCATCAGCGTGAGCAGGCCAAGGACGGCCTCGTCGACGAGGGGCAGGAAATCGGGAACGAACAGGTCGACGAGGAAGATGACCGCCAGCAGAACGAAGAGCTGCGGGAAGCGCAACCTGCCCAGGAACGGGAGCAGAATCGCGCCGACGCGCACGGGATTCGGAGAGGGCATCAGGCAAGACTCTATCGCCGGAGCGAAACCGAACGGCGGATCGGAAGCCCGAAACCGCGGCCCGCCGCCGGAACGCCGTCCAGAAGGCCGGCCAGAAGGCCGGCGTACCCGGTGGACCCGGACCGCGCTAACCTCCGAGGCGGTGAACGAGCCAGCGATCGTCTACCCCTCCCTCGCGCTCGCCGGCTTCGTTGCCGGGGCCCTGAACGTCGTCGCCGGCGGCGGTTCCTTCCTCACCCTGCCGATTCTCATTTTCTTCGGGTTGCCGCCCGGAGTCGCCAACGGCACGAACCGGGTGGCGATCCTGCTCCAGAACCTGGTCGCCTCGTGGGGCTTCCACCGTCACGGCGTCCTCGACCCCAGGGCGGTCGTGTGGGCGGCCCTGCCGGCGACAGCCGGCGCCGGTCTCGGCGCCTGGGCCGCGCTTTCGATCAGCGACGACGCCTTCCGCCGGGTGCTCGCGGCGCTGATGGTCGTCGTCACCCTGTGGACCCTGGTTTCCCGCCGCTCGCAACCGAAGGAGCAACCGGCGGCGCTGCGCGTCGGAATGCTGGCGGTCGGCTTCTTCGGTGTCGGCATGTACGGCGGGTTCGTCCAGGCGGGGGTCGGCTTCTTCATCCTCGCCGCGACCTCGTTGGCGGGCCTCGACCTCGTCCGGGGCAACGCGGTCAAGGTGCTGAGCATTCTTTGCTTCAGCACCATCTCCCTGGCCCTGTTCGCGCTCTCGGGCAAGGTCGACTGGACCCTCGGCCTGGTTCTGGCGGTCGGCAACATGGCGGGGGGTTGGCTCGGCGTCCGACTGACCGTGCTCAAGGGTCACGTCTGGATCGGCCGGGTCGTCACGGTGACCGTGATCGTGTTCGCGATCCGGCTGTGGTTCGGCTAGGAGCGGTACCGCGCGGGCGCGGCTATGCTCCGCGCCGCACTCTCAAACAGGAATAGAGTCGCGGCGTCCGCGCCGCGCTGACGCACAGGAAACAGGGCTCATGCAAGGAGATCAACCGTGGCTTACAACGCATTCGACCTGAGCGGCACCGTGGCGCTGGTGACCGGCGGCAACTCCGGCATCGGACTGGGCTTCGCCGAAGGCCTGGCCCAGGCGGGAGCCGATGTCTGTATCTGGGGAACGAACGAGACGAAGAACGCGGCCGCCAGGGAGCAGTTGGAGCGCCACGGCACGAAGGTCGAGGCGCTCATCTGCGATGTCGGCGACGCCGACGCGGTGGCCGCGTCGTTCGAGCGCACGGTGGAACTCCTGGGCAAGGTCGATTCCTGCTTCGCCAACGCCGGCATCGGCGGTCGCGGCACGCCTTTCGTCGACATGTCGATGGAAGAGTGGCGCCGGATCTTCCAGGTCAACATGGAGGGCGTCTTCCAGACCTTCCAGCAGGCCATCCGCCACATGGTCGAGCGCGGCGAAGGCGGCTCCCTGGTCGCGACCAGCAGCCTGTCCGCGATCTTCGGCGCACCACGCAGCGAACACTACGCGTCGACCAAGGCGGGCCTCAACGCGATGGTCCGCGGGCTCGCGGTCGAGCACGCTCGCCACGGCATTCGCATCAACTCGATCCTGCCCGGCTGGATCGACACCGCGATGACCGAGCGGGCCATCAACACCGAAGGCTTCCAGACCAAGGTTCTGCGCCGCGTTCCCCTGCGGCGCTGGGGTGACGGAGCGGACTTCAGCGGCATCGCCGTCTACCTGGCGAGCAACGCCTCCAGCTACCACACCGGCGACGAGTTCGTGATCGACGGCGGCTACGCCTGCTTCTAGTGTCGTGTCACTCGTCAAAGGTCGGATAGAGGCGTTTGAGTTTGACTCGTGCGTCGTCGGTAGTGAACTGCCAGTCGACCTTTGCCTGGATGCGGTCCCTGGCGGCCTTCCAGGCGGC
>LXNI01000674.1_pt1 | contig 37516 bp, 32 predicted proteins | sample 809091 | NCBI WGS metagenome assembly LXNI01 (sample SAMN04870527, study PRJNA318959) | sponge metagenome | biome: 01000161; feature: marine sponge reef; material: water | host: Sarcotragus foetidus | place: Greece: Milos, Mediterranean Sea | collected 2013-05-29 | depth 5-7 m
TTTCCGATCGGAGCCGTGAACTTCGCGATCCAGGACGAGGAAGAGTGACGCCGGTTGTCAGATCGGATGCGGGCTGGAGCAAGGGCCGGATTGAACGAAAACACCCGAAGGGAGATACTGGCTCAAGGTGCCTCGCTCGCGAAGGCCGTGCAATGAACCCGGGAGAGTCTTCAATGACAGGAAAAGCGCTGATGACAGGTGTCGCCATGCTGGCGATGAGCGGAACCGCCCTGGCCGCGGACAGTGACGAAATCATGTCCATGCTGGCCGAACTGGAAGGCGAATGGATGCTGCTCGACGAGAATGGCGAAGTAACCGACATCGTCGGTTCCACCTTCAGGGTCACTTCTTCCGGGTCGACGCTGATGGAGCGCATGTTTCCGGACAGTCCGGACGGGTACGAAATGCTGAACGTCTACCATGTGGACGGCGACCGGGTATTGATGACCCACTATTGCTCTGCGGGCAACCAACCGCGACTTAATGCAATCTCCACGGACGAAGATCGCCTCCGATGGGAAATGGAAAGCATCACCAATCTGAGCGATCCCGGTGACGACCACATGCACCAGGCCGAATTCGTGTTCCACGGCGACGGTCGACTCACCACGCACTGGAATAGCATGTCCGATGGCGAACTCAGCGATGAGACGGCCACGTTTGAGCTGCAGCGAAGGCAGTAATCTCAATCCGGGGCTATGGTACCCTCTCGTTCATCCGTGTCAGGACGGAGGCTACCCTACCCGCTCGATCAACCTCGTCAGGTTTTTGACATACAGCTTGAGTTGCCCCCGCCCGGCTTCGGTCAATTCGTACCACGTGACCGGCCGACGGTCGCGGTAGCTCTTCTCGATTGCGAGGAAGCCAGCGTCCTCGAGCTTGCGAAGGTGCGTGCCGAGACTGCCGTCGTTCTCTTCCAGCACCTGCTTGAGCCGGCTGAACGACATCGCGTCATGCCTGGAAAGCAGGACGCAAATGGCGAGCCGGACGCGGTGCTCGAGCAGTCCGCCGAGCGAACCCAGCTCGTCCAGACCACCGACATCCGGGTCAGTTCGCTGCATCTTGCCCCCGCGTGCCAAGGTACGCCTGCAACGAGAGCGCCAGGGCGACGAGCACCCCCACGACCGTAAGTCCATACTCCGGCACGAGAAGCGCGATCAGATAGCCGGCAAATAACGCGATACCGACCGGCAGCAAGCGGCGTTCCAGATGCACCCCCGCCAGGCAATACGTCAACCCCAGCAGCAGTATCCAGAGCGATGTGAATCCGGACCAGGTGAGCTGGCCCGCCCCAACCATGCCAAATCCGAGCAGGCCCGTGCCTCCGAATGCAAGAAAGTGAAATGCCCAGCGCCTGCCCTCCTCCCGGTTGACCTGTCCGGCCCGGCGTTCCGCCCGGGCTGCAAGCCGCCAAGTCACCAGGCCGCCGACCGGTCCGGCGATAAACCAGTACAGACCGATCAACCACGAGCCCGGGCCGACAAAATCCACCAGCGGGAAGCCGCACAGGCAGATCACGGCCCACAGGAGGTAGATTGACGGTATGTGAATGCATTCGGATCGATCGGCAACCGCGCGAACGTAGGCGAGGTCTTCCCTGGTTACCTGGGTTTCGGTCATGTTTTTCTCCATCTCCGGGTCGATTGTTGCTCTGAAATGATGTGTACTCTGAATATTAGAGTACTAGCACAAATGGAGTCAACCGCTATCTGTAATTACTGGAAAAAGTGTCGGCCGTCCAATGACCGGCCAGTGCGCGGTGCAATCCGCCTCCGCTGTACCCCTATCTCGGAGGCGCACCTGCGCTTGAAGAAATTTCGATGTGGATTCCGCCTGGACCCTCGAACCACAGCAGGTCCGAACCCGGCGGATTGGGCCTGATCAGGTACGGTGGGTAGCCGGTCGCCTCGATGCGCTCGGCGAACGCCTGCAGTTCCTCGGCGATTCGAAACCCGAAGTGATCGATAGACCGGGTGCGGCTGGGCGCCAGTTCCTCTTCCACTTCGGTAATGTGCACCCAGACATCACCATAGCTGATGGCATGGTACCGGTCGCCGCCGCGCTCGGAATCGTATGCCCCGCCAAAGATCTCCAGGAACCAGTCCCGCACATCGTCCCGGTCAGTCACCATCACATGAACGTGGCCAATGCCGGAAGCGTCGGGATCTTCGAGAAACTCCATTCGCGTGCCCCACGGGTCCACGATATAGGCGATCCTTGACACCGTAACACCCTCCTGCGGCTCGGTGTCGATGGTCGCACCCATGCTCCTCGCCTGCTCCACCGCCGCGTCCACGTCATCCACGTAGACGGAGAAGTGATCGATCACACTGCCGACATTGGTCGGCGCCGACGATCCGTCCGGCTCGTTGAACATGGTGGCGATATTGCCGTTCGGCTGACGAGCGGCGCCCATCCCGCGCTCTCCTCCCACTCGGAGTTCGCCGCCCACGAGCGTGTGGTACCAGTGCGCGGCCGCCCATGCGTCGGGCGCCCGCAGGTGCACATGGGTGAACGTGCTTTGTCCCAGGGCGAGGCCGGGAAGGCAGATCAGCCACAAGGCGGCGGTTCGGAGGCACAGGGCGCGTAGTCCCGGGTTGAAATGCAGCATGATCATCTCCCCTTGTCGATCAATGGGCGGTCCCCCCACCCGTGGGTCTTTCCCCGGGAAACATAGTAGCGCACTGCCGACCTGTCGAGCTCGTTGCGTCGCAATGCGCGGTGCGGGAGAATGGTTCAACCATCAAGTGCCCGGTCAGCGCATCATCCGTCGAGACCGATAATCAGGGACTTGATCGTGGAGGGAGGGACGAGATGGTCCGCATCTGCGTGTTGATACTGGGCACGATAACGTCATTCACCGCCGCGTCTCACCATTCGCGCGGGCACTTCGACGACGAACGGATCGTCGAACTGGAGGGCGAGGTTGCTTCTGTCTTCTGGAGGAACCCCCATGTCGAACTCACGCTTCGGACTGTCACAGACGGTGGCGAAGAGCAGATCTGGGAGATCGAGTCCGACTCCGTGAACAACCTGATTCGCCGGGGCGTTACCGAGAGCGTCGTCAACGTCGGTGACCGCGTCACGATTGCCGGCACCCCGTCGCTGCGCAACGAGCACCACCTGCTGCTCGTTCACGTGGGACTTCCAGGCGGCGAGACCGTGGTGATGATGCCTTCCCAGGCAAGACGGGCCGGGCTGGAAGTCGATGGCGTCGGGTCGCAGGACGCACCCCTGAATGAGTCCGCTGTCGACGCTGCAATTCGGGAGGCGCGGGGTATCTTCCGCGTGTGGTCGCTCGACCGGTACGGTGGAGGTAACTCGCCGACTCTGACCGAAGCTGCCAGTGCCGCGGTGGCCGCATGGAATCAGGAAAGGGACGATCCCACGCTTCGCTGTGAACCGCCCGGCATGCCAAGCATCATGCCGAACCCCTATCCCATGGAGTTCCTGGCACAAGACGACGACATCATCCTGCGGCTGGAGGAATGGGACAGCACAAGGACCATTCACATGGGCGATACCGAGAACCCGGCCACCCAGCCGCCGTCGCTCATGGGTTACTCCGTCGGTCATTGGGAAGGCAACACGCTGGTCGTTGAAACCTCAAGAATCAGCTACCCGTTCCACGACGTGAACGGCACGCCGCAGAGCGAGGACGCGGTGATCGTCGAGCGGTTCGTGCTGTCCGAAGACGACACGCGACTGGAATGGGAGGGCACGATTACCGATCCCGCCAACTTCGACGGTCCGGCCATCCTGCGAATGGCCTGGCAGTGGATACCCGGCGAGGAGATCAAACCCTATCAGTGCGCACTGCCGGAAACGGAGCCGGCGTAGCCCCCTGTGGAGAATACCGTGAGTTCAATTCGATTGAAGGCGCTGCATTTCGTGTCGGCGATATTGGCCGCGTTTGTCGCAGCCGGCCCGGTCCTCCCGTATGAAGCGTCCCGCGGGCCGACGGAAGTCGTCTACTGGGACCCGGACACGGCCTACAACGGTTACACCGTCGTGAGTCCGTCGCGGGTCGACGGCGTCTACCTGATCGACATGGCAGGAGAAGTCGTGAAGTACTGGCCCGAACTCACGGGCCTGTACCTGGCCGACGACGGTACCCTGGTCGGCAGCAAGCGGGGCGTGGACTTCGTCGAAGTCGACTGGGAAGGCAACGTGCTGTGGGAATACACCGAGACGCGCGAGTCATATCATCCGCATCACGACGATTTGCGCATCTACAACGCCGCGCTGGGCGAGTACACTCGACTCTTTATCGCCAACGTCGACCTGAGCCACGACGAAGTGATCGCGCTGGGCGCCGATCCGGCGCGCGCCGAGCGCTACGAAGACGTGCAGATGGATGCCATCGTGGAGGTCGACCGCAACGGCAACGTGGTCTGGGAGTGGCACTTAAGCGACCACCTAGTCCAGGATCGTTTCCCGTCGAAGCAAAACCATGTCGGCGAGGGACGCACACTGGCTGACCACCCGGGGCGGCTGGATATCAACTGGGGCGTCCCTTCAATCGATTACATGCACAGCAACGGCATCGACTACAACGCCGAGCTGGGCCATATCGCCATCAGCTCCAACCGCTTTTTCGAAATCTACATCATCGACCACGACGGCACCTTCGTGGCTGGCGACCCGGAGGAGAGCCGGCGCCTGGCGGCCAGTGAAGCCGGCGACTTCCTGTACCGGTTCGGCAATCCTGCCAACTACGGACAAGGCGACTTTCCGTACTACTCGGACAAGGAGTGGTTCATCCTGCCGTATGCAGGCCACCGCCAGATCGGCGGGAACCACGACATCCAGTGGATCAGGGAGGGACTCCCAGGTGCGGGCAACCTGCTGTTGTTCAACAACGGCATGTCGGTACCGCGAGCGCAACGCGATCGCGATGCGCAGTCGGAAATACTGGTCATCAATCCTTACCTCGACGGCGACGGGGTCGACCGGGGGTATTACGTCAACCCGCCGGAAGCCGGCTACACGTTTATCCCGGAGGTGGATGCGACAGGACGCAGCCCACCCGTCACGCGACTGATTTCAAGGCAGATCGTCGACGCCCACCGCCCGCTGCATGCGTTCGTCAGCTACCACGGCTCCGGCGTGCAGCGGTTGCCCAATGGCAATTCGCTGGCGAGCCTGGCAAGGCCCGGCCGTCTGGTCGAAGTAGCGCCCGATGGAGAAGTGGTCTGGGAATACGTTAACCCCGTAACCGCCGAAGATGGCATCGTGACCACGGTAATCACGACAATGCACACAAACATTCTCGGTGGGTGGTCACCTTTTCGTTACGCGCCGGACCATCCGGCTCTGGCGGGCAGGGACTTGTCACCCAAGGGGACCATTACCGAGTTCCACGACCCGGCCGAATAGGATGCGTTCGGCCGATGCCGCTCCGAACGTACTACATGTGTTGAATCGCGCTTAGTTAACGACCCACCGGCTGGTGTTTTCCGGATCACATTCGTTATGCAGCATTTCCAGATGCGGCGAATGGATCAGTTGCCGTGAGTGAACCATCGGTTCGGCGAGGAACTCCGGGTCCTCGAGCACGAACTCCAGGTCGATGTGGGTTCCGTCCTCTGTGAGGCGGAACCGCTCCACGACATGTTTCTGCCCGCCCGACGGAACGCCGATCTGGTAAGGCGAACGATGATCCTCGAAATTGCGGGTATCTACGACCAGCGTGTCGCCTTCCCAATGGCCGATGGAGTGTCCCGTAACAAAGCGTACGTCCGGATCGGGATGCTCCCGGCCATCCATGTAGATGGTTCTGACCTCGTCGAACCACTCGCTTCGGAAAACAATCACTTCCTCCTGCCGGCTGAGATCGATCTCCATCAGGTACAGCCCGGTCGACACCAGCGCAGCGGGTGTCGGGCGTCCCACGCAGGTCGATTCCGGATTCTCGCTGGACAGGGGGTCGAAGGCGGCCTGGGCAGCCCTGCCGTTTTCGTTCAACGGGAGCAGCGCGTGAAAGAAACCGTCGAACCCGCCCGGATAGCTCTGCACGGTTGAGCGGTCCGTCATCCACTTGCCCGCCAGGCTCGTGGCCGGTGGCGTCTCTTCCGGGGCCTGGACACTTGCGCCGAGCGAAAACCCGTCTCCCTCGACGGATCTGAGGATGCCGTACGGTCGACCACCCTCCATTGGATTGGCGCGCACGGTGACCTGATCTCCAGGCGACAGCGAATCGCGCGACCACCCCCTGCGAGCGATCACGTTGACGGGGCCCATTTGCAATTCCCAATCCACGGGCTCGCCGCTGCGCTGCGTCTCGACGATGACGTAGACATGGGGGTTACGCCAGACGAACTCCTTGACCGTTCCCTCGAAGGCGATCACGGACTCCATGTCCATGCCTGCGTCGCTGTGATGCGCCGACGCCGGCAAGACGAGAAATAGCGCCACAACCGGAATTACAGAGACTCTGATCTTGTTCATTCGGGTCACTACTCCTGTTTCCAAACCGCTTTCGTTATCTGGAATTTCCGGGGATTGCCGCGCTAATCCACGTATCCCAGGTGTCGCATGAACTCCACCAGCCGCTCGCTGATCGCCGACCTGGCACCCTCCTCCTGGAATCCGTGCCCGACGTCCTCCAGAAGATGAAGGGTTGAATCCACGCCGGCGGCGACCAACGCTTCATGGAACGCCGCAGAGTCGCCCGGCGGTACGACCGTGTCGGCGGTGCCCTGGATGATCAGCGTTGGCGGGACGCGGCGACCGATGTTTTTCCGGGGTTCATAGTCGGCGATGTCGGCCCCGGGAGGAATATATTCGCCGGCTGTGTCGCTCGTGGCAGCGTACGGCGCCAGCAACGCAAGCGCGTTGGGCCTTGGGCTCGCCTGTGTGTAGGCGTCGGCCTCGTCGAAAGCGGTCAGCACGGCAGTGGAAGCCGCCAGGTGACCGCCTGCAGAGTGGCCGACAGCGACGATTCTCCCGGGGTTGATCCCCAGCCGGCGCGCCCGCTCTCGGGTCCACCGAACCGCCGAGGCCGCATCGGTGATGATCTCGTCCAGGGTCGCGGTTTCCGTGAAGCGATACTCGGCGGCAAGCGTCACTATCCCATGCTCGGCAAGCACCTCCGCGTAGGGGAAGCCGGAATCCGGTGATCCCCGCCGCCAGCCGCCGCCGTGGAAGTACACCACGGCGGGCGCGCGCGCCGTCTGCGAATGGCCGTCCGGGCTCACGATGTGCATCCGAAGGTCCTGGTCGCCGACGATCCGGTAGGTTTGCACCGTGTACTCGGCGCCGCTGGCGGCAACCGCGACAAGTGAGGCAAGCAGACTGATCGGCAATCTCATGCATTTCTCCCATGGTCATTATCCACGGCGCTTCTCCAGCTTGCCAGATACATAGCGAGAACGTATCGAAAAAAACGACAGCGACTGTAACGGCGGTCTTCCGGTACGATAACGGCGGATTGAACGGGGTCGGCCCACAACGAATTCAGGGGAGACAAGAATGAAAGCAACGACGATTTCCACACTGACACTCATGATCGGCGTTTTGTCCGCCTCGACTGCCGGGCAGGCGGAAACGATTCGCAAGGTGACCGGACTCAACTACTTGGACCGGGACAGGGCCTTCGAGGGCTACACGGTTTTCGCCGCCCAGGGGAATGCGACGACCTATGCCCTGGACATGGAGGGCAACGTCGTGCATAGCTGGCCCATGGGCGGAAATTCGCGCCTGCTGGACAACGGCAACCTGTTTGCCCGGGACAGTGACGGATTTCACGAACTGGACTGGGATGGCAACATCGTCTGGAGCTACAGGGAGACCCGCCCGAACTACACCTCGCACCACGACTACGTCCGCGCCTTCAACCCCAAGCTGGGCGCACCGACCACCTTCTACATCGCCAATCGGGACGTGACCCAGGAGGAGTGCATCGCCCTGGGGTGCGACCCGGCCAACGACTATACCGGCGCCCAGATCGACACCATCGTGGAGGTCGACATGGACGGCAACGTGATCTGGGAATGGCGATTCGTCGATCACCTGGTGCAGGACCGGTATCCGGACAAGGCAAACTACGTGGGCGAAGGCAAGACCATCGCCGATTACCCGGGGCGCCTGAACGTCAACCTTCCCGGACGGCCCGTGCGCCGGGACTGGCTGCACCTCAACGCCATGGACTACAACCAGGATCTGGACCAGGTCATGTTCGACACCGTGCAGGGCGAGGTCTACATCGTCGATCACGGCAACACCTTCGTCCCCGGCGATCCCGAGGCGAGCCTGGCGCTGGCGGCCGGGCCGATGGGGGACCTGCTGTACCGCTTCGGCGATCCGGCCCGTTACGGGCAGGGCGATCCGCCCAGGATCCTGGAGGACTGGACCACGTCATCGCCCGGGCACAAGCAGATCGGCGGCGTGCACGACATCCAGTGGATCGACGAGGGGCTGCCGGGCGCCGGCAACCTGCTGCTGTTCAACAATGGGCAGTACCTGTTCGAACGCATGCCCCAGTCGTATGTGTACGAGATCAATCCCTATCTCGATGCCGACGGCAACGACACCGGGGGCTACGTGAATCCGCCCGATGCGGGCTACATCGTCTGGGAGTCCGACAACCCGCGCAACACCCACAAGCTGCCCAGGAACCTCTCCCGGCAGGTCGTGTGGATGTACGGATCCAGAAGCGGCCAGAACTTCTTCAGCCACATCGGTTCCGGCGCCCAGCGGTTACCCAACGGCAACACGCTGATTTGCGCGGATACCGAAGGGCACATCTTCGAAGTCACGGCGGACGGGGAACTGGTCTGGGAGTACATCAACCCGGTGACCACCGATGGAGAGATCGTGGCCGAGATGATAGATGCGCCGCCGATGCACCATCCGGTCTTCAGGGCGTTTCGCTACAGCGCGGACCATCCGGCATTCAAGGGCAGAACGCTGACTCCGATGGGGTCGATTGCGGAGTATCACGACTGATCCTCCTTGCTCATCGAGGGTTGACTGGCGGGGAAATTCACCTGCCGGGAGAGCTACCAGACATGATTGACGGCCGACGCCTCTTCGTTCCAGCACTGTTGCTGGCTCTATTGTCCGTGCCGCTGCCTGACGCTACCGCACAGACCGGCAACGGCGAAACGGAGTACGCCTATACCCTTCCGTAGTACCGCCTAAAAACGGTCGTCGTAATTCGCGCCCTCCAGCTGACAGTCGAACTCAAGCACCTCCAGGTCGACGCGCAGGAACTCGAAGCTCATGTCGAATGGCTCGACATAGTTGACGGGGTCAGTGTGCGTGATTTCGACATATAGCCGGTCTCCGTCCGCCCGGTACCGTTCCTCGTAGCGCATCCCGGTCGACTGGGGATACCCCTCGGCTGCGCCTCGCGTATCGACGAACCCCTCGCCGACGTCACCCGTATCGATCACCAGCACATCGCCATCGAATCGGCCCACCGATCGGCCCAGATGAGGATGATCCGCGACGGTTGGGGGCGCGTCCTCCAGGCTCAGGTCCGGGTCGAGCGGAACGCGCCGCTGCACGTCCATGTACTCGAAATTGATTTCCACATGATCATCGTGCAGCCGGATTTCCCAGGGCGGGTCCGGGATTCCGATCACGTTGGTGAGACTCGCCGGTACACAATTGAGGTCGGGATCGTCCCGCAGAGGCACGTAGTCGGCAACGGCCGCCTGTCCGGCCGGCGTCAACCCTACCTGCGGGCGACTGGCACTCAGTTGCAGCCACGAACCCTCAAGTTCGGCGCGTTGGGCGGAGGCCATGGGAAGCCCGAGCGAAAGCCCGAGCGCCAACAACACCGGTTGGCAGCGGGGAGAAGGCATCAACGGTCCGGCTCCTCGCATTCGATTTCGGTGCCGCTGACCAGGGCTTCCCGAAACGCGCGGAAGCCGCAATCCCGGATCAGCGAGCCGTCGGGGAGGATCATCGCCCTGGCGTATCCCACGTGTTCCAGGCGCCGGCTCGGGATGAGCGTGATCGTCAGCTCATCTCCCACCTTGATCCGGTCGACGTCGACGCCCCGGCGAATGAGGTCGTTCCTCGTGCCCCACTCGACCAGCCAATGCGAAACGGTCCCGTCGTCCTCCAGCACGTCCACTTCCAGATGGGAGTGGGGGTTCCTGAGATGGAACGCGGTCAGCGTGCCGGTAATGTCATGACGAGCATCCTGGTCGAAGTTCCCACTGACCGAATGATGCGCCAACGCGGACTGCGCCCCCAGGCCCAGAACACCGGCGACGAAAATTCGACACGACAGTCGCAACATCATTTCGATCTCCTTGCGCAACTTCGCGGCTTGTTGCTGCTACATAAGACTACCCATGAACATCCCCGAAGGGAAACACCGACGCCGATCTTCTGAATGACCTGGAGTGATGACCGGGCACATCGGCGCCGCCCGATACGAACGGGATCGCGTTGCCGCGCCTGCTACCGCACCCCACTATGGGCCGCGTTGTCCAACAGCCATTCGCTACCGGCCCCGAGACAGAACGCTTCGAGTTCGGAAATCGACGCAAGTGAGGGTTGTGCGCCCAATCGGGTCGCGGCAAATGCACCTGCACTCGAAGCCAAACTTACAGCTTCGGGTCGGCTCAATCCGCCCCCCAAGCCAACAGCCAGTGCGCCGCTGAATGCGTCGCCGGCAGCAGTCGTATCGACCGCTTCGACGGGTGTGGCGGGCACCAGCATGGCTCCGGACTCGTCCGCAAGCAGCGCTCCGTCCGCGCCCATGGTAATGATCGCGCACGTCGGACCCATACCGAGCAACACGCTCGCGGCTTCCCTGGCTGACGATTCGTCTGCTACCCGGATCCCGGTCAGGTGTTCCGCCTCCGATTCGTTCGGTTTTATACAGGCGACGTTTCGGAGAAGGTTCTCCGGCAACGGCTCGTCGGGCGCCGGTGCCGGATCGAGGATGACCGGCACGCCGGCTTGAGTGGCAATTTCCGCGGCGCGCGTGACGACGTTCAACGGCAATTCCAGTTGCATGAGGAGGATATCCGCCTCGCGGATTACGTCGGCCGCGCGTTCGATGTCCTCGGCGCACATCGCATGATTGGCTCCGGACGCCACGGATATCGCGTTTTCGCCCGCCTCGTCCACCAGAATCAACGCCACACCGGTCGCGTTGTCCGAATCGCGCACGATCTGGTCTGTGCCTATGCCGTCGCCCCGATAGCCGGCGATGGCCTGATCGCCGAATGCGTCCGCACCGACTCGGGAAATGAATTGGACGTCTGCTCCGAGGCGGGCCGCAGCAACGGCCTGGTTGGCGCCCTTCCCGCCTGCCGCAAGAAAGAACTCACCACCGACGATGGTCTCACCCGGCATGGGAATCCGGCTGGACTTCACGACCATGTCGGTGTTGGAACTGCCGACGACTACAATTTTGGGTTTTCTCACGACCTTTTCGGTGCCGGGGGGCGCTTCAGCGAGCGGTGCAATGAATTGACGCCAGGATACGCTCTAGCGAGCGTTGCGGGGAAGCGGTCGCGACGGAGCCACCCGAGTTCATGCCCCCGCCGCGATAATGAGGACCAGGCCCAGAATGAAGCTGACGAACATCATGCCGATCAGTCGATCGGTGCCCGCGGGTGCATCCCTGAACTCCTTCCACACGAAGACGCCCCAGAATGCCGCGACCATCGTGGCGCCCTGCCCGAGCCCGTACGAAATCGCGGGTCCGGCAACGCCGAATGCGATGATGGAAAACAACATGCCGACGCACCAGATCATCCCACCGGCAATGCCCCATACATGGTCCCTGCCGGTGCCCCGGAAATACTGGGACGGCGCGATCGGATCGCCCTGGAACGGCTTGAGCATGATGATCGTGTTGACAACGAAATTGCTCAGCAGGATGCCCACGGAGAAGAAAACCATGGCGGTGTACGGGCTCAGCATGCCTGCCTGCATGTCGACAAAGTCGGGCGACATGGCCGCGGCGACGAACCGATAGAAAAAGCCCATGAGAATGCCGCACAGGACAGCGAGCCCGAGACCGAGGGTGCCGCGCGACCCGCCCTGCCCGGGAAGGCGCCTGTAGGCCATCGCATCCATGATGATCGCGGCCGCGACCAGGCCCACCCCGGCGAAGAGCATCAGCGGATCGCCCTGGGGTTGGGCGATATAGTTCACGATCACACCGATCACCAGCGCCAGGCCGATCCCGACCGGAAATGCCACGGCCATCCCCGCAAGCGCGATGGCCGCGACGAGCAGGATATTGGCGACGTTGAAGACGACCCCGCCGAGTACGGCAGAACCGAGGTTCGCAGTTGACGCCTGGGCCAGATCATCAAGGAACCCACGCCCCTCGGAACCCACGCTGCCCATCGTGAACGCAAACAGCAGTGCAGCCAGCAGAACGCCGATCACGTAGTCCCAGTAGTACAGCTCAAAGCGCCATGTCTTGCCCGCGAGCTTCTGGGTATTGGCCCAGGATCCCCAGCAGAGCATGGTAATGACGCAAAAGACGACAGCCACTGCGTAGTCTTGCAATACAAACACATCAGTTCCTTTCAGTCGTTCCGGCGGTTACTCGGGATCCGCGCCCGTGGACGAGTCGGTATTCGGTATATACCAGAGATCGTTCACAAGATCGACGCCGCCGCCCATCTCTTCCTGCACCACCCTGTCCACGACATGCACGCCTCGCTCGGCCATGGCCTGAAACGTATCGAGGCCATTGTTGGGGAAGCCACCGCGCGTTCTGTGAATGTTGTAGCGGCGCGAAAACGATCTCCCGAACGCCTGCTCGACCCCCTCCCTGCCGATCATGAATCCCAGCAGCCCACCCCAGGTGGCCGCAGGGTTGTCGGAGTCCCAGCCCGCCAGGGCGGCAATCTTGACCGTTTCCTGGTAGTCGCCTTCGCCGTACAGGAGGCTGACGATGCTTGCGGCAAAGTTGATGCCGGAGGCGTAGCATCCATTGCAATCCAGATTTCTTGACGTCATGTCGTAGCCGTCGGCCTCTTCAACCTGGTAGCGCACATAGACCTCGTCGCGAGCCTGCTCCCAGGGTACACCCGCCTCATGGCGGCTCTTGACGAAATCGAACATCTTTGCCGTATAGGAGTCGTCCGGCAGTCCTCGCCGCGCTGTATCGGCCATCCAGAGGATCTTGTCACTCGTGGGCAGATCCTGGTCGACCAGCGAGGCCAGAGAATGCATCTCGACATAGAATTCGGCCGCCCAGGCCGCATTCGCGTAGGCGGTGGTGCGGATCGGCAAATGGGCCATCCTGAGTGCAACGTCGGGCCGGGCCGGCGCAAACAGGCCGAATATCTCGGTGGTAAGCTGCGCGTCGATCATCTCGTAGTCGGGATTGTTGGCGGGGTCGCCAGTGGCCGGAGGCACAAGGCCTTCCACGCGCATCAAGTCATGTGCGGTCTGGTTCGACACCCAGAGAAAATTCTGCTTGCCGCCGTTTTCGGTGGTAAATGGCGTGTTCTCATCGGAATAAATGTGTTCCATCCACCCATCGCGTATCTGTTCTGGGCTCAGGATGCTGGTCTGATGGCTCAACAGCAGGTGTTGATAGATGTACTCGATATCGGTGTCGTCATCAGCACCCCATATTTCGTCCTCGTCCACAAGCACCCAGTCGATGGTCGTTGACTGTCCGCCCCGGATATTGACCTGATCGGGTTGCCCCCAGTCGTCACGGGTATAAAACTCCCCGGCAGGACCTTCCCCGCCAATCTTGTCCGATTCCGTCACCATCCCGGTCCAGTTCGCGATGCACTGGCCCAACCAGAAGCCATAGAGCTTGTCGATGTACGCCTGCCGGGAAACCACCAGGTCATCGGGCGACGGTGTATAGGGCAGGTACTCCATCGAAGGGTTGACCAGGCCAGCGCCGTCATCGGCGGGCACGACGCCTGGATTTGCTACCTGTGGCTCACTCCGACCGGTTGGCTGATCGCAACCGCACAAGATCAAGGCGATCACCGGGAATGCACGGATATTGGTTGCGACTCTTGTCATTTGCACAGTTCTCCTTTGCCCTCATAACGCGGTAGAGGACGAAAAAACGAAGTGTCGAGTTATTCTTGACCCAGGAGCTTGCGCCGTGAATTCCGACGGCGCAAGCTCCTGGTTGATCGTGTACGAATAATCCACGTCGCCCTGCCGGCGTGTTCGTCTCGATCTGGCAGATCTCGCCCGACTCCGGTCAGTCGCATCAACCAATTTGGAGAGCCTAACTTGACATAACAAATTACCTGAGCATCATGTATCACAATGACAAGAGGTAACCGGCCATGCAGATCAGCTTTCAGGTAAACGGCGAGGCACGGTCGGTTGATGTTGAGCCCGATACGCCCTTGCTGTGGATCCTCCGCGAACACCTTGGCCTGATCGGAACGAAGTACGGGTGCGGCGTGGCAATGTGCGGCGCCTGCATGGTGCACGTGGATGGCCAGCGGGCATTCGCCTGCCAGACCCCGGCCAGCGTCCTGGACGGTCGCTCGGTGGATACCATTGAAGGCCTGTCTGACGGAGAGGATGACCACCCGATTCAGCGAGCCTGGATCGAGGAGCAGGTGCCGCAATGCGGCTATTGTCAGCCGGGCATGATGATGAGTGCCCTCGACCTGCTGCAGAGCAATCCGGCGCCAACCCGAGAAGAGATCGTCACGCACATGAACACGAACCTGTGCCGGTGCGGTACCTACCCGAGGGTCGTGAAGGCGATCGAGCGGGCAGCCGAGGAGATGCAGGCATGAACCGGCCGATCGATCTAGGCCGCAGAGACTTCCTGAAGGCCGGTGCCGGGCTCACGTTCGCGATCCCGCTGACCTCGAAACTGGCGGGCTGCGTGTCAGCGGTAGACCCCGAAGCCGAGGGAATCCGGCTCGAAAACGCCTATGTGCAGCTAATGGCGGACAATTCCTGCACGATATTTGCACCACCCTGCGAGATGGGTAACGGCTCCTTCACTGCGGTGCCTCTGATCGCGGCGGAGGAAATGGATGTCGACTGGAGCCTGGTCAATCTGGAATTCTCTCCCGCCATCGACGAACTCTATGCGAATCCGACACCTTGGATTCACGGCAACATGCTGACGATCGGCAGTACGGCGGTGATGGCCTATTACCCGATCTTGCGCCGGGCCGGCGCCCAGATCCGCAAGACCTTGCTGCAGATGGCCGGCGACCTTTGGGACGTGCCGGCCACCGAACTGCACACCGAACCGAGCCACGTGGTACATGCGGCGAGCGGCCAAAGCCTGACATATGGCGAGGTCGCGTCACGCGGCATCGTCCCGGATTCACTGCCGGAGGTGGACGAGACGGAACTGAAGGACCCGTCGGAGTTCCGACTCATCGGCAGCGAAGGCCTGCAACGCGCCGATACGCCGGACAAGGTGCGCGGCGAGCCCGTCTACAGCATCGACGCGCGGTTACCGGGGATGCTTTACGCGACCGCGAAACGCGGCCCCTTCTTCAACCGCCGTCCCGTTTCCGTCAACGAGGATGAAGTGCTGGCGGTCCCAGGAGTGGTTGCCGTGACGGAACTGGACGATGGCGCGGTCGCGGTCACCGCCGGCACATACGAGGCGGCGCTGAAGGGCGCACGGGCCCTGAACATCGAGTGGAGCAACGCCGCTGAGGACGAAAGCTACGACAGCGCCTCTGCCCTGGCCGGTCTGGTCGACGTCGCCAACGATCTTTCCGTTGAAGGATATGACGTGGGCGATTATCTCGGAGAGCCCGGCGACAGCGCGGCACGGGAACTGGAAGCAGCCGAGGCTGTCTTTGAGCGGCGGTACCAGGCCGATTTCCTGTATCACGCGCAGTTGGAACCGCTAAATGCCGTCGCAAATGTTACGGACGACGGTCAGAGGCTGGAACTCTGGGCAGGTACCCAGGGGCCATCCCAGTGCATCGGCACCGCGGCGGCGGTGCTCGGCATTGCGCGCGAGAACGTGACGCTGCACCGGTCCTTCCTCGGCGGCGGTTTCGGCCGCCGCGCGGTGCGGGACCATGACTGGGCCATGGACGCGGTGCAGTTGTCGAAACTGCACGGGGCACCGGTGAAGAGCATCTGGAGCCGTGAATCCGACGTCGCCTCGGGCCGTTTCAAACCGATATCCGCACAACTGGTTCGGGCGACCGAAACCGAAGACGGGCTAATTGGCGCCTACCACCAGCGAATCGTTTCCGACGCACCGTTACGCTACGTGGATTGGGAGCGCTGGGAATTGGGGCATCACGCTCCCCAGATCGCCGCGCCCGAATTGATGTTTCCCCCCTACGCCGCGATGACCGACTACAAGGGCGAGTTCGTGCAGGTGGAATCGGACGTCCGGGTAGCCGCGATGCGTTCGGTCGGAAACCTTCCCACCACGTTCGCCCGGGAATCGTTCGTGGACGAGTTCGCGCGCGAGAAAGGCGTGGACCCGCTCGAGTTCCGGATTCGGATGTCCGCCGGCCATGACGAAACCATTCACCTGCTTGAAAAAGTCGCCGAAATGAGCAACTGGGGCAGCCGGCCCGGGCTTGGCTGCGTCCTCGGCGAAGAACACTTCGCGCTGGTGGCCGAGGTTGACCTGGAAGACAGCGGCGAAATCGTTGCCAGACGCGTATGGGTCGCCATGAACGCCGGTGTCATCGTCCACCCGGACAATGCAGACAACCAGGTCGTCGGCGCGGTCATTCAACACCTCGGTGCAGCTCTTCAGGAACGAATCACCTTCACCAATGGCACGGTGGATCAGAGCAACTACTTCGACTACCAGATCGTGAGAATGTCTCAAACCCCTGAAGTTGAAGTCTATTTCGAGCCCTCTCACGAGCCGCCCAGGCAGGTCGCCGACGGCGGCGCACGGTCCATCGTTCCGGCGGTTGCCAACGCCCTGAACGACCTGGCCGGCGTTCGGCTGCGCCATCTGCCTCTCAATGCGGAGCGCGTGCTGGAGGCGCTGGCCTGAGCCGGACCACGCATCCATCGTACCGCGTACTGACGCAAGGACGACACGAACAATGCGATCGAACATGAATAGACTGATCAACCTGCTGGCAGCGATTTGCCTTTCGACCGGCGCGTCGGCGCACCATTCCAGTACGACCTTCTACGACTACGACAACTTCATCGAATTCGAAGGCGAAGTCACCCGCGTACTGTGGCGCAATCCCCATGTTCAGTTCTCGATCATGAGAACGATGCAAGACGGCACCCGCGAGGAATGGCTGGCGGATTCCGCCTCGGTCAACAGCCTGCAACGCGGCGGATTCGATCGACAGCTTGTCTCCGCGGGTGATGTGGTTCGCGTGTACGGTCCCGTTTCCCGGCAGGGACTCAAGGCGATCCGTGCGATCAACCTGATGCTCCCGAGCGGCGAGGAATTCCTGATGATGGCGGGGCAAGGGGTTGGCTTTCGGTGGTCCGCAGACGCCCGGCAGGTTCGCGGCGGCCGACTTCCCGCGCCGGTGGCGACGGACGGCGTCGCGGAGCCCGAAGGTATCTTCAGAGTCTGGTCGCCGGGCACGGACATTCGCACGCTGGAGCGTGCGGCCATGAGGCCGCTGGCATTGACTGACAGTGCCCTGGCCATGAGGGACGCCTGGGACCCGCTGGTTGACGATCCCGGCCTGACGTGCACCCAGCAGGGCATGCCCGGAATCATGATGAATCCCTTCCCCATCCAGTTCATCGAGGGCGACGACGCGATCCTGCTGCGCACCGAAGAGTGGGACGTGGAAAGAACCATTTACATGGATCCCTCTGCCGAACCGCCCGCGGAGTCCTCCCACTTGGGCTATTCGACCGGCCACTGGGAGGGCAACACCCTCATCGTCGAGACGAGCCTGATCGACTGGCCGTACTATGATGATCGCGGCACCCCTCAGAGCCCCGCTGTACAAGTCGTCGAGCGTTTCGCCCTCAGCGACGACGCATCCCGGCTGGACTACATGCAAACGGCCACCGATCCGGCAAACTTCCCAGAACCGCTGGTCGACGAATTTTTCTGGATCTGGGTGGCGGGCGAAGAGGTCAAGCCGTACGAATGCGCATTGTGGGAGTCGCCCGATCCTTCCGGGAACGGCTGATTCAATGCGACCGGACACTGTCACAAAACCAATCAAGTCCGGGGGAGTCACTGTCATGAAGAAGATCGGATTTGTCCTGGCGAACGCAGCACTTTTTCCGCAATTGCCCGCCCTGGCTCATCATTCCTTTGTCGCCTTTGACGAGGAGTCGGAGATCACGGTAACTGGGACTGTCACGGATTTCAGATTCGTCAATCCGCATACCTATTTTTTCATAGACGTGGCCAACGACGCGGGCGAAACCATCAACTTCAGGGTCGAGGGGGAGACTCGCAACGACCTCTATCGCAACGGGTGGCGTGACGACACTCTGATCGTCGGCGACGTGGTCAGCGTGACCGTGAACCCGGCCAGGAACGAGAACCGCAGATACGGGCGTTTGCTATCGCTCGTGAAAGCAGGCGGAGCGTTCTTCGACATCCCCAACGAGGAGGACGAGGCCGGGCGACGTAACAGGGTGCCGGCCGCCAGTCTCGAAGGCGTCTGGCTGCCCGTACAGACATTTCGCGAGATGTTCGCCAGGGTCGAGCCGCTCGGAACGGAGCGTGCCAGAGCCGAACAGGCGCAGATGGCGGACACACAGTCCGTGCCCACCAACGTTCGCTGCTACAACTACGCCTTGCTTCCGATGCACCTCGGGCGCGCACATGTCTTCGAAATCGAGTTCGCCAGCGACGACCTGATTCTCGTGCACGGTGAGGACATCGAGTTCCCGAGACGGATATACCTGGACGGACGCGAGCATCCCGAGAGCGTCCCGGTGGAAGACATGTCCTACATGGGCCATTCCATCGGTCGCTGGGAGGGCGACACGCTGGTCGTCGATACACGGCACTTCAGGCCTCGCCCAGGTGGAAACACGCCGTACCCGTCAGGCACGCAGAAGCATCTGATCGAGCGCTACCGGTTGAGCGACGACAACACGGGCATCATCATCGACTGGACGCTCGAGGATCCCGAGTACCTTACGGCGGCGGTTTCCCACTCCTTCGAGTGGCAGCACTCGCCGCACATCGTGCGACAGCCGTTTAGCTGCGATCTGGACGCCGCCGCGGAATATCTTCGGTAGCGAACCGCTGGCGGAATCGTGGAGTAGAAATCGTGGAAGTAGAGCGAATGGACAGGCGAAGTGTATTGAGTGCTGTTCCGGTACTTGCGGGTCTTGCCGGGATCGGTCGGTTGGGTCCGCTACTGGCACAGGAGGATGAGGCGAGGCTCGAGAATCTGGTTGAGTTCCAGCGGCTGGTCGCGGCCAATCGGATCCTGGCAAACGAGGGCGTTGTCGATGCCTTCGGTCACGTGAGCGTCCGCCACCCCGATAACGCTCAACGTTACGTGATGTCGCAGTCAAGGAGCCCCGAACTTGTCGAGTTTGACGATCTGATGGAGTTTGAGCAGACGGGGGAGCCAGTTGACCCAAGGGGCAGGAGGGGATACGGGGAGCGGATGATCCATGGAGCTGTCTACGAGGCTCGTCCCGATGTCAATGCCGTGATTCATTACCACGCGCATGCTGTCTTGCCTTTCGGCCTGACCTCCGTCCCCTTTCGTCCGGTAGTTCACAACGCCACCGTAATCGGTCGACATGTTCCGGTGTGGGACATCCGCGACGAGTTTGGTGACACCGATATGCTGGTTCGCACGATGGAGAGGGGTCGATCGTTAGCCAGAACCCTGGAACAGAACACATGTCTTCTGATGGCCGGGCACGGGGCCGTGGTGGTTGGTGAAAGCGTTCAGCTCGCGGTGAAGGCCGCCGTATACCTGCAAGTCAATGCGCGCGTGCTATCAGAGGCCCTTCGTCTTGGCGAGCCGCGTCAGTTTACAGATGGAGAAATTGAGCTGTCAGCGGCAATGGAGAACTCTCCGTTGGGCGCGGAACGAGCCTGGGAATACTTCTGTCTTCGCGCGGGTGTTGAGCCGATTTAGTGCTCCACCCAACTGATAACTGCGTCGTCAGATCAAATTCGCGATATGGCAGTCTATTTCACGGACGTACTGCCTGATCCATGAAACAATCCATCGCAACAGCGGCACTTGTACTCGCGCTGGCTTCGTGCTCGAACGAACCCATCGACGAGGGGCGAGGCGTGGTCTCGCTGGGAGCAGATGCTCCACTCGCTGTAACGGGCAATACTCAGCGAGAGCAGACGCGCGACCCTGCTGCGACAGGCACCGAACGTGGCGCGCTGCTCAAGTCGCTGGAAGACTATTCGGTCGTCGTCGAGACGTGGCAGCGACGCGCGAGACCGGGCAGTCTCATGCGTACCTACGAGGTGACGGCGGCGGCCGGGTTCGATCCCGGCGACCCGAAATTCACGCCCGAGCCCGGAAAAACGTATTTCTACGTAAACGTCGGCACGCGCGGCACTCTGGATCTCGCGACCGGAGAAATATTCTCACCCGCGGGCATGAAGGTCGTCGTGGGCGACCCCGTAACCCGAAAGGTGATCGCATCCCATGAGATTCCCGTCTCGCTGCGCAGCGCCGTGCATTCGACGGCCGTCACCCCTGACGGGCGCCATGTCTACATCATCGGGGCGAGACCAGACGGAGACCTGGAGCCGCAGGGTGAGGCCGGCACCGGCATTCAGGTCTCGGCGAGCCTCTTGAAGGTGGACGCGCTCACGCTGCAGCCCGTCAGGCAGATCGTCACCGGCGGTCGCATGCATCACGCGCAGATATTCAAGGACCGCTACATGCTGATCGACACGTTTGCAACGGACCCGGACGGGCTCAGCGTGTCCCTGTTCGATCCCCGGACCGACCGGATCATCGGCGGCGTCCGAGCGGAAGATCTGGGCGGAGATCCCTACACGGCCTGGACGGACGACCGCTATATCTACATCCTCATGGAGCCGACCGGATACGGATTTCAGGGCGCTCGCAGGCGCATGCATGGCGAGATCACGGTGATGCCAAGCTCCTGGGTCGCCAGGCTGGACCCGAACACGTGGGAAGTGCTGCAGGAGTATCCGCATCCCGGCCATCGCGCCAACTGGATCTGTTTCGATCACGACGGGAGTCACATGTACGTGCCGAGCACGAGCACCCACACGGTGAGCAGGATCAGCATCGACACCGGCGAGATCGCCTGGACGCGCCCGACGGGCGTCGGTCCGTACGCCTGCAACCTGAACGCCGACGGTACGGAAATCTGGATCGCCGACAAGGGCGAGGCGACACAGTTGGTTGGCGGGAGAACCGTGACGGTGTACGAGACCGAGACCGGCAATCACCTGGACACGCTATTCTCGGCCTATCGCGTCGACCATATTCTCCTGTCGCCCGACGGCAACGAGTTCTGGGCGACCAGCAACTACGAAGGTGCGATCTACGTCTTTGACGCGCACTCGCGGGAGCAAAAGCACGTGATACAGATACCCGGCGGCGGCGATCTGCACGGCCTCGTCTGGGTGCACTACGACGAAAACGGTGAGCCCGGAGTCGTCCGGGACCAGGGCGGCTTCCACAACGGAATCGATCCGGGCAACGGCAGAGCGTTGATGATGAACAGTCCGCGGCAGGATGGCGACTAAGCTAACCCGCCTGGCGTGCGATATTGAGGAGGACTTCGGGATGAGAAAAGTGGTCGGAATCTTTCAGCTCGTGTTGCTTGCCGCGTTTATTGCCGGTAGTTCAATCGCGGTGGCCGAAGACATCGCCACCGAACTTATCCTCCTTGGCACGGGTGGCGGCCAACTTATCTTCGAGCACCGCTCCCAGACCAGTCAGGCGTTGGTGCATGGCGGTTCCACCATTATTATCGACACGGGTTTCAATGCGGCGCGCCAATTGGCCTGGGCGGGCATCGATGCGAGCTCAATCGACTTCATTTTCATCACCCACGACCATCCCGATCACACGCAGCATATCGGTCGCGTACTACACGCGGCCTGGTCTGCGGGGCGCGCTACGCCGATCGACGTGTATTCGTTTCCGGGCATCGAGGAAATCATCGATACGGGATTGAGCGAGATTGACATTGGCTCTTCAGAACTCGCCGCCGTTCGCAGACTGGCTGTCCTTCACGACGTTACCGAGGGGGGCGTGGTGCACGAGGACGGGCTGGTCAAGGTCACAGCCGCGGAGAACTCGCACGGAATGGAATACTCCTATGGCTATCGGTTCGATATGCCCGACCGGTCAATCGCTTTTTCAGGCGACACGGCCTACGACGAGGCCATCATCGAATTGGCCAGGGGCGCCGATGTACTTGTTCATGGAGTCCTGTACATGCCGTGGATAGAGGAGACGATCATGGCTGCCGCCGACGATCCCGACGAACTGCGCCGGCACGTCACAAGCAATCACACACCGACCGAGCGGGTCGGCGAGGTCGCGGTGAGGGCCAATGTCGGCATGCTTGTGATATCACATGTCGCGCCGACGGAATTGACTGCGAATGACGAGCACTTGTTGGTTGATATTCTCCGACAGGACTACAGTGGGCCCCTGGTAATCGGTCGCGATCTGATGCGATTGTAGCGCGGGGTTGGTCGCGATTCCGGCGCGGGCCAACTACAATTTGGCGGACTGGCCCTGGCCTCAGTCCAGAAGTTTGTTTGCTGATTCATCGTGTATTCTCCAATCAGGAAACGGCGGGGCTCAGTGACCCCAGCGGTGCTCGCGGAGGAATTCCTCAAGCGTTGAGAGTCGCGGGTACCGCTCACGCAGTGCAGCGACTTCGGGGCCGACGTCGGCTTGCTGCTGCATCCACTCCTGCATACCCATCATCCAGAAGGGCGGCTCGGTGACCCTGAATTCGATGTCGCGGCCCGAGACTTTCGAGAAAATCGCGGCAAGCTCGGTACCGGACACACTGTCGCCCGCAAGGTGCTGAGCGACGCCGAGCCACTGATCCGGCTCGTCGAATATCTCCCCCACGATGAAGCCCACGTCCTCGATCGCCACGAACTCCGTCCTGGCCTCGGGGCCCTGCCCGTCCCCATAGCCGTTTTCAAGGATATCCTGCTGTCGTTCAGTTGGCAGAAGACCTTCCATGAAAGTGCCGGGCATCACGATGGTGTAGGGAGTTCCGGATTCGCTCAGGTACCTGCCGATCTGCATCTTGGCCGCCCCGGGGAATCCATCCACAGGGTGGCCTGCGCCGGAAGAGCTGTAGACGAGATGCTGAACGCCGGCGGCGATGGCCGCGTCAATGGTGTCCGTGCCCATACGGACCTCCTCCTCCGCTTGCCAGGTCTGCGGCAGCACGAGAAACATGCCATGAACGCCCTCGGCCGCCCTGCGCACGCTTTCCGGGTCATTGAAGTCGCCCTGGACCATCTCGATGCCGGACTCGGTGAGCGCGATCGACTCAGCTTTCTCGATGTCCCTGGACAGGCCTCGCACTGGAAAGCCGCGTCTCTCAAGCTCACGGGCTACGGCGCCGCCCTGGTTGCCGGTGATTCCGGTGACGAGTATCAGGGGCTTGTCAGCCGAGACCCTGTCGGATTGCGCGATCGAGGTGCTTGTGAGGGAAAGGACCGCACAGGCGATGAGGCTCGAAGAGAAGATTTTGACTGCAGCGGCCATTACTGGAATCCCTCACGCGACGAATATACGTTCGAGGGGCAGCAATCGCCACACATCGAGCGTGAGCTGCGATCCTGCCGCAAGAGCCGGACTCAGGCGTTGAGCGCCTTGAGGACCTCCCTCGGGCTCAGCGGCAGATGTCGGACCCGCTTTCCGGTCAGGCTGTAGAGCGCATTCGAGATGGCGGGTCCGATCGCGTAGGCCGGGCCGTCCGCGGTGCCGATTCGCCGGCTCTCCGACGGAATGACGTGCACATCGATTTCGGGTACGTCCGCCATTCGCGCGATCTGGAAGTTGTGAAAGTTGCTCTGCTCCTGCTTTCCGTCCCTGAAGGTGATTTCCTCGGATGTCGACGCGCCGACGTAGAGCATTAGCTGCCCATAGAACGAGTTCTCTGCGTTGTTGGGCTCCACCACCACGGCGTAGCTTGCGACAGCCCAGACCTTCGTGGGCTTGACGACGCCGGTGCGTTCGTCGAGATCGATCTCCACCGCCAGGGCGTAGCTCGCGCTTCCCATGGCGCAGCCGAGGCCCGGCCGACCATCCCAGTTGCAGCGCTCCTTCAGCGTGTCGAATACCAACTGGGATTCCGGTTGACCCTCGAACAGCATGCGCCGGTACTCAAGCGGGTCGGTTCCCGTCTCGTGGGCCATCTCGTCGACGAAGCACTCTCTGGCAAAGGCGGTAGCGACGCCACCGATACCGCGCATGGCGCAGACCCGTGTGTCCGTGTACTCCATGACGACGTCGCCGCGGAACTTCTCCACCGCGGGGTATATGGCGCCGTTCCAGAAGCTCGCGGCCAGGTAGGGTCTCGAGCCGCCTCTTTCGAAGCGCTCCGGGTCGCCCCAGCGCAGCGGCTCGTCCGAGACCGTGCGGTGAAGGAAGTTGTCGATCGCGCCCCTGCCGTTGCGGGTCGCCGTCACCAGATGGGCGCCGTGGGGTCGGTAGTGGCCCGCGATCAGGTCGTTTTCGCGGCTCCAGATGACCTTGACCGGCGCCTCGTACTTCTTCGACAACATGGCGGCTTCAACGAAGTTGTCGTGGGAGCGAACGGCCTTGCGGCCGAAGCCTCCGCCCATGAAGTTGCGGTGCAGAGTGACATTTTCGGTGGGAATCCCGAGTACTTCCGCCACTCTCATCCGAGTCTGGGTGGGTCCTTGTGTGCCGGCCCAGACTTCGGCCTTCTGACCGTTATCCGTGACATCGACGACCGCATTCAGGGTCTCCATCTGAGCGTGATACATGAACCCTGTGGTGTACAGGCGCTGGTGCACCTCGTCGGCCGATGCCAGCGCCTCGTCGAGACCTTCGGCCTGGCCGGCCTGGCCCCGCAGGCGCGCGCGCCAGTGGCCCATTACGTCGATGCCTTCCCGGGACTCGTCGTAGGCGATCGCCTTGAGCCGTTCGAGCTCTTCGTCAGAGTTGTACCTGGCGTCTTCCTCGGCGTTGCTCCATTCCACCTGGAGGAGCTTCTCGCCCTTTCGGGCGGCTTCGTACGTTTGGGCGATGACCGTGACCGAATCCAGGATGACGTCCACCCCGATGACGTCGGGCAGGGCCAGTACCTCGTCCTCGTTGACGATCCGCGCGACCTCGCGGTTCCCGAAATGATTACGCCTGGAAGTCGCGTACAGCATCCCGGGCAACTGCACGTCCACGCTGAACATCTTCTCGCCGTTCATCACGCCGCCGAACACCTTGCCCGGCGTGTCCCGCCGCTGGATGTCCGGATTGTTGACGATGCGGTAGTCCTCGATGCGCTTGTACTCGGACTCGTCCACCTCGGGCAGCGTCTCGGGCACGTTGCCGAGAGTCGAAACCTCGCCGTAGGTCATGCTGCGGCCGCTGGTCAAATGCACCACCAGGCTCGGCTCGGTATGCACCTCGCCGATGGGCACGCCCCAGTCGTCCGCCGCCATCTGCATGACGGTCTTGCGGATCTGCGCGCCGGAGAAACGTAACTTCTCGTAGTAGGTCGAAATGGCATCGCTGCCAATGGTCAACATGAGGCCGTAATAGCGGGGATTGCCGTAAAGTTCGTCGCTGAGCGGCGAGAACTCGATGTCGACGAGATCCCAGTCCGCATCGAGTTCCTCCGCGATGACCATGGGTACGCCGGTGTACGAGCCCTGCCCCATCTCGCTGGCGTGGCTGTAGATGGTTATCCGATTATCGGGATTGAGAATGACGTAGCTGTTGGCCACGGCACCGTTGCCGGGAGTCTGGGCCCCGGCCAAGCCAAGCTTCGATGCCAATGGAATTGCAAAGGCAAGGCCCGCGCTTGTCTTGAGAAAATCCCGGCGCGTCTGATTACCTGATTGAATCGTCATGCCTGCATCTCCTCCGCCGCGGTCTGTATGGCCTTGACGATGCGGGGATACGTGCCACACCGGCAGAGATTGGAGTTCATGTGGGTGACGATCTCCTCCCGTGTCGGAGAAGCATTCCTTTGCAACAGGTCCAGCGCAGCCATCATCTGACCCGGCTGGCAGAAGCCGCACTGGGGCACCTGTTCATCGATCCACGCCTGCTGAATGGGGTGGACGTCGCCCTCCGGGCCATCGGGGGAAAGCCCTTCAATGGTGGTGATGGCCCGGCCTTCCAGGGTCTGTGCCTGAATCTGACAGGAGAAGGTTCGTCCCCCATCCAGATGCACGGTACAAGCCCCGCACATGGCCATACCGCAACCGAACTTGGTGCCGGTCAGCCCCAGGTGATCCCTCAGAATCCAGAGCAACGGCGTATCGGGCTCCACGTCTACGGAGACGGCTTCGCCATTGACAGAAAAATTGACGTTCATCAAGCACCCCCACGCTACCGGGTTCCGACGCAGTCTGCGCCAGAGAAAAGACTAGCACTCCGAACCTTGATACATCAAGTTAAGAGGTGTAGTTTGTGCATGGATCGGTCCGGTCAGGACTGCGACCGCGATTGGACCGGATGACAACGGTGATTTTCCAGGAGCAACAATGACGCGACTTACGGCCTTCGTTCTGGGGTTTGGAATACTTGTCTCACCGATCGGGCAGAGCGTCGCTCAGCAAGCACCTGCCTTCGTCATCGACGACGTGACAGTGATCGATGTCGATCTGGGCGAACGCGTGGGGAATCGAACGGTGGTCGTGAGCGGCAACCGGATCGCCTCAGTCCGTCCGGCCTCCGGGGCGGATTCGCCTCCCGGAGCCCGCGTACTTGACGGGCGCGGCAAGTTCCTGATTCCGGGCCTGTGGGAGATGCACGCCCACGCCTTTGAGCATTACGGCATCGACTACGACTTCTCGATGGACATGTACAAGCTGTTCCTCGCCCACGGCGTGACAGGCGTGCGGGACATGGGAAGCTATCTCGGCCAGTTGCTGGCCGGCAAGCGCCGCATCGCCAGCGAGAACCTCCCAGCGCCGCGGATCGTCGCCTCCGGGCCGTTCCTGGAGACGGCGCAGGCTCGACGGTTCGGCCCGGAACACATGGTGTACACGCCCGAGGAAGCTCGCAGCGCGGTCGACTCACTCGTTGCCGGCGGCATCGATTTCCTGAAGATTCACAACGGCCTGACAAGCGAGGTCTACTACGCCGCTGTCGAGCAGGCGAAGCGTCATCACCTCGTGTTTTCGGGACATGTGCCAGAGTCGATCACCATCATGGATGCGTCCGACTCCGGGATGCGCAGCGTCGAGCACCTCATGGCGCTGGGTAGGTCGTGCAGGGACGATGTACCCACCGGTCGCGGCGAGAGCGAGACGCCGATTGAATTGAACGAGCCCGCTTGTCGCGCCGCGATCGAGCATCTCGCCGGAAACGGCACGTTCATAACGCCAACGATGATCTTCTCCGCGGAGCTGGCGGTGGACAGCCCCGGCGTCTCTCAGGAGCGGCTGCAGTACTTGAAGCCGGCGAAGGCCGAATACTACCGTCCGCCGCCGATCTATGGCAGCGAGGCGGACAAGAATCTTCACGAGTTCAACCAGCGGCTGGTGAGGTTGGTCGTCGAAGGCGGTGTCACGATTCTCGCGGGAACGGACACGGGGTCCTTCTATCGACTTCCCGGCTTTGCTCTGCACGACGAGCTTGCTTTGTTGGTGGAGGCGGGCCTGTCGCCACTGGATGCGCTACGCGCGGCTACGCTGAACCCGGCTCTCTACTTCGACCGGCGCGGCGACCTCGGCACCATCGAGGCCGGCAAGCTGGCGGATCTCGTGCTGCTCGACGCCGACCCGCTCGAGGATATCTCGAACACGACTCGGATCTCGGCGGTCATCGCCGACGGGAAGCTCTACGATGCCGCGGCGATTGAGGAACTGTTGGCCGACGTGCTGGCATCTTCCAGGAGGTTGCTGTAATGCCTGACCGCAAACATTCGGACCAGCCGAAAGCCGCCGTTCAGGTGGCGTTCCTGTCACTCTTCCTTGGCCTTGGTGCGACCGTTGTATCGGCCCAGGGGCCCATGTCTGGAGCGGAACAGCCTATTCTCACGGCATTGGATCTCAACGCTGATGGCATGCTTTCAACTGAAGAGGTTCAGTCCAGTCCTGGATCACTAAGAGCACTGGACAATAATGGTGATGGTGTCCTGTCACCGGACGAGACAAGGCTGGTATTGCCGGGAGGAAGACAATTCCCGCCAGGATTCATGGGGGAAATGATGCGGAATCCCAGGATTCAGCCCCTGATGAATCTCGTTGATCGCAATGGTGATCAAACCATTGATGCCGATGAAATTGAAGACTCCACCAGTGCCATAAAGCGCCTGGACGCAGATGGCGACTGGAATCTGAGTAGCGCCGAAACTGCGCTACGTCAGGGCGATACCGCTGCAGCCGGGGGTGACGACGCAGAGGGCGGCCAGGCAGGAAGTCCGGACATGACAGGATTCCAGGGTTCAATGACTGAAGCAAACCGTGGTCCGTTTGGCGCTACCTTATTCAATGATGGGGTTGGACCGGGTCAGGACAGCCGGGCGTTTGATGGCTACATTTTCTATATGGAGCACAACACCAACATGAGCCGGACCGTTGGTAATACCACCTGGTTGTTGAATTCATTGTTTCAACCGGTGCACCGCTGGGACAGTCCGCATCATGCCCACGAAGGCGTTGCCCCCTACCTTCTGGAAAACGGAACGGTAGTGCGGCCTTTCTCAAGAGATGACTGGCTGGTCATGGAAGATTTTCATGTAGGCTCTTTTACCAGTCTTGAGATCATCGACTGGGATGGGAATCAACTCTGGGAATTCGACTATTGCACGGCTTATCGTCATTGCATGCATCATGACTTTGAACCTATGCCCAATGGAAACATTTTGCTGATTGTTAATGACTTCAAGACTCATGAAGAAGCTGAAACACTCGGCTTTCGACCCGTTAATGACAGAGCGATAGCCTTTGAACGCATCATTGAAATTCAACCGAATCTCGAAGACGGATCTACCCGTATTGTCTGGGAATGGAATGTGCTGGACCACATCATCCAGGATCTTTATCCGGAACGCCCCAACTATGGCGATCCCGCAGATCATATCGGCAAGATCGACGTTAACTATGTTGGCAAATCAACCAGATTTATCCCTGGAAGCATTTTTCACTTTAACTCTATCTCTTATAGCGAAGAGCGGGATCAAATTCTGATCAGCAATTTCGGTACCAATGAGATTTTTGTTATTGATCACAGTACCACCACGGCGGAGGCAAGTACTGATAGAGGAGGTGCGAGTGGCAGGGGTGGTGATCTGATATATCGATGGGGAAATCCCCATGCATACGGAATGGGAGATGCTGAATCTCGACAGCTTTTCAAGCAACATGACGCGGCCTGGATACCCGATAGTGTTCCTGCGCGCGGGGATATCAGCGTATTCAACAACGGAGTGCAACGACAACCGGCTTACACCAGCTACATTGAGCTGACACTTCCTGCGCGTGGCGACGCCTACCGGCGTGCCAGTAACAGACCTTACGGTCCTGCAGGCCCGGACTACGAGTTTCATGAATTTGCAGGCGATACACCAGAGAGTTTTTACGCACCGTTCATGTCGGGGGCCAGGCGGCTGCCAAATGGCAATATCTTCGGCGTCAGCGGCTTGGTGAGTGGAATTTTTGAAGTTACGGAAGAGGGTGAGGAGGTGCTCCGGACAGTCCCGGGCAGTCGCTCTACCTTCTATCGTGCGTACAAGTTTCCAAAAGACTATCCCGCATTCAATAACAGAAGTCTTACCCCACTTTCTACAGGTTGGAGTATTCAGGACTAGGCTGATCTCGACAAGCCCCAGGATTTACAGGGGCGTTTGATATTCAGCGCACGATCAGTATTCCAACGGGCGACCCGAACGGGGGTCGATGCCGTTGTGGAAGCCACCCTGGTCGGCCACGACGCGTGAGATACCATCCTCATCGTAGTGCACCCAGACGAGACCGTGGGCGCCCCCCGTGGTCGGCATGTCGATCAACGTCAATTGCTCGCGCGTCCCGGCGTCGAATACGTAGATCCTGTTCTCCCGATTACTTGTGGCCCACATCTCCCTGCCGTTCGGCGAAAGCAGGACATGGTCGATGGAATAACCGGCAAACAACGTTTCCTGGTGACGTCCGCTCTCATTGTCGAATACGGTGATGGTGCGCCCGAAGAATCCAGCGGCCTCGCCCTTGTCGGCCACCCAGATCTCCGACTCGTCCGCCGTCAGTTCTGCACCGTACGGACCGACGCCCGTCGGCTGATGCCAGACGACCTCCCCGGTCTCGAGGTTGATCTTGCTCAGACTCCCTGAGCCGGCAGCCGGGATGAACATACGCTCGCGTGCGGCATCGAACTCGATCCAGTCGCCGCGATAACCGGGATAAGGGTACTCCCGCACGACCTCCCAGGTGCGTGGATCGATCTTTGCCACCCAGAAGGGTCTCAGCGCCACGACACGACCGCGCCCCAGGTTGGTGGCCGCGACGTATCCCGACATGGAGAGGGGACCGTAGCCGGCCGGTTCCATCAGCGCGTAGATATACTCGCCGTCCGTAAAGGCGGTAGCCGTGCCACCTCCCAGGTCTTCGTCGCGAACGCCTCCGACGATTTCGTCCGTGACCGGATCAAATAAAGAGATGTCGAGTCCGTCTTCCTCACGAGCGAAGGTGTCGAACAGGATGTAGCGGTCCTGAAAGATCTGTCCGTGGTGGATGCGCCCGCCAACGGCCAGTTGACTGACCGGTTGCAGGGTCAGCGCATCCACCTTGATCAGGGTCCCCGGCGTGCCCAGGGCCTGGTATTCCTCGTTCGAGACTCCGGATCTGGGACCGACAATGTAGAGATACCTGCCGTCCAGCGACATCACGGTCGTGTGGACGGACGCAAACATCTCGGGCGCAAACTCGTAGTGGGCAATGACTTCCTTGCTTCTGGCATCCCCGACCACGATTCCGCTGGACTTCGATTCCGGTCGTGGGTCAGGTCCGTGCGCGAAGGGACTCTGTCGATCCAAATTCTCGTAGAAATAGAGGCCGCCGGGCTGCGGCTCGAACCTTGCCTCGCCCGGATCGAAGGTCGCAACCACCTCGACCTCGTATTCACTCCTGATACTCCCGGTCCTGGCGCGCCGCTCCCAATCCTCGAGCACCGAGTCCCAGGACTCGACCTCCTGGATCATCCGGTCCCGCTCCGTGACGACGAAGTCCGCAGGGGTCTGAGCTCCCGCGTCCGCGAGCAGTATCAGTGCGCTCGCAGTAACCGTGGCAATGGCCAGTTGTGCTTGCATGAAGACACCCTCCGGTCGGTGACGATCGGGCGGATCGCAGTTCCAATCATTCTGTCCGACTATGCTTGACATAACAAGCTTTGTTCGGTTTGGCTGGGATGCTTTGCTTGCAAAGGGTCGGGGTCCGGTGCGACTCTGGCGCGGATCGGTGCAGGGAAGTAAAGTGAGAACTCGGTAGTCGCTGCAGGATTCGAGGAAAAACATGCCCAGGAATTACGATATCCGAAAGTTCGGTCCGGAGGACGACGAGAGCCGGCAAGGGTTTCCAAGTAAAGGCTTGGGGCAAATCCTCAACGAAGTGGGCAACCTGATCTTCCGCAGCTCCATACGCGCATACTCCTCCGCTGCGGGTGTTCAAGTTGTAGAGGCCTGGGTGCTCCGAAAAATAGGCTACAAGAAGGTCATCTCCGCTCGTGAAATCGCGATAGTGATGTCCGCTGACGAGGGACAGATCAGCAGGGTGATCAAGTCGTTGCTCGACAAGAAGCTAATCGCAAGAACTCAGGATCCCAGTTATGGGCGACGCAAACTCATTCGGCTCACCAAGAAGGGTGAACGCGCGTATGAGCTCGTCGAGGAGATCACACGGTCGCGCGAGGAACGACTCCTGGAGAACATCAGCGAAACGGAATACCGTCGATTCATCGAAATGATCGAGAAGATCCGTGCAAACGCGAACGAACTCCTCGACGATACGGAATACGAGTACCTGGATGTCAGGTAGCGCTCGTCCTGGCACCTCAGAAGTTGTAACGGAAAGCCACACCCCAATCGGCACCGTACTGTCGCGTGACGTAGTACAGCGATGCGTTTCCGTCGGGAGCGTAATCATTGGTTCGCCGATTGTCAGTGACGTTACGGCCGAAGACGGAAACGTCCCAATTTCCGTTAATCGGTCTCAGAACGGCTCGAACGTTTATGCGTTCCCAGGGATCCTGCCAACCCAATAATTGATCTCCTTCAGCCTGATCCTCGAAGACGCCTTCATAGGCCACTTGATACCCGTCAGAGAAGGCCATTTCCGTGTTCAGTGTAAGCTCGTAGGCCTCTCCGATGGGTGCAGACCAGGTGGCGCCAAACGCGGCGGACCAGTCGGAGGCCTGGATGAGTTCTCGCGGCGCACAATCGACGCAACCGTAGAAATGCATCATGCCCTCGTCGGTCATTTCTGCGTCCAGCAGTGCCCCGGAGAAAGTGAGGCTGAGGCTTTCCGACGCCGCGAATCTGCCATCGACTTCCACACCCTGCTGTTCACTATCGACGCCGGTGGTGTAGAACACCACTCCCGGAGAAGGTGGAGGGCCGAAGGCAAATGCCAGCGCAACCGTGTGCTGGTTGGTGAACTCCGTGGAGAAGGCCGCGACATTGAGGTCCAGACGTCCGTCAGCCAGCAGTGCCTTGTATCCGATCTCGAAGCTTTCCGATTCCTCGCCCATGAACTCGTAGACATCGGGCAAGGCCGGATGCAGGACGGAAAACGGCAGCCCCGTGCCCGGGCCGTTACTGAATCCGCCGGCCTTGAAAGCGCTCGACCACAAGGCATAAATGTTAGCCGAATCGTTGATCGCGAATCGAAGCGAGATATACGGATCGAAGCTGTCTTCTGAATAGGTGCCGTCTCCGAGATCGGCAATCCCGTCCGCGAAGGTAGGCGGACCCGCCAAGTTTGCGACAAACCCGGTGCCTGTATTCAATATCTCACTGAAAGTACCCGACGTGCCGTCTGGATTCAATGGGGCTCTTGACGTGATATCGATGGCCGTTTTTTCCACATCCGTGTAGCGACCGCCAAAGCTAAGGTTGACCACGTCGGTCAGGTCATAGTTGATATCAAAGAAAAGTCCAAGAACGTTGTCTTCCTGGTCATGACGGTTGGTTGTCCAATTTCCATTCAGGTTGTGAACAACCTGACCAAATGATCCGCTTTCCATACCCTGAATCAGGCCGCCGACCATCCAGGCAAGGGTACCGTCGGTATTTGAGGTCAGTCGAATTTCCTCGGTCCAGTAATCGTATTGCTCCCGGCCTTGAGTGTAAATTCCGGCAATTGGGGTCATGTCGGCGTCCCTTCTTATCCGGCGTTCACCGCTCTCGATTCCGGTCAGAGAGGTCAGGGTGAAGGACCCGAAGTCATGATTGATTTCCAGTGCAGCCCGCGTGTTGTCCGAGAAGGTGCCGGACTGTGACATGAAAAGCGCGTCGGCGAGGTTGGAAATGGTGCTGGTGACGTTCGATCCCATACCGAATATGCGTGTTGTGTAATTTGGCAGTATTGTCGCCCCTTCAGCGATTCGATCATCCACACCAAGGGCGACGTCGGCCTGACCGACGAGGCTGCCGCTTGCCGATGGATCGAACGCCCGACACGGAGCGGGCGCGGTAGGGTTACCGGCGCCTCCACAGGTAATCGGTTCCCGGATCTCACCCGTCAAGTCAGATTCATATCGTTCCACCTTGAAAAAGATGTCGGTTTGATCGCCGGGGACCCACATGCCACTCAACCTGAAAATGGACGACTCGGCTTCTGGCTCGGCCCTGTCCTGGGCAACGTTATCGATGTGACCCTTAATATTCCTGATCGCGCCCGAGAAGCGCAGACCAAAGGAATCGGATAGCGGTGCGCCATAGGCAAAATCGACCTTGTTCCTGCTCTCGGCAGAGCCTTCCACGACAAGGAACCCATCGGCTTCGTCAAGGGACTGACGAGTCGACCGGAAACTGATGGACCCCGCTGTCGCATTGTGACCGTAATAGGTCGCCTGTGGACCCCGCTGCACTTCGACCCCTTCCAGGTCGAGCAGAGGGGCGCGGACAAATTCCGGGCGCGGGTTGTAGATTCCATCCGTGAATACGGCTACCGGTGCTTCCAGGGAAGGATTGGGTCCGTCCGAATGCACGCCGCGAATGTTCAATTTCGTCGTGCTCGTTCCGTTCTGATAAAAGGTTACGTTCGGCACGAAATCGAGCAAATCGGTGGTCTCGTTCCAGCCGTTGGCGATCAGTTTCTCCGTGTCTATGGCCGAGATGGAGAGGGGCACATCGGAGAGCGCCTCTTCCCGCTTGGTGGCGGTAACAATGATTTCTTCCAGCACCTGGGCGGAACCGGTGCCCATCAGACTTGTCGCAATCGCGAAAAGCCCGCATCGGCGGAGTGTTTTTGCAAGAATGGATCGCTCGAACATGAAATATCCCCTTGAGGCGTTGCGACGGTATAGCGCCATGACCGCGTACCACCAAATGTTGCTTTATTGCGACGTTTGATTTATCACTTGACTTATCAAAGTTTCTTTGATGTCCATCCCCATGTCAAGACGCCCGCGCCGAGGGTGCCGGTCGAGCCGTCCAGGCACCCGCCTGCGCCTGGACAAACGACAACGACGTGCCCGCGCCGCCTCGCCCCTGGATGCTTGACATCTCAAGTCATCAGCCCGATATTGAGCAGAGGAGAAATAATCTGTCATCAATTGACAGACGCATACGCCAATCGTAGCGGGCAAATGAAGCTGAACGAAAAAGTGGAGCAACAGAAAGTGATGACAGGCATTGGAATCAGGTTAGCTCTTGGGACATCGCTCCTTCTGTACATGGTTCTCAACCAATACACAGTGAATGCACAAGACACCAGTGCAGAAGCACTGTTGAGAGAACACTCCAATGAATTTCGTCAGGAAATCATCGAAATAACCGATGGCGTGTACATGGCGTCAGGCTACGGCGCTTCAAATTCGGCAATGATTGTCGGCGAATCGGGCCTGATAATCATTGATACCAAGGAGAGCAAGTCTGCCGCGAGAACGGTGTTGGAAGAATTCAGGGCTATAAGCGACAAGCCCGTGAAGGCGATTATCTATACCCATGGTCACGTGGATCACACCAGTGGGACCACGGAGTTTGTCGGGGATGACGAGCTTGAGATCTACGCCCGCGCCGGTTTCCGCGATAATTTGATGCCCGATTCGGACCTGAACTCAATAAGCTTCGCACGTACCGCGCGGCAATTCGGGTTTTTTCTTGATTCAGAAGAGTTCATCAATATGGGTACCGCAGAGCACCCAATTCGGGACGAGGAAGGAGACGGCTATCTTCCACCTACTATCACGTTTGATGTAGAGCGCTTTGAAGTCACCATTGATGGAGTTGTCTTGGAGTTGGTCGCTGCTCCAGGAGAAACAGATGATCAGCTCTATGTCTGGCTGCCCGAAAAAAGGGTGCTGTTCCCCGGTGACAACCTTTACAGGGCATTCCCCAATCTTTATCCGATCAGGGGTGGAATGTATCGGGACGTAAAGGTCTGGGCCGAGAGCCTGGAGAAAATGCGGCAAGAAGAAGCCGAGTATCTGGTGCCCGGTCACAGCCGTCCGATACTCGGTGAGGAACAGGTGGATGAGGCCCTCAGAGACTATGCGTCTGCAATACGTTATGTCTATGACGAAACGATTGCGGGTATGAACGACGGCATGACGGCAAATCAGCTTGCAGAATCAATCACATTACCGGAAGAACTCGCGGAGTCTCCATTCCTTACAGAGTTTTATGGGATGGTCCCGTGGGGAGTCAGGTCTGTATTCAACGGCAAGATAGGATGGTTTGACGGAAATCCAACAAATCTCTTGCCACTTTTCGAGCGCGCACAGGCGGAGCGAATAATTGGCTTGGGCGGAGGCGCAGACAACATTTTCATGGAGTTACAGGAGGCTATTGCTTCTGAAGAATATCAGTGGGCCATGCAATTGGCCGACTATCTGTTGGCGACCGAATATCGGACTACTGAAGTAACTGAAATCAAGATTCAGGCGCTCAGAGGGATCGCCAGACAACAAATCAATCCCACCGCAAGAAATTATTACTTCAGTTTTGCAAATGAACTAGCTCGACAATAGCTACTTCGGTATCGGGTCAGTCCGTCAGGAACGGTAACTGGCAGTCATACTCCGTGAATGCATATCCGGGAGCGTAATACTTTTTCCAGCTTATCTCCCAGGGACCGCTCAGGTACTCGGGGTCGGTGACCACCAGCGTCATCTGCAGCGCCGATCCGAACTCGTCTTCCACGCGCCGGTACGTCTCCACAACCGTGTGCCCGTCGCTGACCGCATTGCCGGCGGTTCCCGTGAGGTCACCGAGTAGCTGGGTGGTCTCGACAACCAAGGCGTCATCTTCGTAGCGGGCGGCGGAATGCCCCAGCCGAGTGCTTTCATCGGTCGCAGGCCCTCGCCCGTCCAGGTACAGCACCCGCTGGTCCGCACCCCACTCGTAGTCGATGACGACTCGATCCTCGTGCTGCGTGAACTGCACGCCCTGGGGCGCTATCGCCACGCGAATCAGGCCACTGGGAGCGCATTCGGTAAACGTCGGGTCGGTGACCGGATCGAACGCAGCCTGGACGGACGCGCCGTATTCGTTGAACGGCGGATTGCGATTTCCGGTTACCGCTTCGCGGGCACGACTACCCGGACGCCTGTCCCAGGTACCGGCAAAGTTGGGGCGCCCGTCGCCGAGCGTGAGCGCAGGTCCCGGCGGGATCGATGCAACCTCGCCCGGGGTCGCGGTGACGGTGCGCACGACCGATCCGTCGGCCGGATCCAGTTCGACGATACCGTCGCCGTCCCAGTGTTCGTTCTCAACCAGGATCATGGGCCTGCCGTCCCGGCTCCGGTAGCCGGTGAGGCGCAAGTGCGTGCCCTCCTCGATCGAATCGGCGGACCAACCCGCGCGCCGGAGCGAGACGGGCGCGGGCGCCGTCGCCTGCCACAAGACCTCCGCGCCATCGTCGCCGGTGACGCTCAAAATGATGTTCACATGGGGATTCACGAAGTTGAATTCGCTGACGACGCCTTCGATCCGGATTTCTTCTTCCATGAACGCCGCGCCTGCGGCATGGTGCGCCTGTATTGGCGCGGCAGCGGCCATCGCGGCGCAGACGACGATCAGGAATCTATGAGTTGCCATCGGTTTCTCCCTCGCAAAGGCACTGCTGCCGCCCATTGACGCAATGTCGATCGAACGCCTACCCCCCGGCCAGCTCGCTGTGGAGCCACGGCCGCATCGTCAAATATAGCACTCGCGAACTTGATATTGAGCCTTGTCCAATGAGACATGAGCCTGAACGGGGGGCGTAAATCCAACGAGACATGAGCCTGTAGGTCGGCGTCTGGGATCATCGGAGGATGATCGTGACGTTACAGACGCAGCGGGT
>LXNI01000675.1_pt1 | contig 37436 bp, 26 predicted proteins | sample 809091 | NCBI WGS metagenome assembly LXNI01 (sample SAMN04870527, study PRJNA318959) | sponge metagenome | biome: 01000161; feature: marine sponge reef; material: water | host: Sarcotragus foetidus | place: Greece: Milos, Mediterranean Sea | collected 2013-05-29 | depth 5-7 m
CCGCCACCCTACTCCCCAACTTCAACAACCGGCGGGACATCCCCGCCGAAAGCGGAAAACCAAGGTTGAAGCCACGTAAAGAGAGCAAGAGGCGATGGAAGCTCACACAGGAGAAGGTCGAAGCAGGCCTTGACTGGGCGTACCGCCAAGCGATTCATGGCCAACTCCCTTTCGTCGCATCGGCCGAACAACTCGCCAGTGACTACATGAGCAAGGGCGGCTCCTTGGAAGCCGCCGTAGATTCGTTGATTCGGTGGCAGACCGCAAAGGCCTCAACGACCGGCTTCTTGACCGGCCTGGGTGGCCTCATCACCGTACCGGTTATGTTACCTCCGAACCTGGCGATCATCCTGTTCATCCAGCTACGGATGATCGGCTCCATCGCCCACACGTGCGGCCACGACCCCAAGACGGATCAGGTGAAGACGCTGCTCTACATGTGTATGGCTGGCAACGGAATGCAGAAGATTGCAACCAGCGTCGGTATAGACATCAGCAAGAAGATGGCCCTGTCGGGCATCAAGACAATCCCAGGCAAGGCCCTGATCGAGATCAACAAGAAGGTCGGCTTCCGCCTCTTCACCAAATTCGGTCAAAAGGGTGCCATCAACCTGGGGAAGATGGTGCCGCTCGTTGGTGGAGCGGTAGGCGCTGCAGTCGACGGCTCTTCAACCTATGCGGTGGGCAAGGCGGCGAAGCGACTCTTCGTCGGTAGGCCCACCGACATCGGGGCATCCGACCGAACAATCTGAACGCAAAGCGTAAGCCGATTGGGCTCAATCGCTTAACCGAGGCGCGAACTTCGCCGCAATCGGCTCCTCGAAAACGGGCGAGTCCGGCCGCCACGCGAGCCGCGCTGTCCGTTTCGCCAGCTTGGGAGCGGCATACACGTAGCGTTGGTCGTATGCGCGGTACACCGCGTCCATGAACTTCTCCATCCGAAGCGGGCTGCCGGACAACGGCCAGTCGGCGAGCACGGCTCGGCTCTCCGGGTCGACCATGGCCAGCGCCAAGGCCTCGTAACGAGAGATGTCGTTCCGCACGCCGTCGCGGCCTGCCAACCCAAGAAGTACGTCGTGATACCGAACGATCGACTCGACGACTTCGGAATCTCCTCGGACGGCAATGTCGTTGGCTGCCACGTTGCCCGCATCGTCGGCCTTAAGGAAGTGCGCCGCCTCGGGCGCAAGCGGGCCTTCCCGGTTCGCGCGAATAGCGTGCAGAAACCCATAGACCAGGTTGGGATACGAGATATGCAGATTTGTGCAGTCGCCGACCGCTTCTTCCATGCGGTTGGGGCCGGATGTGGGCTTGGCTCTGGGACTTCCCGGGCACGGAAACAAACGCGTCGAGAGCCTCGGTGAGACCGATCCAGCGACAACGGTTCGCCTGTCTAGCCACGATGCCGCCACCGGCGCAGAGTCTCGACGCCTTCCTGAAGGTTGCGTTCGTCGTCGGCCTCGAGATCACCGTTCAAGCTGACCAGCACGTTGAGTGCCTCGCGCGGCTCGAGTTTCAGCACACCGCCACCCAACGGATGGCCCTCTACCTCGCAACTGAGACGGGTCAGAGTCGTCTCCCACCGCCGGCGGAGCTGAGATGCAGTTACGCCTCGGTCGTTCAGCCGGACGCCGTGGACCGCATTCGTACAGGTGCAACGGGCCTGGTTCTCGACGAGGGCGGGCCCCTCTCCGCTCATGTAGGAGAGGAAGAGATCGGGAACGGACACATGGGGCACGGCGTACCAAGGGGTCCGAACGCGACACTTGTAGCGCTTCCGGACTTCGACTCCGCGAGGCGAATCCAGGTACCGGTTGACCGTATCGGGTAACGCCGTATCGCGACCGAGCGCGAGCAGGAAGTTCGGTCGATCGTCCGTTCGCCAACCTGCAACCGTCTCATCCGTAATCGCGCCGGCCTGGAGTTCCCGGCCGCTACGCACGGTGGGGCGGAACAGGTCCTTCGGGATTCCCAGTTCGTCCGCTTCCGACGGGCGGAGGTGGAAGAAGTCGTTGGCGCCGGAAACGTAGCCGATCCCTACGTCGGCTACGCGCCCGAGCGCGGTGGTCAGCTCGGAGTCTCTGAGGTTTTCGTAGGCGTCGCGAATCCGGCTCGGCAAGAGCATCGGCCGGAGCCGAGAGCCCCAACGACGCCACTCTCGGACCGACACGCGAGTTTGGGCTATCGGCGGTTCGGATCGGGACACGAAGCGCTCGTGGAGCGCAAAGTCGAAGTGGCCTGTCCTCCCGCCAAAGCCGTCAGCGTAGAGCAGCCAGACATCTTCCGACAGGCCTGCGAACAGCTTCTGCCGGACCGCAACCACCTGCACATCGTCGAAGTGGCTGGCGAACCAGTCGAGCACCGGGGCCGCGTAAGGAGCATGTCCGATCTCAGCGGGTACGACGAACGCCATCCGACCGCCGGGCCGAAGCAGGGAAGCCGTCACGATCAAGTAGGGCGCCCAGGACGACGAGAGCCCCGACAACTTGGCGCCCTGGGAGGCGCAGAGTTTCAGAGCCTGGCGGCGCGTCTCGCCGGTGAACCGCTGGTAGCGGATGAAGGGCGGATTACCAGCCGCACAATCGAAGCGCCGTGTGGTCGACGCGGCCCAGTCGAAGAAGTCCGCACACTCTACGGTTCCTCGCGGCGCCGCCTCCGTCGCACTGGAAACGGCCGTCGCGTCGCAATCGACCCCGGTGCTGCGTGGGTGCAGCGCGAGAAACCGGCCATCGCCGCAGGACGGGTCGAGCATGTGCTCATCCGGGTCCCGAACAGCCCACCGGACCAGCGCAGCGGCGGTCTCAGGTGGTGTGTAGTAGGCCCCTCGGGCCTTCTGGTCGGTTACTTGATGCTCGACCGCCACCATCGCAGAGACGCGCGGGCAGTGTCCCTACGCGCGAGCCGAGAATACATGGTCTCGCGCCGCTCCGGGGCCACCGGGAGATTCCGCATGCCCACCTCAAGCTCTCGACAAAGTGGCAGGCAACGGCGTCCCGTGACCGCGAGCGGCGGACAGGCACTCCCGTTCACTCGAGTGGCGCTATCGTGCCGAGGTCTTCCGCGTTCTGCCCCCGCCTCCATGCCTGGCGCAGCTCCTTGCGGCGCAGCGACGACCACTCCACGACCAGGCCGAGCGCTCTCGGCGGAAGCCGGCCCTTGAACACCGTCGACTTCTCGACCCCGATCAGCGCGACGGCGCCGCCATACCTGACGTGGAAGTGGGCCGGGGGCGTGTCCCCCTTCTCCATCTCGATGACGATGCCGTAGAACCGACTGACTTCACGCATCCGCGAGAGAATTCCTCCGTCCAGAGGCGTTCCTGAACCAGCGACAGTGAACCCTACCAGTCCGACGTCCCGTCGTGGCTTGCTCTAACGAGCCTCCAGTCGCAGGCCCGCAGTCGTCGTGACCTTCGTGCCCGCCGGGATGTCCTCGGCCACGACACAGTTCACGCCGATGAAGACGTCGTCCCCGACTTCGATCCTGCCGATCAACCGGCTGCCGGCGCCGACGAAGACGTTGTCGCCCAGCTTCGGCATCTGATCGAGCCGCCTGCCGGTCGGCGCGCCGATCGTCACCTGGTGGAGCAACGTACCGTTCCGGCCGATGCGAGCCCCGTTGCCGATCACCAGGCCGATGCCATGGCTGATGAAGAGGCCCGGACCGATCCAGGCGCCGGGCGCGATGTCGACGCTGGTCAGAAACAGCGACAGGCGGGCGAAGAAAGGCCCCAGGACAGGGATGCGATGGCTCTTGAACCAGTGCGCGATGCGGTAGAGAACCACCGCCTGGTAGCCGTTCTCGAACAGGAGCGACTCTACGACGTAGAAGGGGAACGGCTTCGTCTTGATCGCGCGCAGCCGGCGCGTGTCCTCCCGCAGGTTCTTCAGCACGGAGAGCCAGCCTTTCCGCCTTGACGAAACGCCGCCGGCGAATCCACGCCGTCAAGGCGCATCGACGGCTTCGCCACGGAACCCGGCCGGGAGTCTCGGCTGCGGGGGCTACTGGACGATCTCCAGCTCGGGTACATCCGCGAAGTCACGCTTGTTGAGCGTCCAGAGCGCGGCACCCTGAACCAGGGCGCACGCCGCGATCGCGATGTCCGCCTGACGACCGCGGGGCCGCGAGACGACTTCGTAAACTCCGGCAGCTCGGGCCGCGGCCTCGGCGCCGAACGGCACGGCGGCAGCAGCCGGCAGGATCTGCTCCTGCGCCAGTCGCTCCGCCACCGTTCGGGGGCCGCGCAGCCACTCGTATAGAACCAGTGTGGAGATACACAAACGGTGTCCGTCCTCAACCAGGGACATCAGCCTGTCAAACGAACGGTGAGGAGGCACGAGAGCGTCCACCAAGGCCGACGTGTCAAGGTGAATCATCGCCGATCGAACTCGCGGTCCCAGCCGACACGGCGGCATTCGCGGATCTCGCGCAACTCAGCGTCGACCGCATCTGCCGAACCCGCCACGTGCTCGCGGCGCAATCGGCCGAGCACTTCGAGCATGCTGAGTCGCTCGACCTCGGTCAGCCTGTCGCATCGGGCCGCATAGTCCGCGATCGCCTCGCGAACGATCTGGCTTTGAGGCTTGCCGAGCCGCTCCGCCGTTCGCCGAAGGCGCCGGACGGTAGCTTCGTCGAGCGAGTACGTCGCGCGCACCATAAGGTGGTAATACTGTCATAACGAGCTCGCCCCCCTCCAGCCGTCGCGTTTCCTCCCGCAGCTTCTTCAGCATGCCCGGACACCCTCGTCGATCCGCGGCGGCGGCGCCATCGGCGCCTTCAATCCCTCGATCACGCCGCGCAGCTTGGCGATCACGGCGCCCTGGTTGCCGCGCGCGAGCTCGCGAAAGAAGGCGAGGAAGAGCCCCGCCGAGAGGAAGGCCAGGAACGAACACCACTGGAGCGGGCCACCATAGCGCCGAACGAACAGTGCCGCACTACGGCCATTGAAGAACGTGCGGGAAGCCCGATAGCCACCAACGGTACGCGCCACCATGTGGTAAAGGACCGCCCGGTGGGCGTAGTAACAGCGGTAGCCGCGCGCCTTCATCCGCATGCACCAGTCGGCGTCGTCGAGGGCGAGGTGAAACAGCGGATCCCAGAGACCGATCTCTTCGACGACGCTCCGCCGCACCAGCATCGCGCAGCCGTTCACGTAGGGCACTTCCTCGTCCCGGTCGTACTGTCCGCGGTCAACCTGGCCCTCGCCCCGCTCTCGCGTCATCGACTCGCGGAAGCGAATGCGGCCTCCGGCGGACCAGAGACGGTCCCGCTCCCCGTGGTAGAGGATCTTCGGTCCCACGCAGCCGATCGCCGGATCCGTCTCGGCCACCGTGACGAGTTCGTCGAGGAAGTCCGGCTCGACTTCGATGTCGTTGTTCAGCAGCAGCAGGTAGTCGACGCCGCGGCTCACCGCGAGTTCGATCCCCTGGTTCATTCCGAAGACGACGCCCCGGTTCTCCTCGACCCGGATCTGGGTCACGCTCGGATGCGCCGCCGCGACCGCCTCGCTGGACCCGTCGCTCGAACCGTTGTCGATGTGGATTAGCTCACAGGCGGGATACGTCATCGTCTCCAGGCTGGCGAGCGCCTGCAGTGTGATGTCGCGACCGTTGTAGTTCAGGACGATTGCGGCGACGCGCGGTGCTCCTTCTTCAGCCACGCGAGCAGCGTAACGCAGCGGTCGCGGCCGGTAACATCTCCGCCATGCAACGCCTCCTCGTCGCCGCGCTCATCCTGGTTTGCGTCGCTGTGCCCACGGAAGCGCAGCCGGCCGCCGAGCCGGCGCCGGCCCCCACATGGCCAGGCTTCCGTGGACCGGACGGCATCCCGGTTTCGGACAACGACCGTCTGCCGCTCCACTGGTCGACCACCGAGAACGTCGAATGGAGTGTCGACGTACCCGGTTCCGGCTGGTCGTCGCCGGTCGTCGTCGGCAACACCGTTTTCCTGATCACCGCAATCGCACAGGCTGATGCGACGAAGCAGCCGGAGTTCGGCACCGAGTACAGCAACGAATTCATGCGCGAGCTCCGGGAGCAGGGCCTGCCCTGGGAGGAAGTCCTCAAACGGCACGATGAGCGGTTCATCGAGTTTCCCGACGAGGTCGATCTGGACTACCTGTTGATCGCCTACTCGCTCGAGGACGGCGCAGAAATCTGGCGGCGGACGTTTCTTGCCGGCCCACCTCCAGGCGGCCGCCACTCGAAGAACACCTTCGCCTCGGAGACACCAGTGACCGACGGCGAGACGATCTTCGTCTACATCACGGGGCTCGGCCTCTGGGCCTACTCGCTGGACGGCGACCTGCGCTGGGAGCGGCGGCTCGATCCGTTCCAGATCTACATGGACTTCGGCACCGGCGGCTCCCCCGCCCTGACCGACGATCTGGTCCTGGTCTTGAACGACAATCAGGAGCATCCGTTCCTCGCCGCCTTCTCCAAACAGGACGGGCGCGAGTTCTGGCGCACGGCCCGCGGACGGCTGGCGGCTCCGCACGCCCCGAACCATCGAACCTCGTGGAGCACGCCCTTCGTCTGGCGTCACGAGGAGCGCACCGAGATCGTCGCGCTCGGGCCCTACACAGCGATCAGCTACGACACGATGGGGCGGGAGTTGTGGCGGCTGACGCGGCATTCGCTGCTGCCGGTGCCGACGCCCTTCGCCTATCAGGGTCTCCTGTACATCACCTCCGGTGTTCACGGAGACCAGAACCGCCCGATCACCGCGGTCCGCCCCGGCGCCGCCGGCGACCTGACCCTGGACGAGAACGAAACGAGCAACGACTTCGTCGTCTGGAACGACAGCCGGGCTGGCACCTACATCCCGACTCCCGTGCCCTACAAGGGCTCGCTGTGGGTCGTCTACGACCGCGGCATCTTCGCCCGCTACGACGCGGCCACCGGCGAGCGCTTCTTCCAGGCGCGGATCAAGGACTCGAACGGCCACTTCACGACCTCGCCCTGGGCCTACCGGGACCGGATCTTCGCCACGGACGAAGCCGGCACGACCTTCGTCTTCGGGACCAACGGAGAGTTCGAGCAGCTCCACGCGAACGACCTTGACGAGATGACTCTCGCCTCCCCGGCCCTGGCCGGCGACCGGCTGGTCATGCGGACGCGGTCGAAGCTGTACAGCTTCCGCGAGCAGTAGCGCGGCAAAGTGCGGAACCCGGCGCTTCGCGCCGGATGCCGGCGGGGACGCCGGCGCACCCAGTTTCTACCGCGCAGGGTCCTGACCCGGCAGGGCTACCTGACGGGACGCATGTCGAGGTCCAGGCGGTCGAAGTACTCGATGCGGTTCGGCATCGTCGCCTGGATCGTCTCGGCCATGCCGCGGGAAAGGCGCTCTGAACGGTGTCGAACCGCGAAGAACGGCCCGAAGCTCTCCGCGACATCTTCCCGGCGCGGATGGTCGCGCGCGTAGTCGGAAACGAATCTGCCGTCCGCGTCCTGGGCGGCGAGCCACGCGTCGGCGGCCGCATGAACCGGATCGAGCGAGGTGTGCGCCGCCTCGTGCATCAGGATCTCTTCCAGCACACCGTCGCGCAGGTACTCCGCGGCCTTGCCGGTGTGGATCAGGATGTTGTCGTTGCCGCCGCCGAAGGGCATGACGCCCCGGTGAATCCACACGGTTTCGACCCGCGTTCGCAGGCCCGCCGGCAGTTGCCCGATGGCCCGGGCGTAGAAGGCCGCGTGGCGCTCGGCCAGGTCGGCATCGCCGAACTCCACGTTGACCTGCACTTCGACGACCGCATCGCCCTCGAAGGTGGCGTTGAACAGGTAGGCATCGGTCGGCACGAAGGCGTCGGCGCGACGATCGAACATCCTGCGCATGTCACGGCCCGCGGACTCGAGACCCCGCAGCGCCGAAGGGTCGGAAGCGACGATGAGATCGGGGTCGATGAAGGCCGTGCCGCGGAAGGGCGGCGGCTGCGGCGCCGGGGCCGGCCCCGCGCAAGCGACGCAGAGCAGCAGGACGGCTGCAAAGTCGGCTCCGGGTCGCAAGCGAAACACGGCGGTCGACATGCCAACAGGATCAGACGATGCGAACTTCCGGCACCGGCAGGATGAACTTGCCGCCGCGGCGGCGGAACTCGGCCTGCTGGGCGAGAATCTCGTCCTCGAAGTTCCAGGCCAGCAGGAGTACGTGGTCCGGCGAAGGGTCCTCCAGCAGTCGATCCGGCGCGACGATCGGAATGTGCGAGCCCGGCGTGTAGCGCCCCTGCTTCAGCGGGCTGCGGTCCGCGATGAAGTCGAGCAGGTCCGGGCCCAACCGCAAGTACTCCAGCAGCGTGCTGCCCTTGGCCGGAGCGCCGTAGCCGGCGAGACGACGGCCGTCCGCCTTGAGGCCGCGGAGACAGTCCACGACTTCCGTCTTCAGGCGGTCGACTCGCGAAGCGAACGCGCGCCAGGTCTCAAGGCGGTCGATGCCCAGTCCGCGTTCCACGGCAAGAACTTCGGCCACGGTGTCGTCCACCTCTCCCTCGCCCTGGCGCATTACGGTGGCCCGAAGCTGGCCGTGGTGGATCGGCAGCCGCTCGGCGCGCACCACCTCCATGCCGTGATCCTCGAAGAGCCGCTTCATCGGACCCAGCGCCCAGTAGGAAACGTGCTCGTGGTACACGGTGTCGAAGGCGAGCTGGTCGAGCAGATCGACGAGGTAGTGCGCCTCCAGCACGAAGGCCCCGCCCGGTGCGAGGGCGGTGTCCAGGCCGGCGACGAAGCCTTGCAGGTCGGGGATGTGCGGGAAGGTGTTCGTCGCGGTGATCAGGGCGGCGCGGCCCCAGCGGTCGACGATCTCCGGCGCGGTGTCCGCGCCGAAGAAGCCCTGGTACCGCTCGATCCCGGTGCCGCGACTGAACTCGGCCAGGTTCTCGGCCGGGTCGACGCCCAGAGTCCCGGCGCCGCGATCGCGGAAGGCGCACAGCAACGAGGCGTCGTTGCAGCCGATGTCGATGACCAAACCGCCGCCCTCGAGGCCGTGGCGCGCGGTCAGCGTGGTCGCCAAGTCGTCGAAGTGGGCGCGGAGGGTGTCGGAGGCGGACGACACGTACAGGTAGTCCGTGAACATCGCCTCCGGCGGCACGCGTTCGACGAGCTGGACGTGGCCGCAACCGCGGCAGAAGCCGACGCGCAGGGGGAAACGGGGTTCGGGACGGCCGAGATCTTCGGCGCTGGGGAACTTGTTGGCAAGCGCTGTCGAGCCGAGGTCGAGGAAGTTCTCGACGGTGGATTCGGCGCAGACGAGGCAGTCAGCCATGACAGCCCGTCCGGAGGCCGGCGCTTCGCGCCGGATGCCGGCGGGGACGCCGGCGCACCCAGTGGAAACCGGCCAAGCTCCTAGCCATGGTGGAACGGGGCCACGAGCTGGGAACCGTGGGACTCGTGGCCGACGGGCAACTCGAAGAGGTCGCCGAGCGCCGAGCGCACCGCGGCCTGCCGCTCGCGCGGCACGACGAACATCAGGAATCCGCCGCCGCCGGCGCCGCAGAGTTTGCCGCCCAGAGCGCCGGCCGCCATCGCCGCGTCGTACCAACCGTCGATCAACGGTGTCGTGATCGATCCCGCGAGCTCCCGCTTCATTCGCCAGCCCCGGTCTAGCAGCCGGCCGATCCCCTCGATGTCGATCTCGCCGGCGCCGAGGGCCCGGTGCAGATCGCGCGCCTGATCGCGCATCCGGCAGAGCGACTCCAGGTTCAGCTCGGTGCGGTCGTCCTGCTCCGAGAGGACGGCGCTCGCGTCCCGCTGGTGTCCGGTCCAGAACATGAGCACGGACTGGAAGAACTCGCGCAACCGGTCGCCCGGGATCCGCAAGTGCTCGACGGTGACGCCACCGTCCGGCTTGAACGACAGCAGGTTGAGGCCGCCGTACGCCGCCGCGTACTGGTCCTGCTTTCCGATCCGCTCGCCCAGGACGTCGATCTCGATATGGCAGGCCTCCTCCGCCAACTGGCCGGCCGACGCGCGCTCGCCCTTGTAGGAGTGGAGCGCGTTGAGCAGGCCGACGGCGAAGGCGCTCGAACCGCCAAGGCCGGTCGACGCCGGCACGTCGCCGACGGTGGAGATATAGACGGGCGGATCGACGCCCAGGAAACGCAGGCACTCCCGGGCGATGTTGTTGTCCAGTTCGTCTATCCGCTCCACTTGCTCGCTGCGCGAGTAGTTGACGCGGACCGGCTCGAAGAACAACTCGCTGTGGCGCTTCACCGTGACGTAGACGTAGCGGTCGATCGTCGTCGAGAGGACGGCGCCGCCCTCCCGCCGGTAGAAGGCCGGCAGGTCGGTGCCGCCGCCCACCAGGGACACCCTGAGCGGCGTACGGGTAACGATCAGGCGCGATGCGTCCACGTCTACGTCGGTTCCCGTCGTCTCAGCCGTGCCGCAGGGCCCAGTCGTAGGGGATCCGGTCGGTGAACGGATCGAGCCGCTCCATCTCGTCGGGGTCGTGCGGCTCGGTGGCGGCGTTGGCCATGATCACCTGGCTCTCGCCGTACGCCTTGTAACCGTTGGCGATCCCCGGCGGAATCTGCACAAGGACGTAGTTGTCCTCGCCGAAGAAGACCTCCTGGAGTTCGCCGTGGGTCGGCGAATCCTCGCGCAGGTCGTACATCACGAGCTTGGCCCGGCCGCTGATCACCGCGTTGTTCACGGTCATCGACCGGTGGATGTGCCAGGCCTTGATCGTTCCCGGCCAGGCGGTCGAGAAGTAGATCTCGCCGAAGCCGAGGAAGTGCTCGTCGGTGGCCTTCAGCATGTGCATGATCTTGCCCCGCTCGTCGACGATCTGACGAAGCGGAACCACCTTGACGCCGTGGATCATCCCTTGCCCTCCGGTTGTCTCTCCCCACCCGCGGCGCCGGCCTCCCAGCGCAGCGAGCCGTCCAGCCGCCCCGATTCGAGCAGGTGATTGAGCCAGCGCAGGCGGACGAAGCGCCGGTCGCCGTACAACCCTGCGTTCAGGCCGATCCGGCGATAGTCCTCGATCAACTGGGCGGCGCCGCTCGCCGCCTCCCACCGGAACTCGAAGTCCGGAAAGGCGCGGGCGAACTTCTCGAACGACGCGCGGTAGGTCCGTTGGTCGGCGCAGGGCTCGCCGCGGACCTCCAGGTCGCATCCCGGTACGAGGTCGGCCGCGATCTCGGCGAGTTCGATCACGCGGTGGTTCAGGTGGTCGGCGCCCGTGTTGAACGCCTCGTTGTGAATCGCCGAGAGCGGCGCCTCGAGGACCCGGCAGAACGCCGCCGCCACGTCCCGGACGTGGACCACCGGCCTCCAGGGCTTGCCGTCGCCGTAGACGACGACGCGCTTGTTCGCGAAGGCGGCGCCGGTCAGGTCGTTCAGGACCGTGTCGAAGCGCATCCGCGGCGACAGACCGTAGACCGTGCCGTTGCGCAGAAAGGTGGGCGAGAAACCGTCGGTCGCCAGGTCGCGAATCGCCTCTTCGCTCTGGACCTTGGACCTCGCGTACAGCGTCCGCGGGTCGAGCGGCGAAGTCTCGTCGACGATCTCCGCGCTCGACTGGCCGTACATGATGCACGAAGACGAGAAGAGGAAGCGGCGCACCTCCGCCTCGCGCGCCAGTTCCGCGAGGCGCACCGAGGAGCGGTGGTTGATCTCCTCGGTCCAGGTCTCGTCCAGGTTGCCGATCGGGTCGTTCGACAGCGCCGCGAGGTGGATCACGGCGTAGAACGCGCGCAGGTCCGCCGGCACGAGATCCCGGATGTCCTTGTCGATCGAAGGGATCGGCAGCGGATCGGCCGCAATCGAGCAGTCGTCGAAGTACCCGACATCGAGCCCCACCACGTCGTAGCCGCGCTCCACGAGAAGCGGCGCCATGACGGAGCCGAGGTAGCCGCGGTGACCGGTCACCAGGACCGGCCGCCGGACGAAAGCCGAACTCATCCAGCCACCGCCGTCCAGCCTGCCGCGTGAAGGCCCAGCAGCCGCTCGGCGTGCGCGAGCAGCGGTTCGCTCTCCGTGACCAGGCCGAACGGGCATCCCGCGGCGTCGGCCGCCTGACCGTCACGCTCGTCGTCGCCCAGGAAGGTCGTCCTCGTCAGGTCGAGGTGATGATCCCGCTGGGCCTGGAACAGCATCCCCGGCGCCGGCTTGCGGCAGGCGCAGCCCTCGTCCCAGCCGTGAGGACAGAAGTAGATGCGGTCGATCCGTCCGCCCGCGGCCTCGGCCTCGCCGCACAGGCGCCGATGCACCGACGCCAGGTCGTCCGGCGTCATCCGGCCGCGGGCGACGCCGGGCTGGTTCGACACGACGAGCACCCGCCATCCGGCCCGGTTGAAGGCGGCGAGCGCCTCGCGGGCGCCCGGCAGCCAGCGCAGTTCCTCCGGCTTGCAGACGTACTCCGCCCGCGGCGGACGCACGTTCAGCACACCGTCACGGTCCAGGATGATCGTCGGCGAGCGGGCGAAGAAGGCCTCGGTCAACGGCAGGCGCTCATGACCGCCGACGCTGTAGTAGCGGTGTTCGCTCCAGTAGGCGTGGAGTTCGCCCCGGGCGGTCAGGGCCGGGTAGACCGCCTCCTCGAACAGCTCCTGGTGGTCCGGCAGCAGCGGCAGCACCGCGGCCTTCTCCAGGATCGCGTAGCTGATCTCGACTCCGCTGAGTCCCGGGGTCGTCCGGCCCCGGTCGAAGACCGTCACGAATCCGTCCTCGCCAACGATCACGCTGTCTCGCGTGTAGCCGTCAGCGTTCGCGTACACCGTGATCTGCGCTGGCGCCCCGGAGTCGATGTACGCGCGCCACATCCTGTCGAACTGCATCGGCCAGTAGTTGTCGCAGTACAGGAGCAGGAAGCGCTCGTCGAGCTGGTCGGCCGCTTCCTTCACGCGGTACGCGGTCAGCTCGTCAGCGTCCGTCACCCGATAGCTGATCTCGACCCCGTACGCCGAGCCGTCGCCGAAGTGGTCGATCATCGCGTCCGCCATGTAGCCGAGCAGCAGCAGGACGCGCTCGAACCCCTGCTCGCGCAACATGTCGACGACGTGGCCCAGGAACGGCTTGCCGTGGAACGGGATCAGCGCCTTCGGCAGCGTGTCCGTCAGCGGCGCCAGACGGGTGCCTCGACCGCCGGCCAGGATCACGGCCTGGGTGGGTCGAGAGTGCATCGTTGGACGTCCGGCAGCCTGGTGACCCTCTGGGGTCCTCCGCGCACGGCGAGATTACCAGTCGATCCTGGTGGCAAGCCCTTCCGCCGGCAGAATCCGGTGGGAGCCCAGGGCTTGGTGGTGATCACTGGCTAGACTCCAAGAACCCGTGCAAGACCCCACGACCTTCCACCAGACCCCCATCATCAACTCGCCCTACGAGCCGCCGAGGCGACACTGGGTGTTGGATGAAAGCCGTCAGCCGACAGAGAGAATCGGCGAAGGCCGTCGCGTCGTGTCCTTCATTTCGCCGATTCCCACGGCCAGAAAGACGGGGCGCAAGGCGCAACGGCGGCTCACCCTGGACGAGGACATCGAGGCACTTGAGACGCCAGGCGGTCAGCAGTACGAACTGACGGCCCTCATCGGTGGTCTGCGCCGGGAGGTTGCGGCCTGGCGCACACTGCCGGAGTCGCAATGGCGCGTGACGCCCGAAACCGCGCGCCTGCTCAAGCATTGGCGCCACCATCGGTTCAGCGGCATCCGCCCGTTCTTCTGCCAGGTCGAAGCGGTTGAGACCGCCATCTGGCTGACCGAAGTCGCGCCCGCCGTTGGCAAGCGCGGGCGCCGCTTCCTGGAGCAGATCCAGGCGGCCAGCGAGCAGGCGAACCCGAGACTGTCGCGGATGGCGCTCAAGCTCGCCACCGGCGCCGGCAAGACCACCGTCATGGCCATGCTCATCGCGTGGCAGACGGTGAACGCCGTTCGCCACCCCGCGAGCCGGCGCTTCACGCGCGGCTTTCTGGTCGTCGCGCCAGGAATCACCATCCGGGACCGCCTGCGGGTGCTCAAGCCGAACGACCCCGACAGCTACTACGCCAGCCGCGAACTCGTGCCCCCGGACATGCTGCGAGAGGTCGACAAGGCGAAGATCGTCATCACGAACTACCACGCCTTCGGGCGGCGGGAGACGATGAAGCTGGCCAAGGTCAGCCGCGCCCTGCTCCAGGGTCACGGTGCGGAGCTTGCAACCCGCGAAACGGAAGGCGAGATGCTGGCTCGCGTGATGCCGGAACTGATGACCGTGAAGGGCATCCTCGTCCTGAACGACGAGGCACACCACTGCTACCGCGAGAAGGCCGGTCAAGACGAAGAGGGCAAGCTGACGGGCGACGACCGCCGCGAGGCAAAGCGCAACCGGGAGGCGGCGCGGGTGTGGATCTCCGGCCTGGAGGCGGCCGAGCGCAAACTGGGCCTGAAACGGGTCATCGACCTTTCCGCCACGCCGTTCTTCCTGCGCGGCTCCGGCTATGCGGAGGGTACGCTCTTTCCGTGGACCGTCAGCGACTTCTCTCTGATGGACGCGATCGAGTGCGGCATCGTCAAGCTACCGCGCGTACCGGTCGTGGACAACGTCCCCGGCGCCGAGATGCCGATCTATCGGAACCTGTGGGAGCGCATCGGCAAGAAGATGCCGAAGAAGGGCCGGGGCAGCGGCGCAACGCCCGACCCGATGTCGCTGCCGGCGGAACTGCAAACGGCCCTGGAGGCCCTCTACGGCCACTACGACAAGACGTTTCGTCTCTGGGAAGAAGCCGGCATCGACGTGCCGCCCTGCTTCATTGTCGTATGCAACAACACCGCCACGTCGAAGCTGGTCTACGACTACATCGCGGGCTTCCACCGTGAGTCCGAGAACGGCGCAGGGACCTTCCACGACGGTCGCCTGCCGCTGTTTCGCAACTTCGATGCGGCCGGCGCGCCGCTGCCGAGACCCCGCACGCTGCTGATCGACAGCCACCAGCTCGAATCCGGCGACGCGCTCGACAGGAGCTTCCGCGCGGCCGCCGCGGACGAGATCGACCGCTTCCGCCGGGAGATCGTCGAACGCACCGGCGACCGCGGGCGAGCCGAGGGCCTCACGGACCAGGATCTGCTGCGCGAGGTGATGAACACCGTCGGCAAGGCCGGCCGGCTCGGCGGCGACATCCGCTGTGTCGTCTCCGTCGCCATGCTGACCGAAGGCTGGGACGCCAGCAACGTGACTCACGTGCTCGGTCTGCGGGCCTTCGGGACGCAACTGCTCTGCGAACAGGTGATCGGCCGCTCGCTGCGCCGGCAGTCCTACGAACTCAACGATGGCGGCCTCTTCGACGCCGAGTACGCCGACGTGTTCGGCGTGCCCTTCGACTTCACGGCCAAGCCCGTCGTCGCGCCGCCGCAGCCGCCCGCCGAAACGGTGCAGGTCAAGGCGCTCTCGCCGGAGCGAGACGACGCAGAGATCCGCTTCCCGCGAGTGGCCGGCTACCGAGTCGAACTGCCGAACGACCGCCTCTCCGCCTCATTCACGGAGGACTCCGTGCTCGAGCTCACGCCGGAGCTCGTGGGGCCAACGATCACGCACAATCAGGGCATCATCGGCGAAGGCCACGATCTCACCCCCGAAAGGCTCGAGAGCGTTCGCCAGTCCACGGTCCTCTACGAACTCACCAAGCGGCTGCTCTTCAAGCATTGGCGCGACGCGAACGAGGAGCCGAAACTGCACCTGTTCGGCCAGTTGAAACGGATAACCGGCATGTGGCTCAAAGACTGCCTCACGTGCAAGGGGAGTACCTATCCCGCGCAGTTGATGATGATCGAACTCGCCGACCACGCCTGCGAGAAGATCGCGTCTGCCGTTACGCGCGCCGCGTTACATCACCGGCCGGTCAAGGCGCTGCTCGACCCCTACAATCCGGTCGGCACGACCCGCAGCGTCAACTTCACCACGTCCCGCACCCAACGCTACGCGACCGGGCGTCGCTGCCACTTGAACTGGGCAATCCTCGACAGCACATGGGAAGGCGAGTTCTGCCGCATTCTCGATTCGCACCCCCAGGTCCTTGCCTGGGTGAAGAACCGCAACCTCGGCTTCGAGGCGCCGTACCGGTTCGGCGGGGCCACCCACCGCTACATTCCCGACTTCATCGCGACTCTTGACTACGGCCTCGGTGAAGAGGAGCCCCTGCACGTCGTGGTCGAGGTCAAGGGCATGCGCGGGGAGGACGCGAAGGCAAAGAAAGAAGCCATGGACTCCTTCTGGGTGCCCGCGGTCAACGCGCTCGGATGCCACGGCCGTTGGGCGTTCCTGGAACTTGAGGACCCGTACCGGATGCACGACGACTTCGACGAATCGATCGGAGACGCGTTGAAGGCGTTCGCCAAGGAAGAGCGGATGAAGGAGGCTGTTGCCGGATTGATAGCGATGGGCGGTTCCGATCCGAATGCCGAGTACATCCCCAGACGCCGCGGCGCGAAAGCCGGATGATCCTGGTGGATACGTCAGTCTGGATCGACCACATGCACCGGCCGATCCCGGCGCTCAGCACGCACCTCGAAGAGCGCAACGTTCTGTGCCACGAAATGGTGATCGGAGAACTCGCCCTGGGCAATCTGCGCGCTCGCGACAGCGCGCTGCACGACCTGAAGGCTCTTCCCCAGGCCAAGACGCTGCCGGGCAACGAGGTACTCGAACTGATCGAAGAACGGAGACTCATGGGGCGCGGCATCGGCTACGTGGACGCCAACCTCCTCGGCGCCGTTCTGACGGACGCCAACGCGACCCTGTGGACAACTGACAGGAAACTCCGGCGGCTCGCGGAGGAACTCGGCATCGCCCACGCCCCTGACTCGGAGGACCGCTAGCGACATGGCGAAAAGGACCAAGAAGGTCGAAACGCTGATTCACCGCAAAGCGACGCGACGCAACCTTCCCACCGCCGAGTACCAGCCGGTGATGCACGCGTACGACCGGGACCCGATCCGCGTCGCCTATGAACGGCGCAATCCGGACCTCGACCCGCAGCTGGTCTGGCGCGGCAAGGACATGCAGGACTGGTCCGATCTCGTCGTGCCAGCTCCGCCTCTCTTCATCCAGGAGAAGGTGCACCCCAAGGTCTTGATCGACGATCTGGCCCGCACGAGCCGTCAGGCCCGCGAGCAGGGAAACGCCGACCACGCCGCCCAACCCGACCTCTTCGGCGACTTCAACGGCCTGCCGGACGACGACGCCAGGACCGAGTTCTACAAGCATGACGCCAACTGGTCCAACCGGATGATCCTCGGCGATTCCCTGCAAGTCATGGCGTCGCTGGCCGAACGGGAAGGTCTGCGGGGAAAGGTGCAGTGCATCTACATCGATCCGCCCTACGGCATCAGATTCAACTCCAACTTTCAGTGGTCAACGACGAGCCGGGACGTGAAGGACGGCAAGGCGGACCACATCACGCGGGAGCCGGAACAGGTCAAGGCGTTCCGGGATACCTGGCGGGACGGCATTCACTCGTACCTGACCTACCTGCGGGATCGTCTGACCGTGGCACGGGATCTGCTGACCGGGAGCGGGTCGGTGTTCGTGCAGATCGGCGACGAGAACGTGCACCGGGTGCGGGCGCTGATGGATGAGGTGTTCGGGGCGGAGAACTTCGTCGGCCTGATCGCGTTCAAGAAGAGTAGTTCAGCAACGGCGAGGTACCTATCGTCCACGTCTGACTACCTTTGTTGGTATGGACGATCAGCAGATCGCTTGAAGTATCGCCCTCTGAAGCAGGAGAAGGTGCCTGGGGGGGCCGGAGGAGCCGCGTACACCCTGGTGGAGGAACTGCCTGGTCACTGGCGTGGCCTCGGGCTCGACGAGATGGCTCGCGTCAATGCCGACATCAAGGGCAGGTTGTTCCGCCTTCAGACCTTGACGAGCCAAAGGCAGGGAAGAGACACTGGCCCGGGCTCGGCAATGGGCTTTGACTACATCTTCCAAGGAGGGCGCTACTCGCCGTCTCGTGGAAGAGGATGGACGACGACAAAGCAAGGCCTTGATCGGCTTGACCGGGCCGGGCGGATTGGCGGGTCGGGGAAATCCATCAACTACAGGCGGTACTTCGCAGACGCCCCTACATTTGAGACCTACAACATCTGGGACGACACGCAATCTGGTAGCGGAATGGCTAAGACATACGTCGTCCAAACCAACGTAAAGGTCCTGCAACGCTGCATCCTCATGACCACCGATCCAGGCGACCTCGTCCTCGACCCAACCTGCGGCTCCGGCACCACCGCGTACGTCGCTGAGCGGTGGGGTCGCCGCTGGATCACCATCGACACCTCCCGCGTCGCACTCGCGCTCGCCCGTTCCCGCATCATGGGTGCGCGCTACCCGTATTACCTGCTCGCCGACAGCCGCGAAGGCCAACTCAAGGAAGCCGCGCTTGCCCGCAAGAGCCCTTCGGAAGCGCCCACGTACAACGATGTTCGCCACGGATTCGTGTACGAGCGCGTCCCCCACATCACGCTCAAGTCGATCGCCAACAACGCCGAGGTCGACGTGATTCACGAGCGGATGAAACCAGACGTCGAAGCCGCGCTGAATGATCTCAACCATGCCCTGCGGGATCACGCCACGCCATTCACGGTCGGAACAGGTGGGCGCAACGGCCAGAAGATCGACTTCCGTGCCCCGCCGGGGAGCACGGTCGCTCTTCCGTCGGGCGAGTCGGCGCCCGCAAACGGGCTTCTCGAATGGGAAGTACCCCGAGAGCCGGAGAATGACTGGAACGGGGCTGCCCGCGAAGCCCACGAGCGCTTCTGGCGGGCCCGGATCGCCCGTCAGCGCGAGGTCGACGCCTGCATTGCGGCGAGCGCCGAGTACGAACACCTCTACGACAAGCCCTACCAGGACAACAAGAAGGTCCGCGTCGCCGGGCCCTTTACCGTCGAGAGCGTTTCGCCGCATCGCCTGGCCGCCTTGGACGAAGACGATGAACTCCTCGTCGCCGAGCCCCGTGCGAGCCGCGCCGGGGGCGCGGACGTATCCCGCCACGAGTTCGCCCATGTGATTCTGGAGAACCTCCGCACTTCCGGCGTTCAGCAAGCCAGGAAGGCTGGCCGGATCACCTTCTCGTCGCTTGAGCCGTGGCCCGGCGACCTCGTCTGCGCCGAAGGCCGCTACGTCGACGGCGACGGCAAGGAACAGAGCGCCGGCGTTTTCATCGGTCCGGAGTTCGGCACCGTCTCCCGCCCGGATCTCGTAAGCGCCACCCGCGAAGCCGCCGACGCCGGCTTCGACGCCCTCATCGCCTGCGCTTTCAACTTCGAAGCCCACGCCACCGAGTTCACGAAGCTCGGCCGCGTCCCCGTCCTAAAGGCCCGGATGAACGCCGACCTGCACATGGCCGAAGACCTCAAGAAGACAAACACCGCAAACCTCTTCGTGATCTTCGGCGAGCCAGATATCGATATAGAACCCGCCACCGGCCGCAACGGCGAATCCGACTGGCTACAGGTCAAGATCAACGGCGTCGACGTCTTCGATCCATCCGCCGGCGAAGTCCGCAGCGACGGTCCCGAAGGCATCGCCTGCTGGTTCGTCGACACCGACTACAACGAAGAGAGCTTCTTCGTCCGCCAGGCCTACTTTCTCGGCGCCGGCGACCCCTACAGGTCCCTCAGAAGCACTCTGAAGGCCGAAATCGACCCCGACGCCTGGGCCACTCTGCACAGCGACACCTCCCGCCCCTTCCCGAAACCCACCACCGGTCGCATCGCCGTCAAGGTCATCAACCACCTCGGCGACGAGGTGATGAAGGTCTTCGGAGTTTGAACCGGCGGCGTCGAACATGCCAGGACTTGAAAAACCATGTGCTTCTGCCGGTGAACCATGAACTGTTGGCCAGTCCGCACCGGCAGGTTGAGAGCGTGCGGCACAGGACTACCCCGGGAGTCGTGATGGTTGATTCCGTTCACTGGGTTGCCATGCGGTGTCCAGCTCTGCTCGCGCTCCTACTGTTCCTGCCGGGCTGCGGCGCCGCTCCCGAGCCGGCGGTCGAACCCGGCCCTGAACCGCCGCGACGGGTCTTCCTGATTACGGTCGACACGCTGCGCGCCGACCACCTCGGCTGGCATGGCTACCCGCGGGACACGAGTCCTCGCCTCGATGAATGGGTCGAGCGAGGCGTCGTGTTCGAGCGCGCCATCGTCCAGTGGCCGAAGACGGGTCCATCCTTCGCCTCGATGTTCACGAGCCTCTATCCGCACACGACGGGGCTGATCCACGAAGCGGCGCAGACGATTCCCGAGTCCTACGTCGCGCTGCCGGGCTGGTTCCAGGAACGGGGCTACCGCACGGCCGCGGTCATCTCGAACCCGGTCCTCAGCCGGGAACTCGGCTGGGGCCGCGGCTTCGACCACTACGAGCAGACCTGGATGGACCAGGCGACCCTGGATGCGATCGACGACCTTCCCGTCGAGCAGCGGCCGATGGCGTTCCGGCGCCACGTGTGGGCGGATCGAGTGAACGAGCTGGCGGAGCCCCTGCTCGCTTCGCTCGCGTCCGAAGAGCGCCTGTTCGTCTGGCTGCACTACACCGACCCTCACGTCCCCTATCTGCTCCAGGCGGGAACCGAGAACCCCTTCCTCGACGACGAGCACTACACGGGCGATGAACTCGTCGACCTGACGGGCGCCGAGGGCCGGGCGCTTGGCGACCGGAGGGAACTCCGCTACTACGTGGCCCAGTACGACGCGAACGTCCTGGTGACGGACCGCGCGATCGGCGCAATCCTGGACGAAATCACCGACCTCGGCATGGAAGACGGAAGCCTGTTCGTGCTGACCGCCGACCACGGCGAGGAACTGAACGAGCACGGAGTCCCCTTCGAGCACGGTCCGGTGCCCTACAACAGCAGCGTCCACGTGCCCCTGGTCGTCGTCGGCGAGCCGTGGGTCGACGTCGGCACGCGTGTCGATCAGCCGGTCGAACTGATCGGACTGTTTCCCACCCTGGTCGACCTGCTCGGGGAGCCGAGGCCCGAGGGCTTCGAGGGCCGGAGCTGGACGCCGCTCCTTACTGGAGAGGTCCCGACCGAGGACGATCCGGAATCCGTGGCCTTCGCCGACGCCGGCGCGTACCAGCGGCACCTGCGAAGCATCCAGGACCGGGAGTGGCAGCTCGTCCTGCGCCCCCCGAACAAGCAGCGGGAGAAGTCCTCGATCGAGATCTACCACCTGCCGTCCGACCCACTTCAACTCCGCGACGTGGCGGAAGAGTTTCCGGACGTGAGGGACCGGCTGGGAAGGCGGCTGAGCAAGTGGATCCGCGAGGCGCCAGTAAGCATCACGCCGCACACCGAGGCCGCGCGCAAGGCGCTCGAGGCGATGGGCTACCTGGATTGACCGGCGGCAAGTCCTTCGCGATCGAGCGGGTCAGCATCGTCATCCCGTGCCTGAACGCCGCGGCGACGCTCGGGCCGCAACTCGAGGCGCTGACCCGGCAGACCTGGCGGGGAGAGATCGAGGTGCTGGTCGGCGACAACGGTTCGACCGACGGGTCCGTGGAACTCGTCGAGTCCTACCGCGACCGACTGCCCGGACTTCGCATCCTGCACGCGGCGGATCGCAGCGGTCCCGCTCATGCAAAGAACGTCGCGGCCGCGGCCGCCACCGGCGACGTGCTCCTGTTCTGCGACGCGGACGACGAGGTCGCCGACGGCTGGATCGACGGCCTGGTCGACGAGTTGCACGATCATGAGGCCGCGGCGAGCCGGCATGAGATCGAACGACTGAACGGCCAGCAGGCACGCCGTCTGCACGGCGACCCGGCCCAGCAGCACGGCCTGCCCGGCTACACGAACCCGCCCTTCCTCGACCACGCCGGCGGTTGCGGCCTGGGGGTTCGACGCGACGTCTTCGAAGCCCTGGGCGGCTTCGACGAGTCGTACGTCGCGCTGGAGGACACCGATTTCTGCTGGCGCCTGCAGCTCGCCGGCCACCGCCTCGTCTTCGCGCCCGACGCGGTCGTCCACGTCCGCTTCCCATCAACGCTCTCCGGCGGCTTCCGCCAAGCGGCCCGCTACGGCCGCTACAACGTCTACATCTATACGCGCTACCGGTCGCGCGGCATGCCGCGGCTGCCGGTGCTGCCGGGCCTGTTGCGGCTCGGTTCGCTCGTGCTGCGCAGCCCGCAACTCCTGTCGCGGGTCGCCCGCGGACGCTTCATCTGGCTGGCCGGCTGGCGGTTGGGACGCCTCTGGGGCTGCCTGCGCTACCGTACGATCGCGCTTTAGCCCGGCAGTATCGTCGCCGCTCCGCGGCGCGTTCTTCTCAGAAGCCGGCGGGGACGCCGGCGCACCCAGTTCTCTGCCGCGCAAGCTCCTGGCCACCGGCACGTGGAACCCAACCCGCATCAAGACCCGGCCCTAGCCGAACCGGGAACGAAGCAGCGGCTGCTGCACTCCTCGATCAGCGCCTACGGCTCGATGCTGGTCCGGCTGCTGCTGGCCTTCGCCGCGCGGGCCATCCTGGCCCGGCTGATCCTGCCGGATGTCCACGGACTCTTCGCGCTCGCGCTGCAGTTCGTGATCATGGCCTCGGCGATCCGCGACGTGGGCCTGACGCATCACCTGATGCGCGATCCACGCGAGTCCTACGGCACCGTCCTGGCCTGGAGCGTCGGCGTCGGCGCGGGAATGTCCCTCCTGCTGGTCGCTCTCGCGAACGTCTTCTCCACCCTGAATCCGGACCTGCCCGGGGTGTTGCGGGCCATGGCGGTATGGATCGTCATCGACGCCGTCATCATGGTCTACCGCACCTTCTTCGAGCGGCGGCTTCGGATCCGGGAGATCGCCGGCTTCGAGATTCTGCGCAGCCTGGTGTATGGCCTGATCGCGGTCGGTCTGGCCAATCTCGGCGCCGGGGTTTGGGCCTTCGTCGGAGGCGAGCTTCTCGCGTCGACCCTGTTCGCGGGCCTGTTGCTGTGGCGGGCGCGCGGCCAGGTTCCGCTGACCGTCGATTGGCAACGACTCCCGGGCCTGCTCCGCGCGAGCCGCTACCTGTTCGTCGTCTGGGCCGCGTCTCAGGTCTTCCACCGCGTCGACATCTACTTCATCGAGATCTTCTCGACCACCACCTACGTTGGCTACTACGAGCAGGCCTACTACTTCGCCTTCCTGGTCGCGTTGACCGTGACCCCGAGGCCGCTGCTGCCGGCGCTGGTCGAGTTCCGTGACGACGCGGCGGAGTTCGCGGAGACGCTGCGGCTCGGGACGGTGGTCTTCCTGTCCGGGATCGTGCTGTCCTCCTACTTCCTGTACTTCAATGCCGAGAAGGCAGTCCAACTCGTGCTCGGTCCCGAGTGGGTCGGCACGGTTCCGCTGCTGCGCGTTCTCTGCCTGGTGCCCCTGGTCGACGTCTTCACCACGACCGGCGGCGAAGCACTGAAGGTACAGAACCGGGACCGCCTGTGGCTGACCACGGTGGTTCTGAACATGCTGGCGATCGTCGGTTTCGGCTTCCTGTTCACCTGGAACTGGGGCCCGATCGGCATGGCCTGGGCGAACTTCCTGCGCCTCGGCAGCCTGTTGATGTTCCTCAAGGTGCTCAGCATCTTCGCTGGACGGAGACGCCGGCTCGTCTCCAGCCTGGCCCAGGTCTACCTGCTGCCGCTGCCCTTCTTCCTCGCCGTTGCCGGACTGCTGCCGTCAGGAAGCTGGGGTCGGTTGCTCGCCAGTGTCGCGGCAGCGGCGCTCGGCGGCGGCCTGCTGGCGCTTCGCTTCCTGCCGGACTACCGGCGGTTCTTCCGGCGAGGCCAGACCGCACCGGCGGGTGCGACCGGCAACCCGGACGGCGGAACGCCCCCGTGACCGATCGCCGAGCGCTCCACATTCTCGGCGCGTCCGTGGCGGCCCTGCCCCTGCTGACCCTCCTGTTCGTACCGATCCGCACGATCGACGACGCCTTCATCACGTTCCGATACGCCCACAACCTGGCCTCCGGTGACGGCCTGGTGTTCAACCTCGGCGAGCGGGTCGAGGCGGCAACCAGCCTCTCGTGGACGCTCCTGCTCGCGGCCGCGGAGACAATTCGCCTGCCGATCGAGGGGACGGCGCTCGTGCTCGGCGTGTCCTTCGCCCTGCTCGCGCTGCGGGAGGCGTACCTGTTCGGTCGTCGCCTCGGCGCCTCACCCGCCGCGTGTCTGGCGGCGGTCGCCCTGGTGGCGGTTCACGGTCGCTTCTGGCTCGTCGCCGCCAACGGTCTCGAGGGCGGTCTGTTCGCGTTCCTGGTCGTCCTCGTCGCTCGCAAGACCGTCGAGGAGGCCGACTCCAGGCTGATCGGCGCTCTGCTGGGGCTGCTGTTCCTTACTCGACCGGAGAGCCTGCTCATCCTTCCGCTTGTTCTCGCCTACCAGGCCCTTGGTGCTCCCGGGCAAGACAGCGAATCGGTCAGGCCCTCCACCAGGCGTCTCCGTCCTGAGCTCGCGGGTGTTCCGCTCGCATCCGGCGCCCTCCGACGCGCCATCGCGACCGCGGCGGCCGCCCTCGCGATCGTCGGCGCCGCGACGATCTGGCGACTCGGCTACTACGGCGCCCTGCTGCCGAACTCCGTCGCCGCCAAGTCCGCGCTCTCCGCGGGGCCTGAGACGTTGCTGGAAAATCTCCTCGTCGGCCTCTCGTACACCGTCCGCTTCGAGATCGCGCACGCGCCCCTGATCCTCGGTACAGCACTCGCGCTCGTCCTCAGACCAAGGAACCGGGCGCTGTGGTTCTCGCTGTGCGTCGTGGCGACGGAGATCCCGGCGGTGCTCGTCAACGGCGGCGACTGGATGCCCCACTACCGGCTACTCATCGTCTTCCTGCCGGTTCTCGCAGCCCCCCTTGCCCTCGGCCTGTCTGCGACCTTCGAAGACTGGGATCACCCTGGCCGCCGGCGGCGCCGGGCGACCTGGGTTCTCGCCCTGCTGGCCCTGAGCGCCGTGTTCATGCTCAGCCGCAGCCCATGGCAACCCTCGCCCGCTCCACGCGTCGAGTACCACCCGATCGCGAACTGCTACCGGTTCATCGCCACGCGGCTCGGGCCCCACCTCGAGCCGAGCGACATCGCCGCTTCCGAGGCGATCGGACTCTTCGGCTGGGTTCTCCAGGACACGACGATCCACGATCCGCTCGGCCTCGCCTCTGCCCACCACGCCCGCCACGGCGAGTACCACGGCCAGTGGGGCAAGACGGACTACCAGCACCTCCACGAAACGCAGCCCGTCGTGCTCGTCCTCCACGAGGGTTCCGTGGTGACCCCCGAGGAGATCGACCGGGGAACGAACGGCGCCTTCACCCGCGACTACTCCGCGTGGTTCGTCAGCGACCCGCCCGCCTGCGCGCCGTACCGGCTGATCGTCTACATGGACAACCGCCACCTGGAGCGGTTGCGGCCGGCGCTCGACGGACTGGTCGTCGAACCGCTGGGAGACGGGTAGCCCTCAGCCGGGCGGTAGCCGGCGACGCAGCCAGATCGATCCGAAGTGGGTGTCGTAGTCCTCGACCTCGACCGGCCGGTAGCCCGGAATCGTCCGCTCCAGGAAGACTTCGTCCGCGTGCCGGATCATCGGCGCGGAGAGCACGATGTCGAACTCGCGGTTGAAGCTCAGGAAGGCTTGCAGGATCATCGCCTCCGTGCGGTAAAGGGGCCACTTTGCGCGGAAGATGTACTGCTCGGCCGGATACGGCGTGTTGTACGGGAAGTGAATGTCGTGAACGTGGACCACGACGCCGGGCCGCAGCCGCGGGAGGACCTCGAGAAACAGGAACGCGACATCTCCGCCGAGCTTGAGCACGTGGGTCGAGTCGATGAAGAGCACGTCGCCGACGTCAAGGGTCTCGAATAGACCGAGATCCACGGCCTCTACCTTGGCAACCACCGCGTTCACCGGCGGCTCCTCCAGCTCGCTCAGCCGGCCCGTAGGGAACGGATCCACGCAGGTCATCTCGCAGCGACTACCCTCCCGCCCGTTCGCTGCCGCCGCCAGCCACGCGTAGTACGTCGAAAGACCCGAGCCGATCTCCACGTATCGAGCGGGCCGCAGGTCCCGAACCATCAGGTACGTCGTAAGAGCATCGATCACCGGGAATCCCGGCCCAAAGCCCAGGGCCCTGATCTCACTGTGCGACGGCAGTTTCTCGAATTCCCGGCCATGGGTCTCGACCAGAGCCGCAAGAAGCGACTTCATCGCCTCCAGGTCGTACCGGACACCCACCAAGTCGCTCGGCCGGTCCCACAACTGCCGGGACTCCGCAACCTCCGAAAGCACCGGCAGCGGCGAATAGAAGTCGGCAGTTCGCGCGACGTTCCAGCCCAGCCGGCGCAGCGCCGAGTACAGGGCCGCGTGTGACCGCCGGTAGATCGCTCTCGGGACGCTTACCATCGAAACCGACGATACCCGCCCGCGCCGCTAGTGACGCTGCAGCCTCACTCCCACGACGATCGTGCGGCCCGGCGTGACAAAGCCGGGGACCTCGAAGTAGTCCTCGTCGAGAGCGTTCTCGACGCGGACGAAGGGTTGCCAGAGGGAACGGGTGTAGCTGAGGTGCAGATCGACCTTCGTGTAGTCGTCCATGACCGCACCGTTCGGGTCGATGCGGTCGGAGACGAACGCCGCCATCAGGGCCGCGGCGAAGCGGTCCGTCGGCTGAAACTGCGCCACGGCCGTGGTGCGGTTCTTCGGACGTCGGGCCAGCAGGTTGCCCGTCGCCTTGTTCTCCGTCCGGTTGTAGGTGTGCGAGAGGTCGAGGCTCGCCCTGATGTCCGGGCGGTAGCGAAGGGTTAACTCCGCACCCGTCGAACTTGCCTGGGCCACGTTGCCGAAGGTGAAGCTCGTCAGATCGAACTCGATCAGTTGGTCGAAGTCGATGTCGAACCAGGTCAGATCGACCGTCACGCCCGAACCGCCGATGCGCTGCTGCACCCCGACGTCGAAGCCCTCAGTGGTCTCCGGCAGCAGGTTCGGATCGCCGGAGAACGGGAAGTAGAGCTCGTTGAAGTTCGGGGCCCGGAACGCGGTGCCGTAACTGCCGTGCACGCGACCGCGGCCGTCGCTCCAGCCGCCCGACAGGGTGACCCGATGGCTCGTCTCGGAACCGAACGTCGAGTGATCGTCGCCCCGAATGGCGGCAGTGACGTGCACGTCCTCCGTGATCGACCACTGGTCCTGCACGAACCACGAGTCGAGGTCGGCCTCCTCGTCGAAAGTGCCTACGCTCAGACCCCGCCGCTTCTCCGTCCCGAACCCGAGGTTCAGCACGTTGTCCGCGCCCAGAGTGATGTCCGACTGCAGGTCGATCTGACGAATCTCGGAACGGATCTCGTAGTTGTTCCAGATCGTGTCCGGATCGGTGCCGATCAGTGTCCCCTCGGTCTGGCCAAGGCGGACCGTCTGCCGCCAGAACGAGCTCAAATCCTTCTCCGCCGTCAGGGCCACCGTGTCCTCGTCCTGCCCGGCCATCGCGTTCAGGTCCTCGAGACCGAAGCCGTCCACCGCGGTATCGCCGCGGTAGGACCGAACCCGCACGTCGATCCGGCCGTCATCGAGGAAAGCGGCGCCCAGGCGGGTGCTGTAGGTCCGGTTCTCATACGGATCGTCCTCGACCGCACCACCCTCGATCGCGCGGTGGGACACGCCGTCCGTGCTCAGGTCGGTCGCCGAGACGCTGTAGTCCCAGGGACCCGCCGCGCCCAGAAGGCCCAGATCGAAGCGGCGGTGGTTGTGCGTGCCCGCTTCCCCCGTCGCGTTCAGTCGCCAACCAGGCAAACCGCGGCCGGTCGTGATGCTGATCACTCCCGTCATCGCCTCCGAACCGTAGGTCGCCTGCGGGCCCCGCAGCACCTCGATCCGCTCGATGTTGGCCGCCAGCAGGTTGGCGAAGTCCACGGTGCCGCCGGTGACCGAGTTGACCCGCACGCCGTCGACCAGGATCAGGGCCTGCGCGCCCGAGCCGCCGCGCACCCGGACCGTGGCGATCTTGCCGGGGCCGCCGGCGTGGGTCACCTCGGTGCCCGGCACGGTGCGAAGCAGGTCGAGCACCGCCACCGGGTTGCGCCGTTCGATCTCTTCGGTGCCGATCACCGTGACCGCGCTGCCGACCTCGGACGCCGGCACTTCGTAACGGTTCGCGCTGACGACGATCTCTTCCTCGACGACCGGCGTCTTCGCTTCGGATTCGTCGTTCTGATGGCCGGCTACCGCGGCCGGCACCGCCAGCATCGCTACTGCGGTTGCCTGGACCCACCGCGGGCTGCGGCGGCGCGCGCCGATGCCGGAGCGAGCGGACTCGCTGCGTCTCTTGTCGTTCATTCGGGCCTTCCTCCCCCTTAGGGATTCCTGCTCCGACCGACCCTTCCGGGGCCGGCGGAGCGTTGTTGCCTCGGCAGACAGCCAGGTCTCCTGACTCACCTTCGTCCTACTGGCCGGCCCTTCCCATCCCTTTTCGGGACAGTGGTTATCGCCGGTTTTCGTCCGGATCACAGTCGCGGGGCGGTGGGAGATTCGCACTCCCTTCCCTTGAACTGCCTGCGTTCTGATGTGTGCTCAGACTCTTGCCGCGATGTTCCTCTTCGCGATTGAAGAATCAGACTGCGATCCGGCACCCTAGCAGCCGCGCGATGCGGCCTACAATCACGCGATGCGGAACCCGACGGCCGAGCAACTCTCCCTGCTCCCGGACCAGCCCGGCACCGCGATCCGTCTCCACGCCTCGAACCGCTTGGAGACGCTGGCGGCGTGGCTCGCCGAGGAGATGGACCGCAATCCCGCGCAACCGCTCGAGCCGGAGCGCATCGTCGTGCCGGACCCGCTGCTCGGGCAGTGGCTTCGGCTCGAACTGGCCACACACCTGGGCGTCGCCGCCCACCTGAAAGTCGAGCTGCAGGCCGAGTTCGCCTGGGCGGCCATGCGCGAGGAAGTAGAGGCGCTGACCGGAGAATCCGTGTACGGGCCGCCCTACCTTCGCTGGAGGATCTTCGACCGTCTCGCGGAGTGGACGGGAGACGACGAGATCGCGCGCTACCTCGAGGACGGCGACGCACGCAAGCGGTTCGAACTGGCCGACCAGCTCGCCGTCGCCTACGACCGCTGCCGCGTGTACCGGCCGGAGAGCATCCGCGTCTGGCAGAGGGGATCGGAAGACGGCTGGCACGCTCGGCTCTGGGCGGATCTGGCGGCCGCGGACGCCGAGCCGCAGCACTGGGTGGACGCGATCGACCGCTATAGGGAAGCACTCGCCGGACGCCCTGCGGGAACCCGGAGGAAGCGCGTGAGCTTCTTCCATGTCGCTGCGCTGTCGCCCACCTACGTCGAGGTACTGCGCCTCGCCGCGCAGGTATTCGACGTCGACCTGTACCTGCTCAGTCCGAGCCGGCGTTTCTGGACCCGTCCGCCCGGTCCGGAGGACGACGACAAGGCAAACGAACTGCTCGATGCCTGGGGCTGGTCGGCACGCGACCTGCGAGAACAGCTCCAGATCGAAGGGGGCGACATCGTCGTGGTGGACCGTCCCGCGGCAAAGGACACACCAGGCGACGCTTCCTGCCTGTCCGCCGTGCAGCAGGACATTCTCGGCAGCGGCTCGCGAGTCGAAGCAGCCAGCGACGAACCGGTTGAACCGGACGACTCGATCCAGATCCACGTCTGCCATTCCCCGACCCGCGAAGTCGAGGTCCTGCACGACCGGTTGCTGGGCCTCTTTGACGACCATCCGGACATCCAGCCCGCCGACGTGCTCGTGCTCACGCCCGACCTGGACACCTACGCGCCCCTGGTCGAGGCGGTGTTCCGCTCGGCGGGCCGGGTCGGCGTCAGCGTCGGCACACGGAGGCTCAAGGAAGGCGCCGGCCTGACCGCCTTTCTCGATCTCCTGGAACTGCCCGACTCCCGCTACACGGCGAACGACGTCCTGGCGCCGCTGCTCGCGGCGCCCGTGCGTGCCCGCTTCGGGATCGACGACACGGGACTTGCCACGATCCGGGGCGCCGTCGCCGAGTCCCGGATCCGGTGGGGCATCGACGGAGACCACCGCGCCGAACTCGAGGTGCCGGCCTCCGCGAACCACAACTGGCGTCGCGGCCTCGACCGGCTGCTGCTCGGCTACGCGGTCGAAGAAGGCCACGTGCTGGTCGACAAGGTGACCCCCAGCGCCCTGGATCGCTGGGGCTTTCATGCCGGCGCCGGCGACTACGAACTGCTCGGCCGCTTCCACCGCTACTGCGAACTCGTCCAGGAGCTGAGTGGCTGGTCGGGGGTCGAAGACGACGCCGACGGCTGGACGGACCGCCTCCAAGAGGACATCCTCGGCCGCTTCTTCAGCACCGAGTTCCGCGCCGGCGCCGAAGCGGTCAGGGAAGTGAACACCGTTTCCCGGCTCATCGACGAGTTCCACGAGGAGTGCCGGCGAGCCGGCAACACGGGATCGATCCCGTTCTCCGTTCTGCGAGACGCGCTGAATGACCTTGCCGCAAAGTCCGCGCGTTCGGCGCCGAGGCTGGCCGACGGCATCGCGGTCGCCAGCCTGGTTTCCGGGCAGATCTTCCCCGCCAGGGTGATCTGCGCCATCGGGATGAACGACCGCGCCTTCCCGCGCCGGCCGGCACCCGAGCCCTTCGACTTCCAGGCCGACCTGTTCGACCGCGAAGCGCCAAGGCCGGGCGACCGGGATCCCCGCCACGAGGACCGTTTCGCCTTCCTCGAGGCCCTGCTCGCGGCCCGGAACTGCTTCCTCTTGACCTACACCGGCAGAGATCTGCAGGAGGACAATCCGATTCCACCGTCGGTCGTCGTGAGCGAACTGACCGACTACCTGAACAGCCGCTTCCGTGCGATGCGGGCACCGGACCAACCCGATCGCTGGGAAACGAAGCACCCCCTGCAACCGTTCAGCCGCAGGTACTTCGAGTCGGACGCGCCCGCCCTGTTCAGCTACTCCCAGCCCATGCTGGAGGCCGCCACAGCCCTTCAGACCCGGGGCGAGGAACCCAGCCGCTTCGCCGGCGAAGTCGCCGCCGACGAACAGGCAGACGCTCCGGTGGAACTCGAACTGGAGGACCTCGTTCGCTTCGCCGCCAGTCCCTCGCAGCACTTCTTCCGCTACCGACTGGGCGGGATGCTGGATACCCGCGACGAGGAAGTCGCGAGCGACGAGCCTCTCGACCTGAACGCCCTCGAAGTCTGGCAACTGAAGAGCGAGCTCGCCGGAGTCGCCGGCGAACTGGACGGTGAACGATCGATCGAACTGGCGGCGGCCCGCGGCCTGCTGCCCGCGAAGAACCTCGGACGCGTCCAGCACCGGCAGTCCGCGGCCCAGGTCGCGGAACTCGAACAGGCGCTCGAGCGGTTCGGGGAACATCGCGCGGCCTCCCGGCACAGCGTGGAGGTCGGGTTCGGGAACGTCCGCCTGACCGGCGCGGTCGAGCAGTTTCATCAAGGGAGCGACGAACTGCTCTTCTGGCGAGTCGGCAGCCTGCGCCCGAAAGACCGCATCGCGTCGTGGCTGCGGCTGCTGGCGCTGATCTCCGAACGGGAGCGGACGGCTGCGGCTCATCTGTTCGGCTGCGGACGGAACGTCGAGACGGCCCGGCTCGAAGGTCCGGCGCCCGACGAAGCCCGAGCTCTCCTCGGCGACTGGATCGAGGTCTGGCGGGCCAGCCGGCGGCGTCCGCTGCCGTTCTTTGCCCGCACCTCCTGGGAGTGGACGGCGAAAGAAGCCTGGGGCCCAAACGTTCAGAACGCCTGGTCGCGCATGAGCTTCAGCGAAGGCAACGACCCCTGCCACCGGATGATCTTCGGCGAAGACCCCCAGTGTGACGAGTTCGAGAACCTGGCCCGGCGCCTGCTCGGACCGCTCAGAAAGGCAACTGCGTGACCGCCGGACGAGATCGCCGCGACGCCTTCAGTGCGCCCCTCGACGCCGACCTCCTGATCGAAGCGAGCGCCGGAACCGGAAAGACGTACGCTCTGACCACGCTGGCGGCACGCCTGATCGTCGAAGAGCGCCGGGCCATCGACGACCTGCTGATCGTGACCTTCACGATCTCCGCCGCCGGCGAACTCCGCTCCCGCGTGCGACGAACCCTGCAGGCGGCGCGCCGGGCGGTCGCCGAACGGGGCGCTCCGGCCGACCAGCAAGCGCGCGACCTGTGGTCATGCTGGCGGCGCCTTGGGATTCGAGAAGCCGACGTTCTGAATCGGCTCCGGGACGCCGTTCGCGACTTCGACCGGGCGAACATCACGACGATCCACGGATTCTGCCAGCGGACCCTGCTGGAGTTCGCTCTCCACACCGGCACGCCCTTCTCGTTCGGCGTGAGCGGCGACGACGCACTGGCCGTGGCCGCGGGAACGCGCGACTTCTGGCGACGCCGGATGACCGGAGAGCCCATCGCGCTCCTCGAGTACGCGAAGTCGGAGAGCTTCGTCCCCGACGAGGACACGACGGCCTGGGTCGCGGGCCACCACGCGAAGCGGCAGGAAATCCGCGGCGCAAGCTCTCCCGACAGCGCGGACGCGGATCTGCGGTCGAAGCGGGACGAGTGGCTCGAAGCGCTGAGCCGCACCCAGCACGCCTGGTCCGACCCCGGCCAGCGACAGGCGTTCCTGGAAGTGGCCGACCCGGACCGCTGGACGAAGACGAACCGGAACGGCGTGGCGGTTCGCGGCAGGACGGTCCTCGAAGCGTTCGACGCCGGGGCCCCGCAGGAACTGGCGCCGAACCTGGTCCGCGCCTTTGGAACCTCGGCTCTCAGGAAGGGCCTCTACAAGAACAACCCGGCGCCGTCCGTCCCCTTGTTCGACCACTTCGAACGCGCCGGCGAACTGGGCGACGAGTACGCCCGGCTCTGGCTCGCGGGACAGCGCCACAGGCTCCTCCAGGACGCCAGGAAAACCCTGCATCACAACTCCTGGATCGACCGGGCCCTCGGCTTCGACGCGCTGCTCGTGGAGCTCCACCGCGCTCTGACCGGGAACCGGGGCACCGAACTCGCCCGGCGCATCCGTTCCCGCTACCCGGTCGCCCTGATCGACGAGTTTCAGGACACGGATCGCCTCCAGGCCGAGATCTTCAGGAAGGTCTTCCCCGGCGACGGCGACGCCGCGAACGGGCGCCTCTTCGTCGTCGGCGACCCGAAGCAGTCGATCTACCGTTTCCGCGGCGCCGACGTGTTCGCCTACCTGGAGGCGCAGGACCGCCTGTCCGCGGCCAGCCGACCGCTCAGCCTCGAAGACAACTACCGCTCCACGCCCGGGCTGATTCGCGCCGTGAACGAGGTCTTCGCCCGGCCGAGGCCGTTCGTGCTTTCCGAGTTCGCATTCGCGGCCTCGGCGCCGGCCGACCGCCGTGGCGTCTCCCTCGTCGTGAACGACGAGGGAGACGACCCGGCCCCATTCCAGTTCGTCCTGATGCCCAAGGCGGAGGGCGACAAGCGGACCAAGCCGGAGACCACCCGGCTGGCGGCGGAGCAATGCGCCCGCGAGATCGCCCGGCTGATCGCGCAGGGAAAGAACGGCCGGGCCATGCTGCAGGGGCGCGACGGGAGCAAGCGTCTTGGGGCCGGCGATCTTGCCGTGCTCGTCCGCAAGGGCGATCAGGGCAAGGCCGTGGCCGAGGCCCTGAGGGCACTCGGCGCCGACAGCGTAGAACTCGGCACGGACAGCATCTTCGACTCGGCGGAAGCCGACGCCCTTTATCGCCTTCTCCGCGCGCTGTGCCTCGACGAGTCGGAGTACCGTGCCACTCCGCTGCTTCGCGGGGCACTGGCCGCCGATCTGTTCGGGCTCCGCATGGAGGAACTGGCCGGACTGCAGGACGACGACGACTTCTGGGACCAATGGCGGAGTCTCGCCCGCGAGTGGTCCGACGTCTGGCGAGAGCGAGGTATCGCAACGCTCATGCGCCGCATTCTCTTCGCCGGCGACCCCGACTGTTCCGCGAACCTGCTCGCCTACCCGAACGGGCCGCGCCGACTGACGAACTACCTTCACCTGGCCGACCTGCTTCATGAAGCGGAGACCAGAAACCGTCCATCGCGCCAAGGCCTCCTCGACTGGTTCCAGCAATCGAGGGCGGAGTCCCGGCCTGGCGACGAAACGGCCCAGCTTCGCCTCGAGAGCGACGAGGACCTGGTGAAGATCGTCACCGTTCATCGCGCCAAGGGGCTCGAGTTCCCCGTCGTCTTCTATCCCTTCGCCTGGGACGGACGCCGGCCCCCGGCCGGCCGGCAAAGAGCGCCCACGGCCGAGTACTACGACCCGGACCGCGAGACGCCGGTGCTCGATCTCCGTCCGTCGGACGAGGCTTACGCCCGCGAACGCGTCGAAGAGCACGCTGACGAGCTGCGTCTGCTCTACGTGGCGCTGACCCGCGCCCAATACCGCTGCGTGGTGACCTGGGCCCTGGACGGCCAGGCCGAGTACGCGCCGATGGCATGGCTTCTCCACGGCGACCCGGAGGTAAGCCAGGAGCAGGGCGCCCAGGCACTGGACGACAACGCAAGCTACGTGAGGGGTCTGAGCGCCGCCGAGTGGCGGACCGAGGTCCAGCAGTTCGCCCAGCGGGCGCCCGGAGCGATGTCGGTCCGGGAGATCGAGTCCGAGCCCCTCGCGACTCAGGCAAGCGCCGATGCCGGCAAAGCCGAACCCCTCGCAGCCCGAACATTCGAAGGCAAGCTCAAACTCATCCGGCAACGGACCAGCTACTCCGCGCTGTCGATGGGCGCCGGCGCGCCCGAACGCGACCGCGAGGAGGTAGAACTTCCGGATCACGACGAAGCGACGGTGATGGAGGACCCGGAGACTCCGACCGAGCCGCCGGACGAGGAAGCGGAGACGATCTTCAACCTCCCCAGCGGCGAGCGAACCGGCAACTGCCTGCACGAGATCTTCGAGCGCTATCTAGGCGACCCTGACACGGCCGACCTGGAGCAGATCTGCCGGGCCATCCTCCCCCGCTACGGCTTCCACGACAAATGGCTGCAGGCTGCGGCGGCACTGGTCGAGAACGCTCTCGACACGCCGCTCGCGCGGCCCGGCGAGGCCGGCGGTGTGTTCCGGCTCTCCGACCTTGAGCAGCCGATCACCGAGATGGAGTTCCACCTGCCGGCAGCGACCCTCAACTGCACGGAACTCGGGCGCTGCCTCGAGGAGCATGGCTACGACCATCGGCTTCCCGACGACGACGCGGAGATCAACGGTTTCCTGCACGGCTTCATCGATCTCACAGCACGGCACGACGGCCGCTGGTACGTCATGGACTACAAGTCGAACCGGCTCGGCCCCGACCTCGCGGCCTACTCGGAGGAGAGGATCGCCCGATCGATGCGCCACCACGGCTACCACCTCCAGTACCTCCTCTACCTGACCGCGTTGCATCGCTTCCTGCACCTGCGACTGCCGGAGTACGACTACGACCGCGACATCGGCGGCGCCTTCTACCTCTTCCTGCGCGGCATGAGGCCGAACGCCCCGGGAAGCGGAGTGTTCCGGCACCGGCCGTCCCGAGCCTGTATCGAGGCGATCAACGCGTGCTTCGATGCAACGCCATGAGCGGGCACGCCCAGATCGACGCCCTGACCCAGGCCGGCGTCCTCGCCGACATCGATCGCTGTTTCGCCCGGCTGATGACGGATTTCGGCGCCGGCGACGAGGTGGCGCTCGCGGCCGCCGCCACCAGCGCGGTCCATCGGAACGGTCATACCTGCCTGGACCTGAGCGCCGCCGGCAAGCCGATCGCCGCCCTTGTCGAGCAGCCCGACTCGAGCCGAACGGCGGAGGCGCTGGCCCCGGAGCTGCGGGCGATCGCGCTGCCCCGCCGCGCAACCCTCCTGGAAGCGCTCGCCCACAGCCCGGTCGTCGCCGCCGGCGATACCCTGGGCGCGGATCGCCCCCTGGTCATGGACCAGGATCGCCTCTACCTGCACCGGCTGTTCGACGCCGAAGCCCGGCTGGCCGCGCGGTTGATCGAACTCGCCGGGGACACCGGGACGTTTCCCGCGACTTCGCCCGCGATCGAACGGATGTTCGACGACCGCGAAGATCGAACCGCCGAAGCGGTCGCCGCGTTGCGCACGGCGCTGGAACGGCGCCTGTGCATCGTCACCGGCGGCCCCGGCACCGGCAAGACGACGCTCGCGGCGAAGCTGATCGCCGTTCTCGTCGCGACCGGCGCCGCCCACCCGCGCCGGATCGGCCTCGCGGCGCCGACGGGCAAGGCGGCCTCGCGCATCCAGGAGTCAGTGCGCGGGAAGCTCGGCGAAAGCCCGTTGCGCGGGGTGGCGGGACTGCACGAGTTCCCAGCCGAGGCGTGGACGATTCACCGGTTGCTGGCAAGCCGGACCAGCCGGGTGAACCGCCTCGATGCCCTGGTCGTCGACGAGTGCTCGATGGCCGACCTGCCGCTGATGGTCCGCCTCGCGACAGCGCTACCGGAGCACTGCCGGTTGGTCCTCCTGGGCGACGCGAACCAGTTGTCCTCGGTCGAGCCGGGCTCGGTCTTCAGCGATCTCTGCCGTGCCGGGGAACGAGGGCCTCTGAGCGCCTGCGTGACGACGCTCAGGAAGAACTACCGCTTCCAGGCCGACTCGGGAATTGGACGCCTCGCCCAGGCCGTGGTCGCCGGGAACGTCGATGGCGCTATTGAACTGCTCGAGGACAGCCGCGACGGCGAGACCGGACTGCTGCCGCTCGAGGACGAGGCCGCCTTCGACGAGTTCGCGCGGGAATGCGCGACGGAGTGGAACGAGCACATGGCCGCTCTTGAGGCTGACCCCGAGCGCGCCTCTCCTTTCCCCGCCAGGCGTGTTCTGTGCAGCCACCGGCGAGGCCCGTTCGGCACCGACCGCTTCAATCGCCTCGTCGAGCGTCGCCTCGCCGAACTGGGGCGCCGGACCGAGCACGACGACTTCTACGTCGGGCGGCCGATCATCGTCAGCCGCAACGACCGGCAGACGGATCTTTCCAACGGCGACACCGGCGTCGTCCTGGCCACCGACTCGGGCCGCACCCGGGTCTGGTTCCCGGACCTCGACCGCGACGGTGAGCGCTACCTCGTCTCGCCCTCCCGCCTGCCGCAGCACGAGAGCTTCTTCGCCCTCACCGTTCACCGCGCCCAGGGCTCGGAGTACGAGGAGGTCGTCTTCGTACCTGGCGACGCGGAGTCGCGCGTCAACGCGAGGGAGCTGTTCTACACCGCCGTGACCCGGGCGCGGGAGCGCGTGACCGTGTTGGCGAACGAGAACGCCGTCAGGGCAGCCGTCATGCGGACCACGTCACGGGCTACCGGACTGCAGGACCGGCTCCGCTAGCGCGGCGCCGGTCGGCGGAAGCCGCCTGCGGCGGATGCCGGCGGGGACGCCGGCGCACCCAGTGGGACCGACTCCGCTAGGAGCGTGCGCGGTAGGAAGTTCCGTGGGCGCGCTGCGTTCTCATGATTCAGGAGCTTCCTGGCAGTTGGTGGGTCTTGGCGGGTTGGGTGCGTGTCGTGTGGACTCGGATTCGAGT
>LXNI01000676.1_pt1 | contig 37399 bp, 46 predicted proteins | sample 809091 | NCBI WGS metagenome assembly LXNI01 (sample SAMN04870527, study PRJNA318959) | sponge metagenome | biome: 01000161; feature: marine sponge reef; material: water | host: Sarcotragus foetidus | place: Greece: Milos, Mediterranean Sea | collected 2013-05-29 | depth 5-7 m
GGACTGGGAGAAATCAATCGCCTCCGCACAGGCATGGATCCTCGTCGCCCACATCCGACTCCTCACAAGGCGTCTCGCAAGCCATTGTTAGTAAAGGTAGAGTTTCGAGTCGGACTCTAAGGGTTGGCTGGTGCTGCGAGAAGCTTGCCGCCGTCCCACACCGCGACGGTGCGGCCTCGGAACGGCGCGGAGAACTCGGGCGGCGGGCCGTCCGTCAGACGGTGCGCGTTGCCGACGACTTTGGCTTTCGGGTTCTGTTCCAGCCAGGCCCTGAGTTTATTTGAATCGGTGGTCGCGATGTTGGGCTCCAAACGGCCGATGAAATTGTACTGGCCGTGATATTTGCCGAGGTGGGCGATGGCGAAACCCTGGTCCTGCAGATCCTTGAGATAGAAGGCGATGCCCTTGAGGTTGTAGGCCCGGCTGAGTTGCGGTCCGGCGACCCCGTGGACGGTCACCAGGATAGCGACCGAGACAATCGCCAACCCGAACATCCGCGACGCGGCACCCGCGCGGCGCGCCAGAAACAGCAATATGAGGCCCGCGCCCAGGGGCACCAGTGCCCAGAGCGGCGAGTAGGCCGTCAGCCAATCGTCGAGGCCCCGCACGTCGAGCTCCAAGGCCGGGCCGATTGACGGGGCAAACCCGACGAAGGCGGCGAAAGCCACCGCGACCAGCGCCCAGGGCAGGAGATCGCCCCATCCGCCGGCGTGCCTCTGGCGGATGGCGTACTCGATGACCCCGGCGCAAATCAGCGCGAGGGCCGGCAGCATGGGCAGCAGGTAATGGGGGCGCTTGCCGCTGATCAGCGACAGGGCGATCAGGGCGGCGACGGTCCACACCGCCGCCAGGCGGGTGCCGCTGTCGCCGCCATGTTCCCTGAACCAGGCGCCGGCGGCTCGCCAGAAGGTGGGCCAGATGATCCACGGCAGCAGGATCACCGGCAGCAGCGGCAGATACCACCAAACCGGCAGGCCGTGGTCGAACGAGTTGACCATCCGGCCCGCCGACTGGCCCCAGAAGATGGCATTGCGGTAGACTTCTCCGCCGGCGAACCCGGCAGGCAGCGCCCAGGCAAGGGCAATCGCCGCACCGAGCACCACGCCCGCCAAAGTGCCCAGATACCATCGAACCCAGTTGCCGCCCTCAGCCCGCCCCAGGTCTCGCCAAAGGGGTGCAAACAAAGCCGGCGGCAGCAGAAACACCAAGATCACCGGCCCCTTGGTGATCACCCCGAACCCAATGCCGGCGGCGAACAGGATCCAACCCCGGACCCGGCGGCCTTGGGCCGCATCGACCAATCCGTGAATGCCCACCAACGCCCAGAAGGTGAGGATCAGGTCGAACATGGTGAGCGTGGTGTACAGACCCCAGAACACGCTTCCCAAAAGAAACAGCGGCACGAGGAGGTGGATGCCCCGGTCCGGCCACAGGCGCTTGGCGAGGCCGGCGGTGAGAAACACGCACCCCAGCCCGAACGCCGGCGAGACCAGCCGGGGCCACCAGTCGTTAACCCCAAGCACGCTCCATCCGGCCTGCATCAGCCAGAACAGCAGCGGCGGTTTGTGGCTGTAGGGTTCGCCGTTGAGATGGGGCACCAGGAAATCGTCCCTGAGCCACATCTCCCACGCCACGCCCACATAGCGGGTCTCGTCGACCGGCAGAATTGGACGGAAAAACAGCGCCACCGCCACCAAAACGGCCCACAGGCCGGTCCAGAGCAGCGGCGCGGGAATAGGAAATTTGACCACCTTCAAGCTTCCGGTCGGATGTTCCGCGAGGGTTTGGGCGCTGTGTACTCCGGTCGTCACGGGAGTGCAACGACTTCACATGTTGGGGAGGCCGCAATCCAGGTCTATCCAAACCCCGTAAAGGGGATGTAATTTCACTTCGCGCATAGGGCTTACGGGGTTTTTGTGGCCCCAATGACATATGAGTGAAATAAGCGGGTGTTTCAGGCGTTAGTCCCTACATGCGAGGGCGATTGAATTTTCGGGAACGCTTCGCTAAACCGACGAACGGCCAACTCGGGCCAAGAGGATTAGGTTCATGAATTTCGCACGGACGCTTTTTGCCGCTGCCCTGGGCATCGCGGTTTTCACGTTTCAGCCGCAGGCGGAAGCCAATCGGGGACTGGCGCTGACCGACGAGGTCAAGCAGGCGCTCATCGGCGCCAAGCCCATTTTGAACCGGGATGTGGACCGGGAGACCTTCGACGGCAAGCCGGTCCTGGTGACGTTTTTCGCCAGTTGGTGACTCACCTGCCGGGCGGGGTTCGTGCAACTCCGTGAATTTCTGGACGAAGCCGGCCTCGACAAGTTGACGGTCATTGCGGTCAATTGGGACGAAGGGCGCTACGGCAACCCGTCCGATCGCCGGCTGAGCCGGATGGTCAAGGGGTTCCACCCGGAGATCAGGGCGGTCTCCATGAACGAAGCGGTGATGAAGCATTTCAATCCGGTCACCTACGTGCCGTCGAGCTTCATATTCGACAAGTCGGGCAAAAAGATATTCGGTGACGGCACCCGGGAGTATCTGAGCAAGCAGCGCATCGCCGAGTTCGTCGAAAAACTCCGGTAGGGATTAGCTCCCCCGTTACCGGCCGAGTTTTTCCGGCCGGCCTTTTGCGGGCGCCTGACGGAATTCCAGCTCCCGTTAATTCCCCTCCGCGGTCTTTGGCGCGGCGGCCGGGTTCCACTGGCCCCGGCGCATGCGGGTGACGGTTTGGGAGGAAAACACGCCGGCCTTCATGAACGGCTCGCCCGCGGCGAACTCATCGGCCGCCGCGCGGTCCGGCACGTTGATGATCAGCACGCTGCCGGTCCGGGTCTCGCCGTCGTCGGCCAGCGTCGCGCCGCCCAAGACCAGGATGTCCTCGTGGGCATCGAGATAGGCGAAATGCTCCTCCCGCGCGCCCGCGCGGCGTTCGCCTGCGTCGGGTGCATCGACCCCGTAGACCATATAAAGCATGCGCACTACTCCCCGCAAGAATTGCCGCAAAGCAATCTTGGCTGATAATTCAGCCCGATCCAATGATGGACTCATCGGGCCTGCTAGGCCATGATCCGGCGCTCCGCATTGCGGAAAATTGTTTGATAATTCCCGGAGGACCCAATGGGCCAACTCGTTGACGGGAAGTGGACTGACGAAGATTTGCCGCGTAACCAGGGCGGCAAGTTCGTCCGCAAGGAAAGTCCCTTCCGCAAATTCATCACCGCGGACGGATCGTCCGGCTTCAAGGCGCAACCGGACAGATACCATCTTTACGTCTCCCATAACTGACCGTGGGCTTACCGAACCGTGTTGTTCCGGAAGCTCAAAGGCCTAGAAGACATGATCAGCGTTTCCATCGCCTCCTCCACCGCGCGGGAGCAGGGATGGAACTTCAACGGCGACGAAGCGACCACGCTCGACGAGGTCAATGGCGCCAAGCGCCTCCACGAGGTCTATTCCAAGGCCGATCCCACCATCACCTGCCGGGTGACCGTGCCGGCGCTGTGGGACAAACAGGAAGAAACCATCGTCAACAATGAAAGCTCCGAGATCATCCGGATGCTGAACGCCGAGTTCGACGGCCTCACCGGCAATAATCTCGACTTTTATCCCGAGTCGCTGCGGGAAGAGATCGATGCCGTGAACGACGTGATCTACGAGACGGTCAACAACGGCGTCTACAGGACCGGATTCGCTTCGACCCAGGAGGCCTATGAGGAGGGCTACCACAAGCTTTTCGCCACGCTGGACGAGATGGAAGAGCGTTTGTCCAGGCAGCGTTATCTGGCCGGCGACCGGCTGACCGAGGCGGACTGGCGATTCTTCGCCACGCTGATCCGGTTCGACATCGTCTATTACGGCCTGTTCAAGTGCAATCGCAGGCACATCTACGAGTATCCGAACCTGTGGAACTACACCCGGGAGCTTTACCAGTATCCGGGCGTGGCCGAGATTTCCAACATCGAGCACATGAAGAAGGGTTACTACGCGGCGGGGATGCGCAATCCGACCGGCATCTACCCGCTCGGCCCGGACCTCGACTACAACGAGCCGCACGACCGGGGGCGTTTCCCGGCGGCGGATATCAACTAAGCAAAGGACCCGAGAGACCGCCTTATGCCAACGACCACGAGTGACGTCATCGATTTCGAGAAGCGGGGCGCCGATGGCGCCATTGGCCTCATCACCATCAACAACCCGCCGGCCAATGCGCTGAGCTTCGCCGTCGTCAAAGGCGCCCTGGAGGCGCTCAACGCCTGCCTCGACGATGACGGGATCAAGGCGGTGGTGCTGACCGGAGCGGGCCGCATGTTCGTCGCCGGCGCCGACATCCGGGAGTTCTCCATCCCCCGGCCCGATGACGTGCCCGAACTCAATGCGGTGATTGATGCGTGCGAGGCGTCGCCCAAACCGGTGGTCGCGGCGATCAACGGCATCGCCTTCGGCGGCGGGCTCGAACTCGCCATGGGCTGCCATTACCGGCTGATTTCGGCGGCGGCCCAGGTCGGCCAGCCCGAGGTCAATCTCGGTATTATCCCGGGCGGCGGCGGCACGCAGCGGCTGCCGCGGCTTGCCGGTATCGATGCGGCGTTGCGGATGTGCGTCTACGGCAAGCCCATCAAGGCGGAGAAAGCGGGCGAGTTGGGCATCGCCGATGAGGTGGTCGAGGGTGACATCGTCGAGCGGGCCGTCGCGTTCGCCGAGGAGGTCGCGGGCCGGCCGCCGCGCCGGACCGGCGAGCAGACCGATAAGCTCGCCGGGCTCGACAGGGACAAGCTCGAAGAAATCCGCCAAGACATCAGAAGGAAGCAGCGGGGCGTGATGGCGCCGCTGGTGGCCGTCGACATGATCGAGGCGGCGGCGACCAAGCCGTTCGAGGAAGGCCTGCAGGCCGAGCGGGACGAGTTCGTGAAGCTCCGGGATTCCGATCAGTCGGCGGCCATGCGCTACATGTTCTTCGCCGAGCGCGAAGCGGCCAAGATCCCGGACATCGGCAAGGACGTGGCAACGCGGAAGATCGAAAAAGCCGCCATCATCGGCTCCGGCCTCATGGGCGGCGGCATCGCCATGAACTTCGCCAATGCGGGCATTCCGGTGACGGTTCTGGACGTGGATCAGGGCGCCCTCGATGCGGGCCTCGCCAAGGTGAAGGAGAATTACGACGGTTCGGTCTCGCGGGGCCGGATGACGGCCGAGCAGGTCACGGAGAAAACGGGCCTGATCACCGGCACCACCGACTACGCGGACCTCGCGGACGCCGACATCGTGATCGAGGCGGCGCTCGAGGACATGGACCTCAAAAAGAAGATCTTCGCCACCCTGGACGAGACCTGCAAGCCGGAGGCCATCCTGGCCTCCAACACCTCGTCCCTCGACATCAACGAGATCGCCACCGCCACCAACCGCCCGGACAAGGTCGTCGGCATGCACTTCTTCAGCCCGGCCAACGTGATGAAGCTGGTGGAGAACGTGCGGACGGCCAAGGCCTCCAAGGAAAGCCTCGCCACCCTGATGCAGCTCTCCAAGGGCTTGGGCAAGACCGGCGTCATGGTCGGCGTCGGCGACGGCTTCGTCGGCAACCGCATGTACCATGTGGCGTCGCGGATCGCCGAGTTCCTGGTCGAGGAGGGCGCCATGCCCTGGGATATCGACGAGGCGCTCTACGATTGGGGCTTCGCCATGGGGCCGTTCGCGGTCAACGATCTCGCCGGCATCGACGTCCGGGTCGCCATCCGCGAGGGTCAGAAAAACCTCTATCCCGGCCGCCGGGAGCCGGTGATCGTGCCCAAGCTTTACGAGATGGGCCGCTATGGCCGGAAGACCGGCAAGGGCTGGTACGATTACTCGGAAGACCGCAAGGGCAGGCCGGATGCGGAGGTGGAGGCGTTGATCCTGGAGACCTCGAAGGAGCTCGGCATCGAGCGCCGGGCGTTCTCCCGCTCGGACATCATCCAGGCCTATCTGGCGGCGCTTGCCAATACGGGCGCCCACGTGCTCGACGAGGGGCTTGCCATCCGCTCCAGCGACATCGATGTGATCTGGAACTACGGCTACGGATTCCCGCGCCGCCACGGCGGCCCCATGTTCCACGCCGACCTCGTCGGTCTCGACAAGTTCCTCTCCAAGACGGCAGACCTGCATGAGGCCTATGGCGACTGGGTAAAGCCGGCGGAACTGCTCAAGTCCTACGCGGCCGAGGGCAGGAAGTTCAACGACTTCAAGGCGGGGTAGACGCCGCCGGCTGCTCGATCATGGCGAAGACCCGGGCCGGAGAGCCGTCGAGCCCTTCCAGCCGCAGGGGCACCGCCGAAAGAATGAAGTCGTCCGCGCCGATGGCGCCCACGTTGGTCACCATCTGGATGATGATGCACTCGTTGCCGAGCAGCAGCTTGTGATTGTGGCCGGCCGGCTGGCCCTCCGGGCGTTCCACATCGGTCCGCCAAAACGGAAATTCCGGAAAGAAATCAATGGCGACGGCGCTCACGCCCCGTTCCACAAGGAGTTCAGCCGCATCCCGGTGCATGTAGACGGTATTGTCCCAGAACTCGGGCGTCCCCCAGGTCATTTCCGTCCAGCCGGTATGCAGAATGGGGATAACCGACGCGTCAAATTCGGCGCCGCTGTTCAGGATCGCCTGGGCGGTCACCATGCCGCCGTCGCCGACCCCCTCCAATGGAATGACCCGGCCCTTCTTGACGATGCTCTCCAGGGGAATTTGATCCACCGACCACGTATCCTCGAGCATGTGCAGCGGCGCATCGATGTGCGTGCCGATATGGGTGACGATCTCCAGTTTGCTCAGCATATGGTTGGAGAGCTCAGGCTCCGCGGGGGCTTCGAGGCCCTGCGCCGCCAAGCCGGCGGCCTGCGCCTCGCTCATGACCGACAAGGGGTACGTGCGGGTGGGATTGTTGTCATAGGCCGGAAACCCGGGAAACGCGGCCATCCGTGAATTGATGGGCAGGCTGAGATCGACAATGCGCATGACGTGCTCCTCCGTGGATCAACATCTTTCGGTCAGGAATTGCCGCAGGATAGCGTTGAATTCGTCCGGTTTCTCCCACTGGACGAACCGCCCGGCGCCGGCGACGAACGGCGCCTCGCTGAAACTCTTCATGCCGCCCAGCATCTCCGGTTGGTCGGGAAAGGGGTCCTGCTCCCCGCAGATGCCGATCGCCGGCACCGAAAGGGCCGACAGCGGCCCGATGAGGTCCGGAACCGAGGTGGCGAATTCCAGCATCCCGCGTTCGTACTCTTCCGCCGGGTGACCGGCGAACATCCGGATGCATTTTTCCCGGATGGGCGAGTCCAGGGGAATCACCATATAAACGCTGCGCCCGCCCTCGCGGCGCAGAAATTCGACCAGCCCCTCGCGGCCCTCGGATTCCAGCACCCGGACGACCGCTTCGCTGGCCTTCTGCCAGCGGTCGAAGTAACTCCGCGCGTCATGCAGTTCACTCCACGCCACCAGGGCTAGGCCCCGGACCTCGTTCGGGTGGCGGATGGCGTAGTCGGCGGCGATGGTGGTGCCGAACGCGACCGCGGCCAGAACCGGATTGGAAATGCCGAAATGCCCGATCAGGGCTTCCAGATCCCGCCGCTGGTTCTCGAGCGAGTACCCGAATGCCGGCGCACCGGTCGCCGCGTGACCGCGCCGGTGATAGATCAGGCAACGGTGGGTCTTTGAGAATTCGGCGATCTGGTGTTCTCAGTATTCGGTCCCGTGAATCTCGCCATGGATGAAGACGATATCCGGGCCGGCGCCGCTGATTTCGCAGTCGAAGTCCCAACCGTTTGCGTGGACCGTCGCCATGCCGATGACGTCTCCGTTGTTTAGGTCTTCCTGAGCACGTTCACCCGGATGGGCTGGGGGAAATGGACGCCGTCGCCGCGCGCCTCGCCGAAGGCTTCGAAGTTTGCCCGAAGCTCGGTCTCGTGGGCGGCGATCTTCCCGGCCCGCGCGGGATTGATGGACACCGAGTTGTCGCGCCACTCCTCGAACGCGCCGATGGGCCGGTCGGCCACGTAGATTGTTTCCGTCACCGCCTCGAAGCCGGCCGCCGCCGCCCGTCCAATGGCTTCGTAGGCCAGGGCGCGCACCCCGGTCTCGTCGTTGACCACCTTCTGGAACTGAAACATGGGACCGTCGGCGATGGGTTCGGCGATGTAGAGGGTGCCGCCGGGTTTCAGGACCCGGCCCGCGTCCGACAACGCATCGTCCAGGCGGTCCATGGGAACATGGTGCAAACTATTGAAATAGATCACCACATCGGCCCCGCCGTCGGGCTCGGGAAGATTCTCGCCGGTGCCCTCGACGTAGGCTTCGTCCCCCGCCCGCGCCTCGGCGCGGGCGCGCTCGAGCTGCCGGGCGCCCGGATCGATGCCGATCGCCCGGCCGCCCTGTTCCGTCACATAGCGGGTGATATGGCCGTTGCCGCAGCCCACGTCCAATACCCGCTTTCCGGCGAGAGCGACGTGCCCGCTCAGCACGTCGCCATGGGTGCGCACAGGGGCGGTTTTCCAGTTTTCGCTCATGGCCCGAGCATGCCCGGCCCGGGCCGGATTGGAAAGACCCGAGCTGCCTCGACGATCCCAAATCGGGGGGTTGCGGCGCCGTTGGGAAGACGTTCGGCGTCCGGGCCGGAACGGCGTGTCAAGCGGCGGATCAGCGGGTTGGCTCGGCCCGGTTTCCCTCGCCAAGGGGCCGCTGCATGAGGGTGCTGTCGACCCAGCGTCCCATCTTGTAGCCGACGCTTTTGAGCACGCCGACGTGCTCGAAACCGCACCGCGCGTGCAGGTGGATGGAGACGGTGCTTTGGTCGTCGCTGATCACCGCCATCATCTGGCGGAAGCCGGCCTCGGCAGAGCGCCGGATGATCTCCTCGACCAGCCTGCGTCCCAATCCGAGGCCGACATGGCCGGGCGACACATAAACCGAATCCTCGACCGTGTGCCGGTAAGCCGGCCGCACCCGGTAGGGCCCGGCATAGGCATAGCCGCCCACCGCGCCCCCGGCCTCGGCGACGATGTAGGGATAGCCGCCGCCGGTCAGGGATTCAAAGCGTCGGGTCATTTCGGCGAGATCGGGCGGGTCGATTTCGAAAGTGGCGACGCCGCCGGTTACGTAATGGGCGTAGATGGCCTGAATTTGGGGCAGGTCGTCCGCCGCCGCGGTCCGGATGACGGCCTCGGCGGAGGTGGATTGGTCGGTCATGGCGGTGTCGGGTGTCCGGCTAGGGTCTGTACTCAATTAGGAGATTCTCCTTTTTGCGCCCTCTCACCCCGTCCCTTTCCCCCGGGAAGGGGGCGAGGAGCCCCACCGAAACTCCCTCTCCCTCTTTGAGGGAGAGGGCCGGGGTGAGGGTGATATGGAAATTGCCCCTCACCCAGCGCCGGGTAGGCTTGGCGTTCGCCTCGCCAACCCTCCGCATCCCTCTCCCCCTGAAGAAGGGGGCGAGGGACCTTGTGCCGCACCGTCCTCATCGCCGTAATACTCCTATGGCGGCTCAATCGGGTCCGGACCCTAGCGGGGGATCAGGCCCGCCGGGTCGATCCGGGTCAGGATTTCGGCCAGCCGGGCCATATTGGCGGCCAGCGCCTCGAAGCCGGCAGACCGCTCGATGATCGCCTCGTTCATGTAGGTGGCCCGGTTGATCTCGATTTGAAGCGCATGCACGCCGGTGGCCGGGCGGCCGTAATTGCGGGTGGTGAATCCGCCCGAATAGGGGTTGTTGCGGTTCACCGCGTAGCCCATCCCGCTCAGCGTATCATCCGCCAGGTCGGTGATCGCCGGATTGCAGCTCAGGCCGTGATTGTCGCCGAGCACCATATCGACCCGCCGCCGGCCGGGGTCGAGCTCCATCGGCCCGCCGATGGAGGGCATGGAATGGCAATCGACCAGGAGGCACGCCCCGAACGCATCCATGGCTTGCCCGATCAGGCCGCGCAGCGCCCGGTGGTAGGGGTGATAGCACCCGTCGATGCGGCGGAACGCGTCATCGACCCCGATGGGCTTGTCGTAAATTTCCTCGCCGTTGGTGACCACCCGGGCGACGGTGCCCAGCCCGGCGGCGACCCTGGGCGACGATGAATTGACGTAGTCGGGCAGCGGATCGTCGAACATGCCGGGATCGAGCTCGAACGGCTCCCGGTTGGGATCCACATAGGCCCGGGGAAACTCCGCCATCAGCAGCGGCGCGCCGTGCCGCGGGGCGCCGGCGAAGATCTCGTCGATGAAGCTGTCCTCGGACTTGCGGATTTCGATGGCGTCGAGACGCGAATTCTTCAGGAACTCCGCCGGGTAGCGCCGCCCGCTATGGGGCGAGGCAAAGACCGCCGGCGAGGTCAGCGTGATCGGCGTCGCGATCGTGTAGGGCGCTTCTTCGTCTTCCCGTTCGTCCGTCCGGTGGACGGCGGGTTGGGTGGAAACTTGGGCGGATAGTTGATCCAATTTCTCTCCCCGGGTCTCGATGCTCGGGCTGTTATTCGTTGAAACTATTAGCGCTCCGGCGCTGAGATGCAACTCATTTGCCGGTGCGACGGGAGGGCGGATCGGGGCAGGCGTCCCGGTCTTGCCATCCCCCCCCAAAAACCGATAAAACCCATCCCCTCAGAAATACGGGCGCGTAGCTCAGCGGGAGAGCACTGTGTTGACATCGCAGGGGTCGCTGGTTCAATCCCAGCCGTGCCCACCACCCTACGCCTTCGGCTTCGGGCGGCAGGCCACCCTGGCCTGACGGTCGAAGGCGCTTAGGCGTGGGAGTGTCTCCCGAAGCTCCGCAAGAGCGCAGGGAGACCGGTACGATGTGGGTCGTCTACTTCTTGGAACTGGCCAACGGCGACATTTATGTCGGATCGACCGACGACCTCCGGCGGCGGGTAACTTCGCATGAGCGGGGCCAGGTGAAATCGACCAAGGCGCACTTGCCGATCAGCCTGAAGTCTTATGTTGCGGTTGAGTCTGAGGACATTGCCCGTCGCTTGGAAAAGTACTTCAAATCCGGCTCGGGAAAAGCGTTCACCAAGAAGCGCTTCTGGTAAGCCTCCGCCCCCCGTCCTACTCCGCGGCCTCCTTACCGGCTTCGGCGCCGAAATCGGGAAAGATCCGGCCGGTCTTCATATTTTTCGCGCCGCCCCGGAAATAGGTGATGAACTTCGCACCATCGGGGGTGGTCACCTCGTGGCGGCTACCCTCCGGCCGCCAGACGAAATTGCCGGCCTCGCAGGTGCCTTCCCGGTCGACCATCGAGCCTTCGAGCACGAAGGTGCATTCGAGGCCGGTGTGCTGATGGTCCTCGATGACGAAGCCGGGGTCCGTCTCCACCAGGACCCAGGCCTCCCGCGCCGCGTCATCCTTGTAGAGTGCCTTGGCGCGCTGCCCCGGCTTGGACTCGTCCCATGGGATCCCGTCCAAATCCACAAAGCGGGACGACAGCGCCGCCAGCATATCGTGCGGGGCGTATCCCGGTGTCTTGCCTTCCGATTGGCCTCCCGATTTGCCGCTCATGTCGGGTTTCCTCGTCTGATGGTCCGCCAGGGCATTCTAGCCGGTTGATCCCGGCCCCGGTAGCAACTTTCACTATCCTGCTTGATCCCGCCTGCCAGCCGCACACATTGAGGCGTGCGTTCCGGTGAAATCGGGCGCACATCGCGCATTGGCGGGAAAGGCTCCCCGAATGCCCGGATTCGCCCATTGGAATTTAAGTTGGAATTTAAGCAAGTCATCAAATGTCCATGAATGTCCATTCCGCCGAAACGCGGCCGGCCGGACAGTTAGCCTTTAAGGTTAGGCGCGATCTTGTCGATCCAATCCTCGTCGCCGAGGGTCAGCAGCTCTTCGGCCGCCTCCGCCTTTGTCTGGGTGACGCTGTCGACGACGCTCTGCACATCGCCTTCGTCCAGCTTGCAGCAGGCCTCCAAGCGGATGTCGTTGTTGTCGTAAAAATAGACCGACCAGATGCCGGGCAGGATCTCGATCGGCCCGTCGACGGGGACGCCGCGGGCCTTCAGGCGGTCCTGGATATCCTGGAACCGCCCGGTGGAGCAGGCGAAGGCCACATGCTGCATGCCGCCGATGGCGTCCCGGTCGGTCTGCGGGCGCTCCCCCTTGGGAATTTCGAAGAACGCATAGAGGCTGTCGCCGCCCATATCGAAGAAATAATGACGCACCCGCTCCCAGGGCGGGTTGCCGCGGTTTTCCACCGTGCCGATCCCTTCGGGCACCTTCATGGCGTGGACCAGCTTCATGCCCAGCACGCCGACATAGAACTCGACGGTGGCTTTCATATCCTCGGTGGTGAGCGCCAGGTGATGAACGCCGCGGGTGGGCACATCATCCTTGGTTTGCTCGGCCCCGGCGGGTCCGGCCGGGCCGGCCGATTGACCGTCCATTTGAATCTCCTCTCCGTTGACGCCATTTCACCCCAAAGGCGCGGTTTAGGCAAATCGGGGAAAATGTACCCGAATCCGCTTCGTGTCGGTCCCTGGGTGAATCGGTGGGCCAATCGGCGGCCCGGCCCGGCGCTCAAATACGCGAGACCCGAAAGGAAACGCTTCCATGATGTATCCGCCGGCCCTTATCCTGCCGTCCAGGTGCCGATGAAATGCGAATACTGGTTTCATCGGGTGGCGGCACTCGACGGCGGCCGGCTCCGGGCCTGCCGCCATCACGCGGTCAAGCCCCGCCCAAGCGGATATGGGGCGGAGATGATGACCGGGAAAATAGCCGGCGGGGACGTTGACACGCGCGGTCCGGGCCCTTATGTTCCGGCGACTTCGCCGCCCGGACGAATCCGTGGGCGGCGCGTTTGATTTAACCATCGGGTGCGATCATGAAGGTGCGAAACTCGCTCAAGTCAGCGAAGCTGCGGGAAAAGGGCTGCCGCGTGGTGCGCCGCCGCGGCCGCCTGTACGTGATCAACAAGCGCAACCCGCGGTTCAAGGCTCGCCAAGGGTAAACGCCGCTGCGCATTCGGCGGATCGCGGCCGCGCCCGCCGGGCGCGGTTTTGCTTTTTAGGACGCCGCAACCTTTCTAGACTGGTAGCGTCATGAAAATGCCGGCACCCGATCAGGCGACCCTCGCGCGCCGCCAGGAGATCATTGCCAAGCTGCGGGAGATCGTCCCCCCCGGGCCCTTGGGCGACGGGGTGATCGACAATGCCAATACCCTGTCGGCTTACGAGTGCGACGGCTTGTCGGCTTACCGGCAGCTGCCCATGGTGGTGGTGCTGCCGGAGACCACCCGGCAGGTATCCGACATCCTCAAATACTGTCAGGAGACCGGTACCAAGGTGGTGGCCCGGGGCGCGGGCACCTCGCTGTCCGGCGGCGCGCTGCCGCTGGCGGACGCGGTGATGCTGGGCCTCGGCAAATTCAACCGCATTCTCGATATCGACTATGCCAACCGCTGCGTCGTGTCCCAACCGGGCGTCACCAACCTCGCCATTACCCATGCGGTGACGGCCGACGGGTTCTATTACGCCCCCGACCCGTCGAGCCAGATCGCCTGTTCCATCGGCGGCAACGTGGCCGAGAATTCGGGCGGCGTGCATTGCCTGAAATACGGTCTCACCACCAACAACGTGATGGGCGTCGAGATGGTGATGATGGACGGCGAGATCATACGTCTCGGCGGCAAGCATCTGGATTCCGGCGGCTACGACATCCTCGGCCTGATCAACGGCTCGGAAGGTTTGCTGGGCGTGATCACCGAAGTGACTGTCCGGATCCTGAGGAAGCCGGAAACCGCCCGGGCGGCGCTTATCGGTTTCGATACCGCGGTCGCCGCCGGCGACTGCGTCGGTGCGGTGATCGGCGCGGGGATCATTCCGGGCGGCATGGAGATGATGGACCGCCCGGCCATCGCGGCGACGGAGGAGTTCGTGCACGCCGGCTACCCCCTCGATGCGGAGGCGCTGCTGATCGTCGAACTGGACGGGCCGGCGGCGGAGGTGGACTACCTCATCGGCCGGGTCAAGGAGATCGCCGAGGGGCTCGGCGCCGGTTATTTCCGCATCTCTGAAAACGATGAGGAGCGGGAGAATTTCTGGGCCGGGCGCAAGGCCGCTTTCCCGGCGGTGGGACGGATCACGCCGGATTATTACTGTATGGACGGCACCATTCCGCGGGCGCGTTTACCCGAAGTGCTGACCCGCATCTCCGAGCTTTCGGAAAAGTACGGTCTCGGGGTGGCCAACGTGTTCCACGCCGGCGACGGCAACCTCCACCCGTTGATCATGTATGACGCCAACGAGCCCGGCGAGTTGGCGGCGGCCGAAGAGTTTGGCGCCGAAATTCTCAAGCTGTGCGTCGAGGTGGGCGGCGTGCTCACCGGCGAGCACGGGGTCGGCGTCGAGAAGCGTGATCTGATGGGCATCATGTTCACCGAGGACGACCTGAAGCAGCAGCAGCGGGTCAAGTGCGCCTTTGATCCCGACAGTCTGCTCAATCCGGGCAAGGTGTTCCCGACCCTCCACCGATGTGCGGAACTCGGCCGGGTGCACGTGCATCACGGTGAAACCCGTTTCCCCGGCATTCCACGGTTCTGATTCGTGAGTGTCCTGACCCCGAGCGATCACGACGAAATCCGGGCGGCGGTTGCCGGTGCGCTGGCCGATGGGATCCCGACGGAGGTTCGGGGTCATGCCACCAAGCGAGGCTGGGGCCGGCCGGTACAGGCGGAACGGGAGTTGGACCTGAGCGGCATCAGCGGCATCCATCTCTATGAGCCGGAGGAGCTAGTACTCTCGGCGGCGGCCGGCACACCGATCAGCGAAATCAACGAAGCGCTGGCGGCGCGGAACCAGCATTTGGCATTCGAGCCACCGGACTGGGCGCCGCTCTATGGCGGCGCGGCGGGCGAAGGGACCTTCGGTGGCGTGATCGCCTGCAACCTCGCGGGACCGCGGCGTATCCAGGTCGGCGCGGCGCGGGATCATCTGCTGGGTTTTACCGCCGTCAGCGGCCGGGGGGAGACCTTCAAGTCCGGCGGGCGGGTGGTGAAGAACGTCACCGGCTTCGACCTCTCCAAGCTCATCGCCGGGTCCTTCGGCACCTTGGCGGTGATGTCGGACATCACCGTCAAGGTTCTCCCGGCGCCGGAGAAGGTGCGCACCGTCCTGGTGTTCGGCCTCTCCAACGGAGATGCGCGCAGGGCCATGTCGGCGGCGCTCAACAGTCCCTCGGATGTCAGCGGTGCGGCGCATCTGCCGGCGGGCGCGGCGGCGCGGTCGGCGGTCGATTACGTCAACGGCGCGGGAACCGCGGCCACGGCGCTTCGGGTCGAGGGCCCTGAGCCATCGGTCGCCGCCCGGACGGAAGCCCTGAGAAAGCTGCTGGGCGAGTACGGCGGAACCGAGGAACTCCATACTTCGCGCTCCAAGACACTATGGGCCGAGGTCCGGGACGTTCATCCCCTGCTGCCGCGAAGCGAAAATCTGATCTGGCGTGTCTCGGTGCCGCCGGCCAGCGGCTATGCGCCGCCGCCCGAAGCCGAATGCTACACCGACTGGGGCGGGGGGTTGGTATGGATTTCGGTACCGGCGACGAATGATGGGGCTCCGCCGCCGCCGCGCGTCGATGGGGGACACGCCACGCTGATGAGAGCACCCGCCCTGGTCCGCAGCGGCGTCGCCGTCTTCGAGGAGCTTCCCGCCGGGGTGGCCGCTTTGTCGGCCCGGATCAAGGAAAGCTTCGATCCGGAGCACGTCTTGAATCCGGGCCGGATGTATCCGGGGATCTGAGCCATGCAGACCAGTTTCACCGAGGCCCAACTAGCCGAACCCGCCATCATGGAGGCCAACGCCATCCTCCGGAACTGCGTTCATTGCGGGTTCTGTCTGTCGGCTTGCCCGACCTACGCGCTGCTCGGCGATGAGCGGGACAGCCCGCGCGGACGCATCTATATGATCAAGGACATGCTGCAGGCGCCCGGCCGGCCGGCGGACGAAATCGTGCATCATGTGGATCGCTGCCTGTCCTGCCTCGCCTGCATGAACGCCTGTCCGTCCGGGGTGCACTATCAGCACTATGTGGACAACGCGCGGGTTCATATCGAGAAGAATTACATCCGGCCTTTGTTCGAGCGGCTGCTGCGCCGCGCCGTTTCACTGATTCTGCCCCATCCCGGCCGGGCCCGCCTGGCGCTCAGATGGTCGGGACTGGCACGGCCTTTTGCCGGAATGCTCGGAACCAGACTCCGGGCCATGCTGGACCTCGCGCCGGCAAATCTTCCTCCGATGCCGGACGATCGGATGGGTCGGACCTATCCGGCGGAGGGCGCGCGCCGGATGCGGGTGCTTCTGCTGCCGGGGTGCGTGCAGGACGTGCTGCGGCCCAACATCAATGATGCGACGATCCGGCTGCTCAACCGGCTGGGCTGTGAGGTGGTGGTGGCGAAGAACACCGGCTGCTGCGGCGCGCTGACACATCATCTCGGTGACGAGAAGGCCGCGAGCCGGTCTCTGGAGATCAATCTGGCCGCTTGGCGCCGCGAGATCGAGGCCGGCGAGGTCGACGCCATCGTCACTAACGCGGCCGGTTGCGGAACTGTGGTGAAGGATTACGGCCACATGGCCGATACGGACGAAGCGCGGCAGATCTCAGGCCTGACGCGGGATATTTCGGAGATCCTCGACGAACTGGGCCTGGGCGAGCCGGGGCAAACCCGCCTGCCGGTGGTCGCCTACCAGGATGCCTGCTCGCTCAAAAACGGTCAGGGGATTACCGCGCAGCCGCGGGCGCTTCTGATGGCCGCCGGGTTCCGGGTGGGCGAGCTGGCCGAGACCCATTGCTGCGGATCGGCCGGCAGCTACAACATCTTTCAGCCCGAAATCGCCGACGCGCTTGCGGCCCGAAAAATCGACGCCATTCGCCGGACCCGGGCGGAGGTCGTTGCCACCGGCAACATCGGCTGCCTGCACCATTTGCGGCAGAAGGGCAGGCTCAATGTCTTTCATACGGTTGAGCTGCTCGACTGGGCAACCGGCGGGCCCGACCCGCGTCAATTGTGATCACGGAGTCGCAACTTGGCCTATGAGCCGGTCCCCACATAATAAGGAGATGTGCCCGCTTCGACATTGGGCGATGTTGAGCCTTCTGGCAGTGTTCCTGATGAGCGGTTCGTCGAGTCTGGCGCACGCCGATCAGGAAGATGGTCGCCTCAAAATCCTCTTTGACCGGTTGGCGGTAACGGCGGATGCGGTCGAGGCGCGCTCCCTCGAGGCTTCCATCTGGCGGATTTGGCTTGAGCCCAAGGATGCGAAGCTGGAGGCCGTCATGGCGCGCGGTATTGCCGCCATGAACAGCGGACAGTTGGGTGCCGCTCTCGCGTTCTTCGATCAGGTGACCCGGGAGGCGCCCGGCTTCGCAGAAGGTTGGAACAAGCGCGCGACGGTTCACTACCTGATGAAGGACTTCGATGCGTCGGTGAGGGACATCGCCCGGACACTCGAGCTGGAGCCCAGGCACTTCGGTGCGCTTTCCGGCTTTGGCCTGATCAACTTGGCCCTCGAACGGCCGGACGCAGCGCTTCGCGCGTTTGAGCAGGTATTGAAAATTCATCCCAATTCGGCGGGTGCCCGGACCCATGTGAAGCGATTGCGTGATATCCTCGAGGGCGATGAAACCTGACGAGGCGATGCGATGACGAATACTCTGGTGCTGGGCGCCGGCAAGATCGGCATTGCGGTTGCGCAGATGCTGTCCGAAACCGGCGACTACTCCGTTACGCTCGCTGATAAGGTCGCAGTCCCGGAGGGGGCCGTCGGCAACGGAAGCGCTCTGGCTGCCGTCGATGTGAACGACGACCGGGAGCTTCGCGGCGCCCTGGCCGACCGGGACGTCGTGGTCAGCACGCTCCCGTACTTCCTCGATCTCAGGGTGGCGGAGTTCGCCTGCGAGGCTGGCGTCCACTACTTCGATCCCACCGAAGACGTCCGGACGGCCCGGATGATCTCGGAACTCTCCAATGGCGCCGGGACGGTCTTCGTTCCTCAGTGCGGTCTGGCGCCCGGGTTCATCGCCATCGCCGCCCACCATCTGGTGCAGCACTTCGATGAGCCCCAGGACGTGAAGCTCCGGGTCGGTGCGTTGCCGCAGTTCCCCGATAACGCTCTCAAATACAACCTCACCTGGAGCACCGACGGACTGATTAACGAGTACTGCAATCTCTGCGACACAATCCACGACGGAGAACGTCGCGAGGTCATTCCGTTGGAAGGGCTCGAGGAGTTTTCCCTGGACGGCGTGTACTACGAAGCATTCAGCACCTCAGGCGGCATCGGCAGCCTGTGCGATACCCTCGAGGGCAAGGTCGAGAATCTGAACTACAAGACCGTCCGCTACCCTGGCCACCGCGACATGATCAAGATGCTCGCCGAAGACCTCAACCTCTGCAATAGGCGGGACGTGTTCAAGGACGTCATCGAGCATGGGGTCCCGGTCACCATGCAGGACGTGGTGGTGATCTTCGTCACCGTCCGAGGGATCAAGGACGGCCGCCTGACCCAGGAATCCTACGCCAAAAAGATCTATGGCGGCGACCATGGGGCGCCGTGGAGCGCGATCCAGTCGACAACCGCTTCGGCCATCTGCGCCATGGTCGATCTGCATCGCGATGGCCGTCTGCCGGCATCCGGTTTTGTCCGCCAGGAACAGGTCGATTTCGAGGAATTTACGGCAAACAGGTTTGGCCGGGTCTACGCCTGGTAGCCCATGATCCCGAACACGCCCTGTACCGGCGGGCTGCGCGGGGTCAGGGAGATCATGTTTTCGGTCAGCGCCGTGTTGGCGGCGGAGACCAAATTGAGGTTCTGAACGACGATCCCCACCTCGATGCCGGCGGCTTCGCGGATGGCGCCGTTCTCGTCGGAATTCAGTTTGATACGGTTGACGATCTCTTTATCGGGCTGAACGATCCGGGCGTCGATTACGTCGTCGTTGCCGCGCAGCAAGGCCTCCTGCGCTTCCAAGAACCATGTCTTCCGGCCAAGGCTGGTGATCGCGGCCTCGACACCGGCTAACGCCTCGGCGACCGAGGCATCGTCGGCGAAGCTGTTGTAGAAATCGCTGGAGAGGATCTCGAGGCGGCCACGAATCAGCGTTCCGCTGAACTCGTTCGCGGCAAGCCGCGTTTGAACCGTTGCGCTGATATCCGTGCCAATCGGCCTTCCGTTCCGGTCCGGCGACACACCTGCTCAACTCATCGAATATTCTATCCGGAGCCAGGTTGCCGGGTCGTAAACGCTGGTTAATACCCGGGCATATCAGATATCGTTGAATCAGTTCAAACCGGGGCGGCGGTCCGCCGTACGCCACTTCAAGAGGTACACATGAGTGAAAATGAGATCGCCGTTATCGTCGGCGCCGGGTCGGGGCTGAGCGCGTCGCTGGCACGGCTATTCCACAAGGAAGGCATGAGGGTCGCTCTGGCAGCCAGAAACACCGATAAGTTGGCCGACCTGACCGCCGAAGTGGACGGCAAATCCTACACCTGCGATACCGCGGATGCGGCGTCGGTCGCTGCGCTTTTCGCGGAAGTTGACGCGGATTTCGGAGTGCCCGATGTCGTGGTGTTCAACGCCAGCGCCCGGGTGCGGGGACCGCTCATCGAACTTGATCCCCAAGAGGTCAGCGAGGCGATCTTGACCACGGCGTTCGGCGGCTTCCTGGTCGCCCAGCAGGCGGCTAGGCGGATGCTCGAAGCCGGGAAGGGGACAATCCTGCTCACCGGCGCGTCGGCCGGGGTCAAAGGCTTTCCACTGTCGGCCACCTTCGCCATGGGAAAATTCGGCCTTCGCGGGTTGGTGCAAAGCATGGCGCGGGAACTTCACCCGCAGAACATTCATGTCGGTCATGTAGTGGTCGACGGCGGCATCGCCAATCCGGACCGTGGACGGGCCCAAGGGGGCGATCGGGGCGAGGACGCGTGGCTCGAGCCCGACGCCATTGCCGAGACCTATCTGCATCTGCACCGCCAGCACCGCAGTTCGTGGTCCTGGGAGATCGAAGTGCGGCCCTGGGTGGAGAAATTCTAGGGCTGCCGCGGCACCCGCCTATTCCATACCGAGGGCGGTCTTATAGAGGTCGAGGAGTTCCTCCTGCTCGCGCCGGTCGCTGCCGTCCAGCTTCCGGAGACGGATGACCTGCCGGATGATCTTGGAGTCGAATCCGACGCTCTTGGCTTCGGAATAAATTTCCCGGATGTCGGCGCTGAGCGCTGCTTTTTCTTCTTCCAACCGTTCGATCCGCTCGACGAAGGACCGCAATCGGTCAGCCGCAATTCCGCCAACATCGGCCATGGGTGTCTCCTCTTTGGCAGGGGTGTCCTTTGAACCCGGAGATTTGCCACGGCGCGGCGGGCCGGGCAAGACCCGACCGGGGGGCGAGCTAAAGGCCTGCGACGGTCTGCTCGATCAGGTCGTCGACGACGGCGCGGAGAGCCTCTTCCGGGGACGCGCCCGCGCCGACCGCATCGTCGAACGTGGCGATCTGTCGGTGGGCGCTGGTGCCGCGTTCAATGATCGTTCGGGCATGTTCCACCTCGGCGACACAGTCGAGGGCTTCGGCATCCTCACGGATCAGTTCCAGCAATTCTTCGACGAGATCGGCAAAAGGAACAAGTGAGCCCTTTCCGAAATCCACCAAGCCTTCATCCACACCAAACCGATGGGCACGCCAGCGATTCTCCTCGACCAGCATATTGGAATAGTTGCGCCAGCGCTGATTGGAGCTGCGAAGCCGATAGAGCATGCGGATGATGCAGACATAGAAAGCCGCGATGGTAATCGTATCTTCAATTCGGGTGCAGATGTCACTGATCCGCATCTCGAGGGTCGGGAACCGGGCGCTCGGCCGGATATCCCACCAGATCATCGTTGCATCCTTGATCAGTCCGGCGTCTATCAGGACATTCACATGCCGGAGATACTCACCGTAGGAGTCGAAATGCTTCGGCAAGCCGGTCCGCGGCAATTCGTCCCAGACGCACAGCCGATACGACATCAGGCCGGTCTTCGCGCCTCCCCAAAACGGTGACGAGGTGGAGAGAGCCATCAAATGGGGCAGGAAATAGGCGGCCTGATTCATCAAATCGATCCGAAGATCGTCGTCGTCGACGCAGACGTGGACGTGCATGCCGCAGATCAACAGCCGCCGGGCTACCGCTTGAAGGTCTTGGGCGAGCAGATGGTAGCGGTCCTTATCGGTGTGAACCTGTTGTTCCCAACGGGCAAAGGGATGGGTGGAGGCGGCGATGGGGGCGAGGTCATACTTGTCGGCGACCTCGGCGATGGTGGAGCGCAGTTCGCCCAGTTCCCGGCGCGCCTCGGCAATGGAACCACAAACATCGGTCGCCACCTCAATCTGGGACTTCAGGAACTCCGGCTTGACCAGGCTCTGGAGCCGCGCCTCGCAGTCCTTGAACATTTCTTCTGACGGATTTCGAACCAGGTCGCGGCTGTCGCGCTCGACGAGAAGATACTCCTCCTCGATACCAATTGTCAGGGCAGGTTCCGAGATGGGCATCAGTAGTGTTTGACCTCGTGGATGTCGTCGATCTGGAGAATTCGCTTCAGGCAATCCGCGAGGAGACCGGCCCACTGCTCGGCGCCTTCGTCATCATCCACCAAATCCTGCCGGATTTCGACCGCGCAATTTGGCAGGCCCGCCGCGCCGCCGTGAAAATCAAGAGAGTGAGCCAGATCTGCACCGGAGTAGGGCAGGTTGTCGCCGACGTTGAGGCCTTCCGGCCGCCGGCGGAGTTCATATATGAGCGGCTCGGCGATCCGGGGGTCCCTGTTCCACAACACGCCCACGTGCCACTCGCGATCCTCGCCGCCCATGGACGGCGTGAAGCTGTGGACCGAGAACAGGGCCGGCGGCGTGCCGCGGCGCCACAGGTGGGCCAGACCATCCGAAACGGCGCGGTGATAGGGCCAGTAGAGAGCGTCCCGCCGCGCCACCTCGTCGGCCTCCGATAGGCCCTGGTTGCCGGGAATGACGATATTGTCGGTGACCTCCGGGATCGCTGTTGGATCACCGGGTTGGCGATTGTTGTCGATGACCAATCGCGAATAGCCGGCGAGCACGGCCCTGGCGTCCAGTTTTGCCGCGAGCCGCCGCGTGACATTGGCGGCGCCAATATCCCAGGCGACATGCAGGTCAAGCGTCTCCGGCGTGAGGCCGAGCCCGTCCAATCTCTCCGGAATTTCGCGGCTCGCATGATCGCAGATCAGCAGCACCGGCGCGCCGCCCTCGGGGTTGAGAAGCTCGAAGGGCGGCGGGTCGTCCGAAGAAATCAAGGCGGCCGCCAGATCGGCGGCGCCGAGGGTTTCAGAATCCATGTCCCGACTATAGACCACCAAATCCCCGGCATCACTCACCGTTTGTTCCGGCAGGACGAGGTAGCTATAACCGCGCGCCATGTCAGATCCAGGGTCCGCTCATGACCGTCGGGCGATGGCCGCGCTGTTCGTCGGTGCGGCGGCCATCGCCCTGTCGCCGATATTTGTCCGTTTGAGCGAACTCGGGCCGGTCACCACCGGATTTCACCGGGTCTTCCTGTCGCTGCCGGTCGTATTTGTCTGGGTCATGATCGACCGGAGCCGGCGCGAGATCGCCGCGGGTCCGCCGACCGCCAAAGACTATGCACTGCTTACGCTGTCCGGGATTTTCTTTGCCGGCGATCTGGCGCTTTGGCACTGGTCGATTAATCTGACAACGGTCGCCAACGCGACGCTGTTTGCCAACTTCGCCCCCATATTCGTGACGGTGGGGGCGTTCCTTCTATTCAAGGAGCGGTTTAACCGGGTGTTTCTTGGCGGGTTGTTCTGCGCCGTTGCCGGTGTCGCCATTCTGGTCGGGGTGAGCGCCGGTACCAGCGAACAGCACCTGATCGGCGATGTCCTCGGCATCGCGACCGCGGTGTTCTACGCTTCCTATATTTTGACCGTCAGCCGCCTGCGGGCCAAATTCTCCACCGCCACCGTCATGTGGTGGAGCGGTATCTCCACCTCGATCATTCTGTTGCCGGCCGCCCTGATCACCGAGACCCCGCTCTGGCCGGCGGGGGTTGCCGGCTGGACCGTGCTGCTGGGCCTGGCGATCGTGTCTCATACCGGTGGTCAGGGGTTGATCGCCTATGCTCTCGCCAAGCTCCCGGCCGCCTTCTCCTCGGTCGGGCTGTTGTTCCAGCCGGTATTGGCGGCGCTGATCGCGTGGGCGCTGTTTGCCGAAGCCGTCACCGGCCTTCGGGGCTTGGGCGGGCTGGTGGTGCTGCTCGGGGTCTACCTGGCGCACCGCGGGTCACTTGGCGGGAAAAGCCGCTAACTTACTCAAGGGGATTATATACCTAAGTCACATATAGAGTGACTGAAAACCGTCAGGATGCCTCGACGGTGACGGAGCGCATCAGCGCATCCCGGATATCTTCCGGGGAAGCCTCGACCGAGACATCGGCTTCGAGTTCGGCCTTGGTCGGCTGGTAATTGTAGGGCCTGACCCGCACTTTGTGGCGCACGATCTCCACCGGCTCTTTCTTGTCGGAACCCACGGTTGGCCTCTCCTCAATTTGCTATAGGTGATAAGTTATCGCTTATTGGCAATGGCGTCAAACTTCGCCTAGTATAGCAGTTGCAATCACATCTTGGCCCGCTATTTCGGGTCCGAAGATCCAGATTTCGACGGAGCCGAATGATGGCGTCTTACGTATCGACCATCTTTCTCCAGACGGAATTGTGAAAACCATTCGGATGAACCGACAGGAGGCGATGACGCTTTACCGCTCTTTAGGGGAGATATTGAGTCCTGATTTTGACGGCTAGACATATGAAATCCCTCGCGTATAGTTGCATACGCGAGGGTTGATCGTTCCGTGGGCTGGGGAGCTTCGGCGGGACGATCAGTTGGCGATTAATTCCCGATACCTTAACCGCTTGTTGATCATGCCGTCCACGATTTCGGTCATCTGATCCAGCGTGTCCCGGTTGCGGATATTGTGCCGCCCGGCGAACTCCGCGACATAGCGACCGGTGTGCTTCTCCGAGAAGTGGTGGAAGGTGCCCTGGTAGCCTCGCTTGAGCATAGCCCAGAACGACTCCATCCCATTAATCCCGGCCTGCCCGCGGATGTATTCGCCGGCGGAGTGCCGGACGGTTTCATGCTCGAAAGGCATTCCCTTATACGCCTTGGCTTCGTCAGTGTAGACGGTCGCGCCCGGCACCGCATAGCCAGCGACGAACCCCTGTAGGGTCGGCCTGTCTGTGTTCGTTACCTTCTGGGCGACTACCGTATTCGTGGCCCTGTCCTTCGCTCCGACAACAGCCGTCTTGCCGACTGCGCCGCGGCCTGTGCCCTTCAGCGCACGGCGTTGGGCGTTCGACATGTTCTTACGCTTGCCGCCCATGTAGGTCTCATCGACTTCCACGGGACCGGAGAACGGGGCTTCGCTCCTGCCCAACGCCTGGCGGATGCGGTGCGCCAGGTGCCAGGCCGTCTTTTGCGTCACGCCGAGGTCGCGGTGCAGCTTCATCGAGGACACGCCCTTGAGGTTGGTCGCTACGAGGTAGACCGCGATCGCCCACGTCCTGTATCCCAGCTTCGAGCCTTCCATGATGGTGCCCGTCTTCATGGAGAACATGGGCTTGCCCTCGCAGTCGCGGCAGCGGTGCGTCATGGTCTTGTGCTTGATGTCGCATTGGACGTTGAGCGATCCGCATTTCGGGCAGTATGGCCCGTCAGGCCAGCGACCCTTGGCAAACCACTCCCCAGCCGATTCGTCGTCCGGGAACATGTCCATCAGTTGAATGAGCGTGAGACCCTTGCGATGAGACTTTCCGGGTGCTTTCTGTGCCATGTTGAACCCTCTGTGAATGTGACTCTACTGTAAGGGGTCAGATTCAACATTGCAAGCAAAATGTGACTCTGCTGTCTGGACTCTGACAAAGTGTTGGTTTACAACGGCAAAGCCCCCGGGAATCCGTCCCGAGGGCTTTGTGTGTGAAACCCGAGCTTCGGCTTGGCCACGCCTCTGCTTTGCCTTTTATAGGCGGATCGGGCGGTATGGTCAACCGTGGCTCCAAAGCGGAGCCCATCAATGTCCGATTTGCGCCCAGACGATCTGCCGTCCGACATTACCGATTCTCTGCGCAACGAACTGACAAGTTACTACGAAGCCTACGGCACCATCCCACCGCGCCGGCGCTGGGACATCCTATTTGGGCCGGAATATGAGCCGGTGCCAGAGAACCGCTGGATGAACCTTTAGGTCACTCAGAATGTGACTTAGGTATATAATCCCCTTACTCAAAGATGGGTGCTTTTTCCGGGCGGCGGGGTTGACACCTGATGCCTCGCTGCCAACAATCCGGCCACTTTTACCCGCCCCTACGGCACCGAAAGGCGGCAACCGCATCATGGATAAATTGACACCACCCGGCGAGGGCGCGTCCGGAGGCGACGGCGGCGTGGCCTATTTCGTCGACCGGCAGCCCCGGCTGGCCGATTTCAAGCACGCGGTGATTGCCGGTTTGCGGGCCGCACAGAAGGAAATTCCGGCGAAGTTCTTCTACGATGAGGAGGGCTCGCACATTTTCAACCGCATTTGCGAGACCGAGGAGTATTACGTCACCCGCACGGAGACCGGTCTGCTGTCCGACCGAGGCGATGATATCCGGCGCCTCGCGGGTCCCGGCGCGGTCGTCATCGAATACGGCTGCGGTTCGGCGGCCAAAATCAATCTGCTGCTCGATGCGCTGGAAGACCCGGCCGAGTACGCGGCCATCGATATATCACCGGAACATCTGCGCTTCGTGGTCGAGGATATCTCCGCCCGCCACCCCGGTCTGCGGGTGGGCGGCATCTGCGCCGACTTCACCGGTGACTTCGAACTTCCTTCCGAAGTCGCCGGCGGCGGCACGAAACTGGGTTTCTTCCCGGGTTCGACCATCGGCAACCAGACGCCCGAGGAGGCCAGGGTCTTCCTGGGACAGGTGCGAAAGAACGTGGGTGACGACGGCGCCCTGCTCATCGGCGTTGATCTGAAGAAAGACGTCGGCCGTCTGAACCGGGCCTACAACGATAATGCCGGCCACACGGCCGACTTCAATCTCAACCTGTTGCGCCGCATCGATCGAGAACTTGATTCCGAGGTGAACATCGACGGGTTCGAGCATCGCGCATTTTACAATGAGGGTGAGGGGCGGATAGAAATGCACCTGCGCGCCAGATCAGAGCAGCGCATTCGTATTGGCGGGGAGACATTCCGTTTCTCGGAGGGTGAAACCATCCATACGGAAAATTCCTACAAATACACCGTCCAGGAATTCGGCGGACTCGCGGCGCGGGCCGGATTTGCCGTCGGCGCAACCTGGACCGACGCGAAAGACTTGTTCAGTATCCACTTCCTGAAAGCCGCCTGACCGGCGCGACCGATGGACCCGGCGGCCGCCGCGACTTATCCCAACGAAGGCAACCTCGTCATGCTGCCGTCGGGGCGGCGGCTCGGTTACGCCGAATACGGCGACCCGGATGGCCGGCCGCTGATTTTCCTACACGGTACGCCGTCGACCCGCGTGATGTTCCGGCTCGGTGATCGTGCCGCCAAGGAGGCCGGCGTCCGGTTGATCGCTCCCGATCGGCCCGGTCTGGGCCTTTCCGATCCGGATCCGAACCGGACCATCCTCGATTTTGCCGATGACGTGGCGTCATTGGCGGACCACCTGTCGCTCGACCGATTTCCATTGGCCGGCGTCTCGGGCGGCGGACCCTACGCGGCGGCCTGCGGGGCGCGGCTCGGTGACAGGCTGACGGCGCTGGGCCTGGTGAGCGCCATGGCCCCCGTCGCCTCTCCGGCAATCCGCAAACATTTGAAGGCCCGCTATTCGGTTATCTATGGCCTCGGCCGTCGCAGCCGTCTGATGACCGCGCTCGGGACAAAACTCTTTCGGCGGACTTTCGCTGGGAATCCGGACCGCGTGATGCGCTCCGCCATGTCGGCGATGACCGGTCCGGACCGGGATATCCTCGCCGATGATCGGACGCGGGGGTGTTTGATCGCGTCGGCCGAGGGCGCCTTCTCCCAAGGTACATCGGGGCCGGTTACCGAGTTGCTGCTGATGTCCCGGGCCTGGGGGTTCGAGGTGTCGGACATTTCGGTCCCAACATTCTTGTGGCACGGCGAAGCGGATACGGTCGTGCCGGCGGCGTTCGGCCGTTGGCTGGCCGAACGGATTCCCGATTGCCGCGCCCAGTTCATTCCCGGGGCGGGACACTTCTGGATCGTGACGGACGCGGCGGAGGTGATGAGGAGGCTGATCGGTCCGGCTGCCGGCACCATACCATTATGAACGCTCGACATGTGCCGTCCTAAGACTACGGCCGAATATCTTGAAATGTCGTCGGAAGAAATGGTGCCGCCGGAGTGAATTGAACACTCGACCTCGCCCTTACCAAGGGCGCGCTCTACCCCTGAGCTACGGCGGCACGTTAAGGTCGGTTTCAAGCGGCGCGCAACATGCCACAGCGCCATTGTCCGGGCAAGCGCGTCGCTCCGGGGTTTCATCGCCGCACTTCCGCCTCAATCCCGCGGCATATTCTTGACGCTCGGGGACGGGACTGCGACAACCATGCCGACCGCCTTCAATCAATGAGTACCGCCGATGAGCGCCGCCAATGAGCAAGGCATGAACGCCGCCAGGGGCCGGCAGGGTCCAAACGTCACGAGCAAGGCCGAGGCCGCCCGCCGGGAGCGGGAGGCCAAACTGGCCGAGGCGCTACGGCGGAACCTCAACCGCCGAAAGGCGCGGCAACGCGGGCAGGCGGACGGGGAACCGGAACAAAAGGACTAGCGTGGATCAAATCGTCATTCGAGGCGGAATACCCCTCAACGGCACAATTCCCATCGCCGGCTCCAAGAACGCGGCGCTGCCGTTGATGGCGGCGTGTTTGTTGACCGATGAGACCCTGACATTGTCCAATCCGCCGCACCTGGCCGATATCTCGACCATGGCGGATCTGCTGGCCGATCTCGGTGTCACCGTCGATATGGACGGCGGGTCCGGCAACGGCGGGCATGCGGGCCGCGTCCTGCGCCTGACCGCCGACGGCGAAATCGGCAGGACGGCGCCCTACGATCTGGTCCGCAAGATGCGCGCTTCGGTCCTCGTTCTGGGCCCGGCGCTGGCTCGTTTCGGGGAGGCGCGGGTCTCGCTGCCGGGCGGCTGCGCCATTGGGACCCGGCCTGTTGATCTGCACCTCGAAGCCTTGCGGCAATTGGGAGCCGAGATTGAACTTGAAGAAGGCTACATCAGTGCAAAGGCGCCGGACGGATTGGTTGGCTCGCACATTACCTTTCCCTCCGTCTCCGTCGGTGCCTCGGAAAACATCCTGATGGCGGCCGTGCTGGCCGAGGGCGAGACGCAGCTCGCGAATGTCGCTCGGGAGCCGGAGGTGTCCGACCTGGCTCACTGCCTGGTCGCCATGGGGGCGGAAATCGACGGCATCGGGACTGACACCCTGGTGGTGCGGGGACGGAAGTCGTTACACGGCGCCGACTATTCCGTCATCCCCGATCGGATCGAAACCGGTACCTATGCCGTCGCCGCCGCCATTACCGGCGGTGAACTTCGGCTTCGCAATTCGAGAATGGATTTCCTCGATTCCGTGGTCGACACCCTGGGCAGGGCCGGGGTCAGCATGACCGAGGCGGATGGGGACATCCTGGTTAAGCGGACCAACAATCACCTGGACGGCATTGATGTGATGACCGAGCCCTATCCCGGCTTTCCCACCGATATGCAGGCGCAGATCATGGCGCTGTTGGCGGTGTCCGACGGCGCTTCGATGATTACGGAAACCATCTTCGAAAACCGCTTCATGCATGTACCGGAACTCAACCGCATGGGGGCCGACATCAACGTTCATGGCTCCTCGGCGATCGTTCGCGGGGTGCCCGAACTCTCAGGAACGCATCTGATGGCCACCGACCTCCGGGCGTCGGTTTCGCTTGTGCTGGCGGGTCTTGCGGCCAAGGGTGAAACCGTGATCAACCGGGTGTACCACCTCGACCGGGGCTACGAGCGGGTGGAGGAGAAGCTCGCGGCGTGCGGGGCGGAGATTTCACGGGTCGGCGCCTAGAGCGCCTTCAGCCCTGGAAAAACCGGAACAAAACCTTTAAGGATGCGCTCCCAAACCGGGAGTGAGAGCCGTGCTGGCCAACGAAAAACTCATTCTGGCGTTGCCGAAGGGGCGAATCCACGACGAGGTCCTGCCGCTGATCGGCCGCGCCGGCCTGGAGCCCGAGGACGCGTTTCATCAGGATGATGCGCGCCAAATCCGTTTCTCGACCAGCGATCCGTCGGTCGACATTATCCGCGTGCGCAGCTTCGATGTCGCCACCATTGTTGCGTTTGGCGCCGCCCACATGGGTGTTGCCGGCGCCGACGTGCTATTGGAGTTCGATTCCCGGGAGATATATGCGCCCCTCGATCTCCATCTCGGCCACTGCCGGATGGTGGTCGCCGCGCCCGAGGATCTGGTGAAGCGGGACAACCCGAAACGCTGGAGCCACGTCCGCATCGCGACCAAGTATCCGGAGATCACCAAGCGGCACTTTGCTGCGCGCGGCGTTCAGGCCGAATGCGTCAAGCTTTCCGGTGCCATCGAAATCGCTCCAGCCCTGGGTCTTTGCGAGCGCATCGTCGATCTGGTGTCCACCGGCGCCACTTTGAAAGCCAACGGCCTCGTTGAGGTGGAGGAAATTGCCCGGATCTCTTCCCGGTTGGCGGTGAACCGGACGGCGCTGAAGACCTGCTCCGACGAAGTCTCCAAATGGATTTCCCGGTTCCGGGAGGCGGTCGATGCCCGCTCGGCTTAACGCCGCCGATCCGGCTTTCGACGTTCAGTTCCAGGACTTTCTAGACGTCAGGCGGGCGGCGGAAGCGGATATCGATCCGGCGGTGCGCGAAATCGTCGAGACCGTGCGGGCGAAGGGCGACGCCGCGCTGCTCGACTATACCCGCAAATTTGACCGGTTTGACGCGGCGGAATCCGGATTGCGTATTGCCGCCGGGGAAATTGCGGCCGCCAGGAAGGATTGCGAGCCCGACACCCTGGCCGCCCTGGACCTCGCAGCCCAACGGATCAAAAGCTACCACGCGCGCCAACTGCCCGACGATCTGGACTACACAGACGATGCGGGCATTCGTCTCGGCTACCGCTGGCGGCCGGTCTCGGCGGTCGGCATGTACGTGCCGGGTGGCACCGCGGCCTATCCGTCATCGGTCCTGATGAATGCCATCCCGGCGCAAGTGGCCGGCGTGCCGCGTCTGGTTATGGTCGTGCCGACGCCCGATGGGGAAATCGCCCCGCTGGTCTTGGCGGCCGCCGATCTGGCCGGAGTGGATGAAATCTACCGGGTCGGCGGTGCCCAGGCCGTGGCGGCGCTGGCTTTCGGGACCGAGACCATCACACCCGTCGATAAGATCGTCGGCCCGGGCAATGCCTATGTGGCAGCGGCCAAGCGCCTGGTCTTCGGCGCCGTCGGGATCGATTCCATCGCCGGCCCGTCGGAAATCCTGGTGGTTGCGGACGACCAGGCCGATCCCTCCTGGATCGCGGCGGACCTCTTGTCGCAAGCCGAGCACGATACCAGTGCGCAATCCATCCTGGTTACCGACAGTGCGGCGTTCGCCGATGAAGTGGCGCGTCACGTCGACCGTCACCTTCAGGCTCTGCCCCGGAGCGACATCGCCGGTGAGAGTTGGCGGCGCCACGGCGCCATTATCGTCGTGCCCACACTCGAGGCCGGGGCCGCTATCGTCGACCGGGTTGCGCCGGAGCATCTGGAAATCGCGACTGCCGAGCCGGACGGGCTGGCCGAGAAGATCACCAATGCCGGCGCTATATTCCTTGGCAATTATGCGCCGGAGGCGGTGGGTGACTATATCGCCGGTCCCAACCACGTTCTGCCGACGGGGCGGAGCGCAAGGTTTTCTTCCGGCCTCGGAGTTCTGGACTTCATGAAGCGCAGCTCGATCATTGGGGCCGATAGAGCCTCGCTGGCAAAGATCGGACCGGCCGCCGTGACGCTCGCCAGGGCAGAAGGCCTCGACGCCCATGCCCTGTCTTTGCAGCTTCGTATGTTAGAGGCCGACGAGACGTAAGTGATGGACGGTACGCGCCGCATCGTCGCCGTATATCTCGACGAGAAGACGGTGCCGCGCCGCTCGCGCGATGTCGACCGCGACCGGGCCGTCGCCATCTATGATTTGCTGGACGAAAACAGCTTCGAGCCGGTCGATGATGTCGCCGGTCCGTTCAATCTGCACATCAGCGTCGAGGAGAACCGGCTCCGGCTTGACGTCCGGAACCAGGAAGATGGTCCGCTGACCGAGTTCACGCTGCCGCTCACGACGGTTCGTTCGGTCATCAAGGACTACATGATGATGTGCGAGAGCTACTACGAGGCCATCAAGGTTGCGTCGCCGTCGAAAATCGAGGCCATCGATATGGGACGGCGGGGCCTGCACAATGAAGGCTCGGAGTTGTTGCGGGAACGCCTCAAACCCCACGTCGCCATGGACTTCGATACGGCGCGGCGGTTGTTCACCCTCATTTGCGTCATGCTGTGGCGATAAGACGATGACCGAACGCCCCTCCGCCGTCCTGTTCGCCTGCTCGCTGAACGCGGTACGCTCGCCCATGGCGGAAGGGTTTCTCAAACACTACCACGGGCATCAAATATATGTGGACTCGGTGGGAGTCGAGATTGGCGACCCCGACGGTTTTGTTGTCGAGGTAATGCGGGAGCGGGGGATCGATATGTCCCGTCACCGCCCAAAGTCCTTCAATGATCTGGACGATTTGTCATTCGACCTGATCATTACCCTGTCGCCTGAAGCCCATCACCTGGCACTGGGCCTCATCTCGCGCGTCTCCTGCGAGGTGGAATACTGGGCCACCGAGCATCCCGGTGGGATCGAAGGAACACGAGACGTGCAGCTCGAAGCCTATCGCCGGGTGCGCGACGCCATCCATGATCGAATTCATCAGAGATTTCCTGTCGCAAAGCCCCCTGGCGGCTGACCGACCCCACAATTTTCGGCGGAATCCGGGGCAAAAGGACTTGACCCGAAAGGCTGTTCGGACCACTTTCACCCCTCACTGCAACAGCCGCGGGAGCGGAGATGGCGAAGGAAGAGCTATTGGAGTTTGAGGGCACGGTCACCGAGCTGCTGCCCAATGCGATGTTCCGGGTCAAACTGGACAATGATCATGAAATTTTGGCCCACACGGCCGGAAAGATGCGGAAACACCGGATTCGCGTGCTGGCGGGGGACCGCGTTAACGTTGAGATGACCCCGTACGACCTGACGAAGGGCCGGATTACCTTCCGCTTCAAGTAATCTGCTGGCGCCTGATCTTGGCGCGGCCGATGACCCATTCTCAGATACCGAACCTAATCCTCGCCTCGGCATCGCCCAGGCGGCTTGATTTGCTGCGTCAGGTTTGCCTTGAGCCCGGCTCAATCGTTCCAGCCGATATCGACGAGGCGGCGAAGCCCGGCGAGTTGCCGAAAGACCTGGTGCTAAGGCTCGCGGTCGACAAGGCGCGGGCGGTTGCGGCAGACAACCCGAATTATTTTGTTCTCGGTGCCGATACAGTCGTCGCCTGCGGCCGCCGCGGCCTCGGGAAACCGGAATCCGAGAGCGAGGCACGCCGCATGTTGGAATTGCTCTCCGGCCGCAGGCACACCGTTCTCGGCGGCGTCTGCGTTGTCGACCCATGGGGTGTGAAACATACTCGTCTGGTGTCGACCGGCGTCTCGTTCAAGCGCCTGGATGCTACGGAAATCGACGATTATGTCCTGTCATTGGAATGGCGGGGTAAGGCGGGCGGGTACGCCATTCAGGGTCTGGCCGCCGGATTCGTTCGCGCAATCTCCGGTTCCTACAGCAACGTGGTGGGGCTGCCCTTGTTCGAGGTCGTGCAATTATTGGGCGGCCTTGGAATTCGGCCGCAAGCAGAGCAATCATGAAGCGCGAACTCGTAATCGAATCCGGCGGGTCGGCCGATCGCATCGCCTTGCTCGAGGACGGAGATCTGACGGAAGCGTATCTGGAGTTGAGGCGCCACCCTAGCCAAGTAGAGGGCATCTATCGGGGCAGGGTCGCCGGCAAGACGGCAGGGGGTGACGGGTTCATCGAATTCGGTGACGGGTCGACCGGCTTCCTTAACGGTCGGGACCTGCCCATGGGCTCACCGGCGCTCCAGGAGGGGCAGCGGCTGATCGTGCAGGTAGAGCGCGACAGCTTTCCGGGCAAGCTGGCCCGGCTTACCGCCAAGCCGCAGATCGCCGGCTGCTTGGCGGTCTTCCTGCCGGATGGCGAGACGGTCCGGGCACCGCGATCACTTCGCGATCATCCGGAAGTCGAATCTCTCATCGACACGGTAGATAGGAGTTTGCTGGGCGAAGAAGGGGTTGTGCTGCGCACCCGGGCACGGGATGCCGGGGCGGACGCGGTTGTTGAGGAGGTTCGGAGGTTGCGCGGCGTGTGGTCCTCGATCCGCGATATCGAGGACGATACGGTCTTGTCACCGCCGGTTTCGCCCGTGGAGAGCTACATAAGGGATATTCCGGCACAGGATTGGTCGCAAATTGTCGTGACCGGCGGATCCGTGCCGTTTGTCCAATCCCGCATCGACCGATGGGCACCCGAAGCCGCCGATAGGCTGGTGGCCCACCACCAGACCGTCGGACCCTTCGGCAGCATGGGCCTGGAAGACGCCTGGCAGGAAGCCTTCGAGACGTTGGTTCGGCTTCCGTCGGGGGGCGAGTTGATCATTGAGCCTACCCAGGCACTCGTGGCCATTGACGTCAACGCAAGGAACGCCGGGCAGGGACCTCTGCACGTCAATTTGGAGGCGGCGGCTGCCGCCGCCCGAGAGATCCGGCTCCGAAATCTTTCCGGCCAGGCGGTTATCGATTTTATCTCCCTTTCCCGTGGTGAGGACCGCAATCAGGTGCTCCGTCGGCTGCGCGAGCGCTGTGCGGCCGACCGATCCACCTTTGTCCATGGCTATAGCAGGCTCGGACTGGTCGAATTGACCCGACGCCGCAGGCGCCGCAGCCTGCTGGAGGCCCGGGCGCTCCTGGGGCCGGAAGAAGGAGACTAGGTATTGATGCCGGGTTGCCGGCTGACCTAGGCTGTGGTGTTTAAACTTGGAGCCAAGACCGCCTGTGTCCGTTCACCGACTCCCCGTCAGCGCCAAACGCAAGAAATGTCCGTCCTGCGGCCGTCCCGTGGTCGCCGATTACCGGCCCTTCTGCTCCAAGCGCTGTGCCGACCTCGACCTCTCAAAATGGCTCAGCGAAGACTATCGGATCGAGGCTGTTGAAGACGACGAGCCGGGCGACGACGAGTTCGCGGATGCCGAGATGGATCGGCCTGGCGATTAGTTGAGGCGATTAGTTGACTTGGGATGGTCTCCTGCCTGGCCTGGGTTTGCCCGGATGTACTATGGAACCGGACCGATCACGGACCGGACTCACGCCGGCGACTGGAGGGAACACAATGCCTGATGGAGTAAACGCCCCCGGGTTTCAAAGCCATCCCGGCTACGAGGTGAATATCGAGATCAGCCCGCGCCGGGTACGTGTCGAGTTCGGCGGCGAGGTCATTGCGGATTCCCTCAGGACTCTGCTGATCCGGGAAACCAAACACATTCCTGTCTATTATTTCCCGATGTCGGATGTCCGGATGGAGTTTCTGAGCGCGACCGGCCACTCGACTCATTGTCCGTTCAAGGGTGATGCGTCCTACTGGACCATCGACGCCGGCGGCACAACGTCGGAAAACGCAGTCTGGGGATACGGGGACCCGTTCGTGGAATGCGCTCAACTCAAGGATCATGTGGCGTTCTACTGGAACAAGGTGGATCACTGGTACGAGGAGGATGACGAAATCTTCGTCCACGCCCGGGATCCCTATAAGCGCATTGACGTGGTGCGGAGCTCCCGGCCAGTCAAAGTCATCCTCGGTGGTGAAACGGTGGCCGAGAGCGCCAACGCCAGCTTTCTTTTCGAAACCGGGTTGCCGACCCGCTACTACCTGCCGCCCGAGGACGTTCGGACGGAGCTTCTGACCCCAAGCGACGCCACGTCGTCCTGTCCCTACAAGGGGAATGCGGTGTATTGGACGGCGACGGTGGGAGGTCAGGTGTTTGAAAACATTGTCTGGGGCTATCCGGAGCCGATTCCGGAGATGCCCAGGATCAAGGACCTGATGTGCTTCTTCAACGAAAAGGTCGGCGACATCAAGGTCGATGGCGTCTCCGTTGAGAAGGTCGAAACCCCCTGGTCCCGGTAGCTACTCGGCCGCCTCGCTGAGTATCGGCGCTTTCAGGATGCCGAGATCGTCCGCGGCGGCAAGCCTTGCCCCGGTCCTGTCTTGCAGCTCACCCAGGGTCATCCCGTCAATGATTTCGCGCGCGACGAAGCCATCCGGTGTCACATCGACCACGGCGAGGTCCGTATAAACACGGTCGACAACGCCCGTCGCGGTCAGCGGAAAGGTGCATTCGCCGAGAAGTTTGGGTGTGCCGTCCCGTGCGCAGTGCGTGGTCATGGCGATGACCCGCGGGGTGCCGGCCGCCAAGTCCATGGCGCCACCGACGGCGGGCAACCGCTTGTCGCTGTTGGTCGCCCAGTTGGCGAGATCGCCGGTCTCCGAGATCTGGTAGGCCCCGAGCACACAGAGATCGAGATGGCCGCCCCTAACCATCAGAAACGAGTCGGTGTGATGAAAGTAGGCGCCGCCCGGTACCAGCGTCACCGGTTTTTTGCCGGCGTTCATCAAATCATGGTCTTCCTGGTCCTTTGGCGGCTTGGGCCCCATGCCCAACAGCCCATTCTCGCTGTGAAAAACGATCTCGTGCCCCTCGGGGATGAAGTCGGCCACCAGTTCCGGCATGCCGATGCCGAGATTGACGTAGCTGCCGTCGGCGATGTCCTGAGCGATCCGCCAGGCAATTTGGTTGCGGCTCAAACCCACGTTACGAACTCCTCGAAACCTGTAGAACCCGGTCGACGAAGATCCCGGGGGTGACAATTATCTCGGGGTCCAGTTCACCGGTATCGACGGTTTCGTCCACCTGGGCGATGGTCAGGTCCGCGGCCATGGCTATGGTGGGTCCGAAATTTCGGGCCGTCATGTTGTAAATGAGGTTGCCCCACCGGTCGCCGGTCTTGGCGCGGAGGAGGGCGATGTCACCTTTGAGCGGCCGTTCCAGCACATGCAGTTGCCCGTCAAACTCGCGGGTTTCCTTGCCTTCGCCGAGCTTGGTGCCGGCGGACGTCCGGGTGTAGAAGCCGCCGATGCCGGCCGCCGCGGCGCGCATGCGTTCGCTGATCGTGCCTTGGGGCGCCACCTCCAGCTCGATTTTGCCCGCCGCATGGAGTTCATCGACGACCACCGAACCGGAAGTGATCGGGTAGGAGCATATGATCTTGCGCACCCGTTGGGCCCGCATCAGCCGGGCGAGCCCGAACTCGCCTTCGCCCGCATTGTTGCTGACCACGGTCAGTTCCCTGGCCCCCTGATCGATCAGCGCCTCCAGGAGTTCGATGGGTGAGCCGGCGTTGCCGAAGCCGCCCACCAGGATAGTTGATCCGTCCTCGATCCCGGCCAGCGCCTGCTCAAAAGATGTGACCCGTTTGTCGATCAATTGCCTGCCCCGTTTGGCATCTTCCTTACGCGTCCGGAGCGGTTGGGTCCAGCGAGGAGTTTTGACGGAATTCTATCTAATTCCGGAATACCGAAACGGGCTGAATCCCCGTTTTCAGCAGGCATCCGGGTGTCCCGGCTCGAAGATATTTATGGCCCAGCGGCGACGGCGCCCTCGTCGTCGCGCCGCCTAATCGCTCCGGGCGTTTGATCCGGACAATCTGATTGGCTAAGACTTCGGCCCGCGCGTGGACCGGAGATTTTCGTATGATCAATGTGGCCATGGTCGGCCTTGGCTGGTGGGGCAAGCACATCGTCGGTTGCCTGCAAAATAACAGCGGCAAGCTGCGGGTGACGCGCGGCATCGACATCACGCCGGACGCCCATCGGGATTTTGCCGACGCAAATGAACTCGAGCTGAGCGCCGAACTCTCCGATGCGCTGGACGACCCCGGCATCGACGGTGTTCTGCTGGCGACCCCTCATAGCCTGCACGAGGCGCAGATCGTGGCTGCGGCGGAAGCCGGGAAGCACGTCTTCTGCGAGAAGCCATTGGCGCTGACAAAAGCGAGTGCCGAGCGCGCGGTCGCGGCATGCGGCGCGGCCGGCCTCCAACTGGGCGTCGGACACGAACGCCGGTTCGAGCCCGCGTTCCGGGAGATCAAGCGGCTGATCGATGAAGGGG
>LXNI01000677.1_pt1 | contig 37374 bp, 32 predicted proteins | sample 809091 | NCBI WGS metagenome assembly LXNI01 (sample SAMN04870527, study PRJNA318959) | sponge metagenome | biome: 01000161; feature: marine sponge reef; material: water | host: Sarcotragus foetidus | place: Greece: Milos, Mediterranean Sea | collected 2013-05-29 | depth 5-7 m
GTCGACCGTGGCCACGGTCGACTCCGAACTCGACCATGTGACGCTCGCGCCGGCCACCCGATGGCCATTGGCGTCCGCCACCGTAGCCGCGAGTGCAGCTGTATCACCGACCACCAGCGTCAGGGACCGCGGGGCGATCGTGATGCCTGCGGGCAGTTGCTCTACGGTCACGGCCGCTTCCCCCGACACCGAACCAGACGTAGCCGAAATCGTAGTACTCCCGTCGCCGGTCGCCGTCACCAGACCCCCGGGACCCACAGTGGCCACGCTGGAGTCGCGGCTCGACCAGCGTACACGGGCGGTATCGATGGGGTGGCCGGCCGCGTCCCTTGCGGTCAGCCTCGCTGTGTCGCCGAGTGCCGTGAAACGCAGCGAGGCTGGTTCGATCGAGATCGAAGGCGGGGGTTCGACCGTCACGGCCACGGCGGCCGTCGCCCCCCCGGCCATCGCCGTAACATCGGTTGCGCCCGCGGACACGGCCGTCACGAGGCCCTCTGCGTCGACCAGGGCCACGGAGGTATCCGCGCTGGCCCACAGCACCTCCGGAACTTCGATCATGTGCCCGTTGGCGTCCGTCACGGTCGCCGTGACCGTCGCCGTATCGCCCGGACTCCGCAGCGTCAGCGAATCGGGGGCAACGGTTACCGCCGCCGGGAGCTGCCGGACGGTCACGGCCGCGGTCCCGGACACCGAACCCACGCGCGCGGTGACCGTCGTGCCGCCATTGCCGGTCGCCGTCACCAGACCCGATTCGTCTACCGTGGCAACCGAGCCATCGCTGCTCGACCACGCGACTGCCGCTCCCGTCATCACCTGCCCGTTCTGGTCCCGCACCTCGGCGGTGAGCCGGGCCGTCTGCCCGAGAGCGGTCAGCGCGACCGAATCCGGACTGACCGTCACGGTCGTCACCACGGGAGTCGGAGGGGGAGTCGGCTCGACAGCGCCATCGCCACAGGACAGCACCAGCATGGCGATCGCGCCGACGGCCATCGCCGTGATCGCGAAGTGCGCCCTCAACTGTTCCCGCCTCCGGCCAATGTGCCTGCGTCGCTGCATCCACGTCCATTTTGTCGTGTGTTGGCGTGGTTATGTCGTGAGACATATACACCCCGGAGTCCTCTTGAGCAAGGAGAAGGACGCATGGGATGTGAACTCGTATGCCAGATTCGTTCGGTTCGTCCGAGACTTCCAGGCAGAGCTAGTCAGGCTTGTCAGCTCCCAGAACATGGAGCACGTGGCGGAGCAGCTAGCGGAGATGTTCGGCGAACAACCCACTAACGCGGCCTGCCGCGATTACGGGAAGCGTCTGCAGGCGAGGGCGGGAGCCGGACGCCTGTACGTCCGCTAGACAACCGGATCGTGATCGATACCTTTGGCCCGTGCCCTTGAAGGTCAGCGTCGCGTCGGTGCACTCGTCCGCCGCCTCGCTTCACCTGTTCAAAATGTAAATTCTACATTACAATATGTCATGTATAGTGTACATTCAGCCGCTTCGAGGCTAACACTGCGGAAGCAGACCAGCCCGCCCTCTGATTCTCTCCAGACGCTTGCCACCCACCTGCCCAGGATCACCAATGGCGCAGTCGCCATTCTGTTGCTCGCCGCCGCCGTCTTCAACACACCCGCGGTCCTGCAGGCCCAGGACCCGCCCCCCACGTCGTCCGAAGTCGACACACTGACCGCTGCCGATACGCTCCCGGGCGTGATGGCTCTTGAAGAGATCGTGGTCATCGGCACGCGGCGCGGAGGGAGGAGCGCCATCGAATCCTACTCGCCCGTGCATGTGGTGAGCGGGGCCAGCGTGCGGGCCCAGGGCGGGGCCGACCTGCTGGACATGCTGCGCACCGTCGTCCCGGCCTTCAACGTCAGCGCGCAGCCGATCGCCGACGGCGCGAGCATTGTGCGGCCCCCGAACGTCCGCAATCTGGCCGCGGACCACACGCTGGTGCTCGTGAACGGCAAACGCCGCCACCGCGGGGCCGTCATCGCCTGGCTGGTTCCCAAGGCTTCGGAAGGCGCCCAGGGACCCGACCTGTCGGTGATCCCCTCCATCGCGCTGCAGCGGGTCGAGGTTCTGCGGGACGGGGCCGCGGCCCAATACGGCTCCGATGCGATCGCCGGCGTCATGAACTTCGTACTTAGGGACGACCGCGACGGGTATCAGGCCGAGGCCGGCTACAGACTGACCACGGTGGGCGACGGAAGGCAGGCCCATGTGGCGGCCAACGTGGGACTGCCGCTCTTCGAGGAGGGGTTCGCGAACCTGAGCTTCGAGTACGGGGAAGCGGGCGAAACGGTCCGCAGTGTCCAGCGCGACGACGCGGCCGCGCTGGAGGCCGCGGGCAACATCCATGTCCCCAACCCGGCGCAGATCTGGGGAAGCCCCAACGTAAACGGCGACCTCAAGACCTTCATCAACGCCGGTGTTCCCGTCGGCGATGGCGCTCGCCTCTACGCCTTCGGGAACTACGCGCAAAAGGAGACCGACGGCGGCTTCTACTACCGCAACCCCGACAACCGCGAAGGCGTGTACACCCGGGGCGCCCATCGGCTGGTGGGAGACCTGACCGGCGACGGAAGCGGCAGATGCCCCGCGATGCTCGACCCCCAGGGCAAGTACTACCTGAACGGCACCCTCCAGTCCGATGCCTTCCGGCGCGACCATCCGGATTGCTTCGTCATGAACCAGCTCTTCCCCGGCGGCTTCACGCCGCGTTTCGGCGGCGACACCCGGGACTACTCGGCGGTGGCCGGGGTGCGCGGCGAATCCGATTCCGGCTTCACGTGGGACTTGAGCGCGGCGACAGGAACGAGCGATGTGGACTTCTTCATCCGCAACACCGTCAACGCGGCTCTGGGTCCGGCCAACCCCGCCGACTTCACCTTCGATCCCGGAGCCTACCGCCAGGACGAGACGAACGTCAATGCCGACTTCTCCTACCCGGTCGCGGTTCCGGTTCTGGCGTCCGACCTCAACGTCGCTTTCGGCACAGAGTGGCGGCGCGAGACCTTTCAGATCCGGAGCGGCGAGGCCAACTCGTGGGCACGCACCTTCGAGTGGAACGGGCGGATCGTGGACCTGCAGAGCCAGGGCTTCACGGCGGGCACCAACGGGTTCCCCGGATTCAGCGAGGACACCGAGGGGCGGTGGTCCCGGAGCAGCGGCGCCACCTATCTGGAGATGGAAACGGATGTGCGCGAGCGCTGGACCGTCGGCGCCGCGGTCCGCTTCGAGTACTACGACGATTTCGGAGCCACCACGAACGGTAAACTCTCCAGCCGCGCGGAACTCACCCCGGACCTGGCGCTACGCGGCAGCCTGAGCACGGGCTTCCGGGCACCGACCCCTGGACAGGCGAACGCGATCAACGCAACCTCGAAAAACGCCGGTGCGGGCGACGAGCGGCAGCTGTCGATCGTGGCGACGATCGCGCCGTCGAGCCCCGTCGGCGTCTCGCTCGGCGGAAGTTCCCTCAAGCCGGAGCGGTCACGCAACGCGTCGCTGGGCCTCGTCTGGGACCGGGCGCCGACCGCGATCACACTCGACTGCTTCAGCATCCGCGTGGAGGACCGGCTGGCCCTCTCCAGGGACATCGAACTCAACCGGCCCGACCTCGGGCCGAACCGGGTCCGCGACGATCTCATCTCGACGCTCGAGTCCGAGGGGCTGACCTCGGCCCGCAGTTGGAACTACATCAACTACTTCAACAATGACTTCACCACCTCCACGCGGGGGTGCGAGGCCGTGGGCAGCTACGTCTTCGAGGTAGGCCGCGGCGTGACCGTCCTCGATGCCGCCTTCAGTCGAACCCTTACGACCGTGGAGGCGTTCACGCCCGGTGGACCCTTGGCGGACGAGAAGGAGATCAAGGACTACGAGTTCGGGCTGCCTCGTGACCGTTTCATCGCGTCCATCCGTCACAACGCGGGCGCCCTCAGCGCCGTGGCTCGCTTCAACTACTTCGGCGGCTGGTACGATTCGGAAGAGGCTGAGGACTTCGGCGGCTACGGGACGGCCGATCTGTCGGCGAGCTACCGGATCCGCGACGGGCTACTCGCGACCATCGGCGCAGACAACGTCCTCGACACGTATCCAGAACTGAACCCGAATCGCTTCACGGGACTCGGCAACAAGTACAGCCAGTACGCGCCCGCCGGGTTCAACGGCCGGTTCGCGTACCTGCGAATCACCGTGGACGGACCGGGGACCCGCTGACGGCGGCAGCAGCGCTCACCGCCCGCCCTCGAACCGTCCTCCGCGGGACTGCCGCCCGGCGGCCCTCGTTGCGGAGCTACGGAGACAGGCTCATTCCGAACACGAGGTAGGCACGGTCCTGATCCGGGTTCAGGATGTAGGACACGCTTACCGGAGGTGCGAATGAATCCGTAATGTCCAGGGCCTTGCTCGCGCTGATCCCGAGGTTCACCACAGCCGCGCCATCGGTTCCGTAGAAGCCACTGGCCCCGGCGACCATTCCGGCCACGAGCCCGACTTCGACATCGCCTCCTGCGGCCACGGGCAGGCTTGCCTCCAGGTAGACCGAGTTGTCCGGGTCGTTCCTGGCCATCATGCCCCCGTAAATCGATACGGGGAAGCTCTCCGGACCGGTGACGGCCACCGACAGCTCCAGTGTGTGGGCGTCGGTATACGAAAAGCCGTCGGCTCCGGGCGCGGGGAAATAGTAGTCTGTGACCCCGAATGAAAACGATGCCCCGCTGGATGCCTCGATCGTGTAGGTGGCCCAGAGATCGTTTTCGTTGGCGTCGGCGCCCGAGGCCGAGATCGAGTACGAACCCCATGCCCCCACCTCAAGGCCTCCGAGGCCGAACGTCAGCGCGGGCTGGAGGGACAGCGACTCTCCGAAGTCGGCGCCGCGCCACACGTAGCGGCTCACGACATCGGCCCCGAGGGAGACGGATTGGCCACTCGCGGCGCCGACAGGCACCAGAGATGCCACGATTGCCGGCAGCCATGCGGCAAGGCGCTTGAGGGTCGGGCGTTGGTGTGTCCTCATTGTCTGCTCCTTTGGTAAAACGTGGTATGTATACGACTGTCTTCAGAGTTGTTTCGCGCGGTGTCGCGCCGGGTAACAGCCACATGGGCAATCAGGAGTGAAGTTGCATTTCCCAGGAATGTGCCGCGCACGGGAGGAACATCCGCATAGTCCCTGCCGACGGCCACGCGCAGATGGCGGTCGTCGCAATCGCAGTCGTTTGCGGGGTCGAAGCCGCTCCAACCCACACCGGGCAGCCAGCATTCCACCCAGGCGTGGCTCTCACCGTGCGAGTCATGGTTCTGGCTCGGCCCGAGGTAACCGGAGACGTAACGGGTAGGGATTCCCCAGTACCGCGTTATCGCCGCCATGACGTGGACGTAATCCTGACAGACGCCCCTGCCGCTCGCCAGAATGTGCTCGATCGGAGACTCCGCCGTGGTGCTTCCCGGAGCGTATTCGAAAACCCGGAACAGCGTCGAACGCAGTTCGCGGACACTCTTGAGCGGATTGGAGCCGGGACCGATTCCATGGGCTTTGATAAACCGCTCCAGCGCAGGCGACATCCGGGCGAACCGGCTCGACTGAAGCATCAGGGACAGCTCCGGGTCCCCTGTCGCTGCCTGCAGGGCCTTCCAACCCCCCGTATCCAGATCAGCGGGAAGGGTGGAGGATAGGGTCACCTCGACCGTGGAACGCACGCGGATCGCGAGGAACCGATGACGCGCATGGCGATCGAAGAAGTGCCCGCGGTTGCCGAACGGACCGTCGAATTCGAAGACTGTGCCGCCGGGGTCCGTATCGATCGTGATGCCGCGCAGAAACTGGCGTTGACCCTGTGTCGGGCAGACGAAGAGCGTGATCGCCGATCCGTGGACAGGGGCGCCATAGCGGAATTCCAGGTCATGGCGGATATGGTAGTCCGTGCTCACGTCGGCAGACCCCGTTCCACAGGATAGTGAACGTACGTTGCCATCACGAGATCATGAAGCTTGCGGGCGTCCTGCAGGAGGGCTGCAAAGGAGCCGTTGTCATCAATCGACTCCCCTTCGTCGCCGCCAAGGTCCATCTCCACCGTCGCGCCAAGCCTTATGGCCATGCGGTGGGGGGCGGCCAGGGGATAGCGTGCCCCCTTCGGATCGATTCCCGCCAACAGTGCCTCGATCCTGTGTACGGCAAAACGCAGTGACCGCGGCAATTCGGGATTGCGTACCAGGAACCCCAGGGCGGACTCGCGCCGGACCAGTATCGAGCGGCGCCGGCGATAGAGTTCGTACGCTCGCGAAACGCGCAGAAGATCCGACCACGAAAGACGTGGACCCTCGCTGGGGTGTCCCAGCCTCACCCAGGTGTCCAGAAGTACCGTCTGGTGCTGCAGCCGTTCGACGAAGCGGCCGAGTTCGAGAAAACGCCAGGCGTCGTCTCTGGACATCATCGCGTCAACCACACCTGCCAGGAGTCGCAGCCGATCGATCGCATCGAGCGCCAGGGCGGCGGGATCCCTGGCCCAGGTCGCGGAAAAGTCGCAGTCCCGGAGCCACATGAAGCCCTGGTTCAGGCACGTCCAGACCCGTACCGGCAGCCAGGGGCGGAGTTGCTTCGCATTCTCTCTCGCCAGCGACCAGCATGAGATCATCGATTCCGGGTTCGTTTCGTCCTCCACGAACATCCCCGCCAGAGTGTAGGCATCGGCGATCAGGAAGACCTCGGCTTCGCCCGCATCCGCAGGCACCGCTGGCTGCGAATGTCCAAATGCTTCATACAGGACGCGCCATCCGAGCGCAACCTCGTCGGCGGGCGTATCGACCAGCCGCTTGAGCTGGTACTCGAGAAGCCGGGCGGTCTGCTCGGTTCGCTCGAGGTACCGTCCCATCCAGTAGAAGTCCGCTGCTGCCCGGGCCAGCATTAGTCCGCCTCCGTTTCTAGGCGCGAAGAACCCACAGGTCCTTGCAACCGCCTCCCTGGCTCGAGTTGACCACGAGACCCCCCTTGCGCAGCGCAACCCTGCAAAGTCCCCCCGGCGCAATATGGATGTCGTCCCGCCCCCGCAGCACGAACGGGCGAACATCGACGTGGCGAGGCTCGAGCCGCCCGTCAACGAAACAGCCTGCGCGGGACAGGTCGAGCACAGGCTGCGAGATGAAGTTGGTGGGATCGGCGCGGAGGCGGTCGGCATAGGCCTCCCGTTCGGCGGCGCTGCTGTGCGGGCCGACAAGCATGCCGTACCCGCCCGATCCACCGACCTCCTTGACGACGAGGTTCTCGAGGTTGGCCAGGGTGTGCGCGAGCCCGTCGGCTTCCCGGCAGAGATGGGTCTCCACGTTGGCCAGAATCGGTTCCTCATCCAGGAAATAGCGGATGATCCGCGGCACGTACGAATACAGCGCCTTGTCGTCCGCGACGCCCGTACCCGGGGCATTGGCGATCACCACATTCCCCGTGCGGTAGGCGTTGAAGAGTCCCGGCACTCCGAGGAGGGAGTCCTCGCGAAACACCACCGGGTCGAGGAAATCGTCGTCGACCCGGCGATAGATCACGTCGATTCGCTTGAGTCCCGAGGCGGTCCGCACATAGACGACGGCGTCGTGCACCACGAGATCCCGCCCCTCGGCCAGCTCCGCGCCCATCTCGCCTGCCAGAAACGCGTGCTCGTAGTAGGCCGAGTTGTAGTGGCCGGGCGTGAGAACGGCGACGCGCGGGTCACCGGCCCACGAGCCCAGCGATGCCAGCGTCGAGTAGAGGTGTTCGGGGTAGTGGGCGATCTCCCGCACTCCCTGGGCCCGGTAGAGCCGGGGGAAGGCCTGCTTGATCGCGGCCCGGCACGCGAGCATGTAGGAGACGCCCGACGGCACCCTCAGGTTGTCCTCGAGCACCGCGAACCCGTCGTTGGTTCGGACGACATCGGTGCCGCATACGGCCACGTAGACGTCATGAGGTACCTTGACGCCCTTCATCTCCACCCGGTACTGGGGACAGCCCAGCACCAGATCGGCCGGGACGACTCCGTCACGCAGCGATCGCCCCTCGTGGTAGATGTCCCGCAGGAACAGATTCAACGCGGTAAGGCGCTGTCTCAGGCCCCGGTCGATGTGGTCCCATTCCGCCGCGGTCAAAACGCGCGGGACGCAGTCGATGGGGATGATGTGCTCCGACATCTTGGTGGCGCCGAGGACCGTGAAGGTGATGCCCTCGTGAATGAAGCGGCGCGCCACGCCCTCCTGAAGGGTGGACAATTCCCCGGACGAGGCGGTGGACAGCGATGCGACGAGGCGCCCGCACGCGTCGCGTACGGTTCCGTCGGGACGAAAGAGTTCGTCGTAGAACCGTTCCCCCACCTCGTAGTCGGCGAAGGCCCCGGACCCGGCCGTACAGGCCCGGGGCGCATCGCTGAAGCCGTTGCCCGACGACTCGAAGCGGGAGGATGTCACGCTGCTTGCAGTCTCCCGCTAGTCGCGGTAGTCGGTGCCGTCGTCCGGGTCCACCATCAGGACGAACTCGGGATAGGCGTCGATTCCCAGTTCGGCCGCGTCCTGGCCGATTTCCTCGACTTCCTTCGACACCCGGACACCGATCGTCTTCTCGAGAACGGTCCACAAGACCCAGGACACCGCAAAGACGAAGGCCCCGACGGCCACCACGCCGATCAGCTGCGTGGTGAAGGAGGCCCCGGCAGCGATGCTGGCCGCCAACGTGCCCCAGATCCCGGCGAAGAGGTGGGCGGGGACGGCCCCGACCACGTCGTCGATCCGGCGCTGTTCCAGGAACCTGAGTCCGGCGGTGCAGAGAACGGCCCCGACCGCACCGATCAGAATCGCCCACTTGGCGTCCTGAACATCCGGCCCGGCCGTGATCGCGACCAATCCGGCGATCGCACCGTTCAAGCCGGAGAAGAGATCCAGCCGCCCCAGAATCGGCCTCGACACGCAGATCGCCGTGACCACGCCCGCCGCGGCGGCGAGGTTGGTGTTGACGATCACATTGCTCATGAGGACGGCGTTGGCCGCGCTGTCCAGCGCAAGCACCGAGCCTCCGTTGAAGCCGAACCATCCCAGCCACAGAATGAACACGCCCAGCGTAACCGCCGGGATGTTCGACGGAGGCGTCAGCTTGACCGTCCCGTCCTTGCGGAACTTGCCCCACCTGGGACCGATGACCAGCGCCCCGGCGAGCGCCGCCCAGCCGCCGGTCGAGTGAACGATCGTGGAGCCGGCGAAATCGACGAATCCCCTCTCGGCGAGCCATCCGCCGCCCCAGGTCCACGCGCCGACGATCGGATAGATCACCGCCGTGAGCACCGCGGTGAAGGCGAAGAAGGCCCAGAGATTGACCCGTTCCGCCAGGGCACCCGACACGATCGATGCGGTTGTGGCCACGAAGACCATCTGGAAGAACCAGTCGGAGGTGACGGAGTAGCCGTTCTCCACCACCGCGGCGGTCGCGCTCGCGTCCCCGCCGATCAGCGCAAGCTCATCGGCGGAAGGTCCGTAGAAGAAATCCAGACTGCCGATGAAACCGCTCACGTCTGTGTACATCAGCCCGTAGCCGATGACGAAGTATGCCAACCCTGCAATCGCGTACAATCCAATGTTCTTCAGACAGATCACCGACGCGTTCTTCGACCGGACGGACCCGGATTCGAGCATGGTGAATCCGGCGCACATCCACATCACCAGCGCTCCCCAGATCAGGAACGAGAAGGTGTTCAGGATGAATCCCGTGTCCGACACGGCCTCTTGAGCCATCAGCGCTCCCGGGCTGATGATCAGCGCGAGCACGGCGATCAAACCGGCTGCCAGGACTGTGCGTCCGGCTCGGCCGCTCCGAGGGGTGAGGGAGGAAAGGGTTTGGCTGACGTTCATGGCTTCTCCAATGCGCGGTGGCGTTCAGGAAAGGGGGACCGGCGCGTCTGGATCCGCCGCGTCCCGGCGTCGTTGGGTGTCACAAAGCGATTGGATGAGAGAATGCGCGCTGGGCGAGATCGGCGCAAGACCGTGCCCCCGGGTTTGCGGTCCCGGCCCCGGAGGCAGGAGGATTTGGAAGTTGCGGGACTTGACGCAATCGGGGCACTATCCTTCACTTTGCCTGTCCGGGCCGACGTGGTGCAGGCACCCGTCGCACGCCAGCCGGAAAACGCCGGGGGTGGGAACACCCGCCAAAAATTGGAGCCCATATGACGAATCGCGCCGCGGTACTCGCCACGTTGCTTCTTGGTTTATCCCCGCTCGGAACTGTGTCCGTGCGGGCTCAGGAGTTCAGCGCACGAGGAGGCTCCAGCGTCGTGCTGGGTGCGCGGGTGCAGGTCCAGTACGAGGCCTCGGGAGAGGAGGATGTGCCGGCGACCTTCTTCATTCGGCGCGCGTGGGTGACGATCGACGGAAGCCTGAACGAGCACGTCGGGGGCAGGGTCCAGTTCAACGCACAGGGCTCTGCCGTGCTGGAGGCGTATCTCGAACTGAAGCCGTCAGAGGCCTTCCAGGTACAGATCGGCCAGTTCAAGCGGGCCATGTCCTATTACTGGCTGGCCGCCAATTCGGATCTCCCTCTGATTGAACGCGACGGGCGGGTCACGGGTGTCGATCACTGCCCGGGCGTGGGTGGGGTCTGCTCCTTTGGTCAGTTCACCGGTTCGCTGGGACTCGACAACTACGAACCCGGCATTCTCATGACGGGACGATTCGCCGAACGACGGATGGGCTACCGGGTCACCATTACCAACGGCGAGGGGCTGGGCAGGAAGGATGTGAATACCCGCAAATCGGTCTCGGGCCGGCTCTCCACCTTCTTCGGGGAAAACAGCCGGCTGTCAGCCTACGTAGCCCTCGACGAAACGCTCGATTCCCGCGGAACGACGCAAGGGGTGCCCGCCTACGGAGCCGAGTTGGAGGTGGGCACCTGGCGGAACGGGCCCCACCTTTTGGTCAACGGCCTGCAAGGGCGTAATTGGAAGGTCAGCGACGATGCAGGCTTTGCAGCCTTCCAGCTCATGGGGCTCTGGTACCGGCCATTCCCCGAGGGCTCCCCCCTGGCCGCCTGGGAACCGCTGATTCGCTTCAGTTGGGCGAATTCCGACTCGGAGGAGCCGGGTAGCATCAGCGGAACGGTGATCACCCCCGGGGTGATGGTCTATGCCGCCGGCCGCAACGGGATCTCGGCAAACCTGGACATCTACCGGTCATCGGATGACCGGCGTCACTGGTCCTTCAAGATCCAGGCCTTCACTTTCTTCTAGCGGCAGACCCTCCCGCTCCGAGCGGAAACTCTCCGGCATGCTGAATCAGGCAGGCCGGACGTTACACGCTGGATATACGCTGGCAACCGGTCTCGGTGGCGATCGACCGCGGCGATTCAACGCCGCGGCGACAGATGCTTCAGGCAAGGCCGGCTAGCCGGCGAAGCTCGCTTCCGCCTCCGCCGCGCTATCGAAGACCTTGGTGAGGCGGACGAAGCCGCTCACCTCGAGTACCTCACGGATGTGGTCGGGAACCTGGCACAGTGCCAGTCCGCCTCCGGCTGCGTTGGTCTTGCGGATCGCGATCAGGAGGACTCGCAACCCCGCGGAACTCATGTACCTGAGCCCGCTGCAGTCAACTACCAGGCCGCTGACGCCCTTGTCGATGATCGCACGCAAGGCCTGGTCGAAGTCCTTCGCGTTGGCGGAGTCGACGCGACCGCTGACAGTCGCGACCGCTGTGGTGCCAGAGTAGCTGGTTTCCACGTTCATGCATTTTCCTCCGAGTGTGCCGTAATTGGCTGCACGAGGCTAAGGCGGTTCCATCCGTCTGTCCGCTCATAATTGAGCGTTTCGACGAACGCCTTGGTGAGATGGATGCCGAGACCACCAATCTCTCGGTCTTCGGCGGAAAGGTCCAGATCGGGCGCTGGCCCGTCCAGCAACGGGTTGAATGGTCGACCGTTGTCCTCGATAAGAGCCACGACCCGTTCATTTTTCAGTGCCAGGGTCACCTTGATGGCCGCGTCCGAGGGGTCTTGATCGAAAGCATAGGAAACGACGTTGGTCAACAGTTCGTCCAGCGCCAACTGAAATCTAAACACGATACCTCCGGGCACGTCGTGCTCGTTGGCCATCTCCTCGAAAAGTTCGGCCACCCGCCGAGGCTCGTCTCCGTCGAGCGTGAGGTGCAATTCATGCCTGACTTCCACCTTCTTCCTCCTCCACGGAGCAAACTGTCGCGACGCTGCCCTCGACGGTTCGATGTGTGGTAGCGCTGTCACCAAATCCTCGTAGGCCTGCTTCGTTCCCATTCAATGGCCAAAAAGGTACTGGCGAATGGCCTGCAAGTCCAGAACCGAGGCACCAAACCCCTGATTCGAAGGATCGCCACCCGCCTGGAGGTCGATTCGGGGGGCCACCGTCCGCCTCCGGATGGAACAGTCCGGCCGCATCATTTCATGGTGGCGACCAGGGTGCATGGCCATTACACTATAGGCGGTTCGGGGGAGCCCCCCACGCGCCGCGGCAGATGTTGGCGCTGGCCGGGCGCCCCACGGACCGACGGTGCGGGTGTGGTTCCACATGGTGTTTTTCAAAATCGATTTCCTCACCGGAGACTGGTGAACGCCGGTCCCCGGGCAGACCTGGAGCGGTTGTAGAGTGGCGAAGATTCTGGTTGTCGACGACGAGCCGGATCTGGAGCTTCTGCTGAGGCAGAAATTCCGCCGAAAGATCCGCAAGGGCATTCTCACCCTGATTTTCGCCCAGAACGGGGTGGAGGCGCTTCGTCAGCTCGAGGCCCACGACGATGTCGACATGGTGTTGTCGGACATCAACATGCCTCAGATGGACGGGTTGACCCTGCTCAACCAACTCAACGAGCTGAACCGCGATCTCAGGGCGGTGATCGTCACGGCGTACGGCGACATGAAGAATATTCGCACGGCCATGAATCGCGGTGCGTTCGACTTCATCACCAAGCCCATCGACTTCCAGGACCTCGAGGCGACGATTGCGAAGACACTCGCCCATCTGGAAGTGATGAGGGAAGCACTTCGCTCCCGGGATGAACTCGTTGCCATCCGGCGTGAACTGGGGGTTGCGGCGCGCATGCAGGAGTCGATCCTGCCCACCGAATTCCCCACCGACCCGCGCTACGAGATCCATGCCTGCATGACCCCGGCCCTGGAGGTGGGCGGGGACTTCTACGACTTCTTCAAGCTTGAAGACGGGCGCATGGGGATCGTCATGGCCGACGTTTCCGGCAAGGGCGTTCCGGCCGCGCTGTTCATGATGGTGAGCCGGACACTCATGAAGGGAACCGCGATCGGCGAGGCTGATCCCGCCACGGCACTCGCGGAGGTCAACCGACTGCTCGTCGAGTCCAATGAAGAGTCGATGTTCGTGACACTCTTCTACGCCAGCTTCGATCCGGCCGGGGGGCGCATGGAGTTCGCGAACGGTGGGCACAATCTCCCCTATGTCGTGAAACGCAATGGGGAAGTGCATCAGATCGACTGCGACTCGGGCGTCGTTCTGGCCGTCCTTCCCGGCTTCGAATTCCCGGGCGGGACCCTCGAATTGGAACCCGGGGATGTGGTCTTCTTCTATACGGATGGCATTACCGAGGCCATGAACGAGGACGGAGAGGAATTCGGCGACGACGCGCTGGCCAACACCCTGGGCGACATCGCGGGCAGCGATGCAGCCACAATCAGCGACCGGGTGGTCGAAGCCGTGCGCAGGCACGCCGGCGAGGCTCCGCAGTCGGACGACATCACATGTCTGTGCCTTCGCTACGAGGAACGGGATTCCTGATGTCCCGCGCCGGCTGCGCTGCCAAGGTTCTGGCGATCCTGACGCTGTCGGGCACGCTCGTGGGCGAGGTCGCCGGACAGAGCGGGGAATCGGGCGGCGACGGGGTTTTCGCCGATTCCATCGTCTTCGGCCAGTCCGCCGCGGTCAGTGGCCCCGCCGCCGAGCTGGGCGAAAACATGAACCTGGGCATCCGGGCAGCGTTCGAAGAGGCCAACCGCGAGGGCGGCATTCACGGCCGCGCTCTTCGGCTCCTGCTCCGGGACGATCGGTATGAGGCGGAAGCCGCCGTGGTGAATACCCGAGCGTTGATCGAACATGGCGTGTTTGGTCTGATCGGGGCGGTGGGCACCCCCACTTCGCGGGTTGCGGCGCCCATCGCCAGCGCAGCCCGGGTGCCCTACATCGGGGCCTTTACCGGAGCGGAACTGCTCAGGGGCGACGACCAGCGATACGTGGTGAACCTGCGCGCTTCCTACTACCAGGAGACCGAGGAGATGGTGGAAAGACTGACCACCGACCTCGGGTTCACCCGCATCGCGATCCTCTATCAGGACGACAGCTACGGACAGGCGGGACGCACCGGTGTAGTCCGGGCCCTGGATCGACGGGACATGGCTCTTGCCGGCGAGGGCACCTACGTACGCAATACGGTGGCGGTCAAGCGGGCGCTGCTCGACCTGCGCGGCAACAACCCCCAGGCCGTGATCATCATCGGCGCCTACGGAGCGGCAGCCCAGTTCATCCTCTGGGCGCGCAAGATCGGTATGGGGTCCGTGTTCGTAAACATCTCCTTTGTCGGCAGCAATGCCCTGTTGAATGCACTGGGCCGGGGTGGAGACGGTGTCGTGGTTACCCAGGTGGTGCCGTTTCCGCGCGACACTTCGCTCCCGGCCGTAGCACGCTACCAGGAAGCCATCCGGCGAATCGACGGATCGGCGCAACCGGGCTTCGTTTCCCTCGAAGGGTATCTCGCCGGGCGGCTCGTGGTGGAGGCGTTGCGCGCCTCCACGGAACCCGGGGGGGACCCGCCGACCAGGGAGGCCTTCCTCCAGACCCTTGAGACGTCCGGCGCGATCGACCTTGACGGCTTTGTGATCCAGTACGGGCCGGCCGACAACCAGGGTTCGGACGAGGTCTTTCTGACCATCATCCGGGGGGGGAGATTCATTTCGGTAAGCCGACTGTCCCGATGAAGGACACGACCCGGACCGTCGACCACCGTCTGCACGCCGCCTTTGCGTGGCTGCTGAAGCGGTTGCCCAAACGGTTCCACGCCCGTGTCCACAAGTGGACGGGTGGGCGGCTGGGCATAGGCACCCAGATCGTGGTGGGGCTGGGCGGGGGCGTGCTGCTCACGCTCGGGGCCGTTGTCATCGCGCTGGCTCTGATGCGGATCGTCAGTTCTCGGCAGACGGAGGTCACGGAGCAGCACATGCCTGCGCTGGTCGGGGCCTTCGATGTGGCCCAGCTCAGCGCCGAAATGGTGCGAGCAACTCCCCGGTTGGTCGCCGCCACGGATCTCGAGGCGCTGGACGCCGTGCGTATGGATGTCGTCAGCACGGAACTTGCCCTTGTACAGGCCGTGGCGGATGTGATCAGCGCCGAGGCGGGCACGGAGGCCGGGGAGGCGGAGGGCGAGACGATCGGGCCGCTGGTCGAAGGCCTGATCGCGATCGTCACGGAGATTCACGAATCCGTGAACAGGAGATTGACGTACCGGGACCGCCTCCAGGTGCTGGATCTTCAACTGACCGACCTCAGCGTTGAACTCCAGCTCGAGGTGGAGCAGGAGATCGACGACCAGTATTTCTTCATAAACACGGGACTCCGAGAGCTCAACGACAGTCCCGCACCCGTGGGACAGCGCCGGACTCTGGCGGAGATCCAGCACTACTCGGGCCTCCTCAACTTCAAGGCCTATCAGAACGAGGCGACCGCGTTGATCGCCCTGGCGATCGCGGAAAACGATATCGAGGTGCTGCAGGCGACCCGCGAAAGGCTCGAGACGGCCCTGAGCGATGTCGTGGGTGCGCTCGTGGACATCCGTTCCCGGCGGAGAGCCTCTCTTCAGGAGCTTGTGGACAGGCTCGAAGATCTGTACCAGGCTCCCGAGGGCATCTTCGCCACCCGGACGGGCGAGCTGGAGGAACTGGCCCGCGCCGAAGAACTTGTCGCGCAGAGCCGTCAGACGACGGCGGAGCTGGTGGCGAGGGTGGAGGGGCTTGTCGACAGCGCGGAGGGCCTGGCACAGGATGCGGCGGCCCGCTCCGGCAATCTCGTCCAGCTGGGCTTCTGGTTCATGCTTTCCGTGACGCTTCTCGTCATCGGGTTTGCGGTCTTCGGGTGGAAATTCTTCGGCGAGCGTCTGGTGGTGAGGATGGGCAGGCTCTCCCGGGCTACCCGGCGGATGTCGAAGGGCGACCTGGAGGTACAGGTACAGATCGAGGGGAACGACGAGCTGACCGACATGGCCGGCGCCCTGGAGGTGTTCCGGCAGCACGCGGTCGAGGTGCAGCGCCTCAACCTCGTGGAGAAGCTGGCGGCCGAGGTCCAGGCCAAGAACGACAAGCTCGAGGATACGCTCGAGAACCTCCGCCGCACCCAGCAACAGGTGGTCAAGCAGGAGAAGCTGGCGTCTCTGGGTGCGCTCACCGCCGGGATCGCGCACGAAATCAGGAACCCCCTCAACTTCGTCAACAATTTCGCCGCGCTCTCGACGGAGCTGATCGAAGAGCTGCGCGAGGAGCTGGATGAAGGGGCGGAGGAGAACGGCGAGGTGGACCGGGAGTACGTCGACGAGATCCTGGGCGACCTGGACACGAATGTGAAGAAGGTCAACGAGCATGGTGAACGAGCGAACCGCATCGTGGAAGGAATGCTCGCCCATTCTCGCGAGGAGGCCGGCCACGTCGAGTCGGTGGATATGAACCTGATGCTGGACGAATACACGAAACTCGCCTATCACGGGATGCGCGGAGCCGACTCGACATTCAACGTCGACATGGTGAAGGAATTCGATCCCACCGCCGGCGAGGTCGAGGCCATCGCCAGGGACCTCAGCCGGGTGTTCCTCAACGTCGTGACCAATGCGTGCCACGCCACCCATTCGCGGCGCCAGAAGTCGGGCGATGCGAACTACTTCCCGACGGTTACGGTCAAGTCGGAGAATCTCGAGGACAAGGTCCGCGTGACCGTGCACGACAACGGTACGGGCATCCCGGACGAAATCGTCGGCAAGATCTTCGATCCCTTTTTCACGACCAAGGCAGGCACCGGCGGAACCGGGCTCGGGCTGTCCATCTCGCACGAGATCATACAGGAGCACGGCGGCAAGCTGGAGGTCAACACCGAGCCGGGCGAATTCACCGAGTTCGTGATCACCCTGCCCAGAAAGGGCCCCCTGTCCACCGGAATCGAATCCGCCTGATCATCGACCTTGGCCACAATTGACGGCGTGCCGCTGGCCGCCTTTCGCCCCACCAGGCAGGAACTCCGGGATCTCGTCAAGCTGGCCCTCCCCGTTGCCGTGGTCCAGATGGGGCTTGTGTCCCAGGGGCTGGTGGACACCGCCATGGTGGGGAGGGTCAACGCGATCGAACTCGCCGCGGTCACGCTCGGCAATCTCTACTTCTTCGGGGTGTCGGTCTTCGGCATGGGCCTCCTGCTGGCGCTCGATCCGCTCATTTCACAGGCATTCGGCGCCGGAGACCATGAAGAGATCCAATTGGGGATCCAGCGCGGCCTGGTGCTCAGCATCGTACTCGGGCTGGCGACAATCGTACCGATGGCGCTTGCGGGTCCGGTCTTCAGGCTACTGGGCCAGCCCGGGGAGGTGATTCCCGCCGCGGCGGGCTATTCGCATGCCCTGATCGCCGGTATGTGGCCGTTCTACGGCTTCGTGGTCTTTCGCCAGGTCCTGCAGGCGGTGGGCAAGGTGGCGCCGATCGTGTGGACGATCGTCCTCGCCAACCTGCTGAACGTCTTCGCGAACTGGGTACTGGTCTTCGGCAACCTGGGCGCCCCGGCCCTGGGTGCGGTCGGCTCCGGGTGGGCCACAGCCATCTCCCGCTGGTTCATGTGCCTGTGCGTCCTGGGTCTCACTCTGCGCCTTCTGGCGCCCTATCTCAGGCGGGTCCATCGCGATGTCCTGCGGTGGGCGCCCCTGTGGAGGATGATGCGCCTGGGCGCGCCGATCGGGGGCCATCTGTTCCTGGAGTTCGGGGCCTTCGGCGCAATCGGCATAATGATGGGATGGCTCGGGACCGAAGCGATGGCGGGTCATCAGGTCGCGCTCAACCTGGCCGCCTTCGCCTTCATGATTCCGCTGGGGATTTCCCAGGCTGCCGCGGTGCTGGTGGGCAGGGCCGTGGGAGCGGAGCGGCCTCAGAGAGCTCGCCGGTACGGTGGCGGCGCGCTGTTGGTCTGCGTCGTCGTCATGGCGGTTACGGCGGCGATCTTCCTCCTGTGGCCCCGCGAGCTGGCCGCGGCGTTCAGCACTCAGGGCGAGGTGGTCGCCGTGGCTGCCGTACTCATCCCGGTGGCGGGAATGTTCCAGCTCGTCGACGGTCTGCAGGTGGTTTGCGCGGGTGCGCTTCGCGGGATTGCCGACACCCTGCGGCCGATGATCTACAACGTTCTCGGGTTCTGGCTCTTCGGCATGCCGATCAGCCTGTGGTTCGGGTTCCAGAGAGGGGGCGGACCCGTGGGGCTGTGGTGGGGCCTGGCGGCTGGACTCGGTGCCGTGGCGGTCATGCTGTTGTGGCGCATGTGGAGGCGTTTTCGAAGGCCGCTCGCCCGATTTTCCACGACTGCCGCGCACTGACAGGACTTCGCGGCGGTCGCCGGTCTCGCGCGCAGCCGGGCCTCCGCGTCAGAACTCCCCTACCAGGCCGATCTCGGCCTCCAGCTCATAGCCGGTATCCCTCGCGACGGTGGCGCGCGCGAGTTCGATGAGGGTGACGACCTCGGCCGCCGTGGCCCCGCCCAGATTCACAATGATATTCGCGTGCTTGTGGAAGATCTGGGCTGCCCCGTGGACGTGTCCCTTCAGTCCGCACTCGTCGATCAGCCGGCCCGCTCCGATCCCGTCGATCTTCTTGAAGATGGATCCCGCGCACGGATAGAGCCACATGTCCGGGTGACGCTCGTCGCGCCAGGCCAGGTTTTCCCGAACCACCCTCCGCAGTTCCGCGACCGGTGTGGGCACAAGCTTGAGCGAGACATCCAGAACCACATCGCCCGTATCGTGGATGATGCTGTAGTCGTATCCGAACTGGAAGTAGTCGGTATCCACACGCCGCACGGCACCGTCCGGGGCGAGGATCGTGGCGCCCTCCATGAACTCTTCCCAGAACATCGTGCGCTCGCGCGCAGGTGCCGGGGCCAGGAAGTGGAGGTTCTGCCACACGGCGCCGCCGACCGTGCTGGGGATTCCCACGAAATGATGAAGCCCCCCCAGGCCTCGGGAGACAGTCGCGTTGATCAGGTCGGGGAAGGTGTCCAACCCGGCGCCGGCCAGCACTCTTCCCCCCGGCAGGAACTCGAGCGTACGGATATCGCACCGTATCACGACGCCGCGAAAGCCCCGGTCGCCGACAAGGATGTTGGCCCCGCGCCCGAGGAGGAAGCTGGGCATCTCGAGTTCCCGGGCCGTGGAAATGGCATGACACAGCTCGTCAGCCGTGCGCGCCCTGTAGAACAGGTCCGCCGGTCCCCCGATCCTGAAGGTCGTAAAGGGCGCCAGGGGCACGTTCCGCCGCACGCGACTCGGGCCGACCGCCTGGACGTAGCGTTCCAGAAGCTGTGGGTCTGGCTGTTTCACGAGTTCTCGCCGCTCTCGGGGCTCACGCGGGCTCGTCCACGCACTCCCGAGGTCGCTGGATTGCCGATTCCGCTACATTGACGGCGCCGAATCACACGTACAACCGTCCCCCGAATATGACCAGATCCCTCATACGCCTCAATGCGGTGAGCCGGGTCTTTCGCACCAACGATGTGGAGGCCCGCGCGCTCTCCGACGTCTCGCTCACCATCGAAGCGGGTGAATTCGTCTCGATTGCGGGGCCCTCGGGGTGCGGCAAAACCACCCTGCTGTAACGACCGGGCAGGAGAGCTCACGGAGAGCGGTTTCGGCCTGTCCTGACCCGGTTTATCTTGTCGCGGTGTGATGTCGGCGCATGGACGCGCGCCGATGATCGAACGAATTGATCGAGGAGACCGAATGTCGCTGCCGGACAGGAGAATCCGCGTGCTCGTGGCCAAGCCGGGCCTCGACGGACACGACCGCGGAGCCAAGGTCATCGCGGCGGCCTTTCGCGATGCCGGCTTCGAGGTGGTCTACACGGGTCTCCATCAGACTCCCGAAATGGTAGTGGCGGCGGCGGTCCAGGAGGATGTGGACGTGGTCGCCATGTCGGTTCTGTCGGGTGCCCACATGACATTGTTCCCCCGCGTGCGAAAACTGCTGGACGCCGAGGAGCTGGGGCACATCCTGCTGACCGGGGGAGGCATAATTCCGAAGGATGACGCGCGCGCGCTCGGTGAACTCGGGGTGGGCCGCGTCTTCGGGCCCGGAACGCCGACCGCCGAGGCCATCGCCTACATTCGCGACTGGTTCGCCAACCGCGAGGATCCATACTAGGTGGCGCCTGACCTCTCCGCGCGCCCGGGTCGCATGGGAGAACTCGGCCGCGAACTGCTGGACCTGCGCAGCCGGCTCAGGCTCGGCGGCGGCCCGGACAGGATCCGGCGCCAGCGAGACCGCGGCAAGCTGACCGCGAGGGATCGGCTCCACCTGTTGCTCGACCCGGGGACGACCTGGGTCGAGGTGGGTCTGCTGGTCGCGCACGATCGCTACGAGGGCAAGGCCCCGGGCGCGGGAGTGGTGACTGGGGTCGGCATCGTCGAGGGACGCGAAGTGGTGGTGGTGGCCAACGACGCGACCGTCAAGGCGGGGTCGTGGTGGCCGGAGACCATCACGAAGATCCTGCGCGCTCAGGAAATCGCCATGCGCTGCGGGATTCCGATCATCTATCTCGTCGATTCGGCCGGCGTGAATCTCCCGTATCAGGGTGGAGTGTTCCCCGGGCAGTACGGCGCAGCCAGGATCTTCTACTACAACTCGATCATGCGCCGGTATCTGCGGACGCCGCAGTTCGCGGCGGTCATGGGTCCATGCATCGCCGGCGGCGCATATCTGCCGGCGCTTTCGGACGTGATCCTCATGGTCGACGGCACCAGCTTCATGGGACTGGGCGGCCCGAACCTGGTGAAGGGCGCGACGGGTCAGACCGTAGACAGGGAAGAGCTGGGAGGTGCGGCCGTACACACGGAGGTGAGCGGCGTCGCGCACTATCGGGTCGACGACGACGAAGTCTGCATGGCAAAGCTGCGGTCGCTGGTCGCCGATCTGCCCCGGGATCGCGGCACTCCTTCGCGCGATGTCGAATTCGATCCACCGGCCCGGCCGGCCGGCGATCTCTACACCCTCATCCCGGACGACCACCGCCGCCCGTACGATATGGGAGCGGTCCTCGATGTCCTTTTCGACGGCGGGGGGCTGACCGAGTTCCAGCCGCAGCACGCGGCCGAACTCATCTGCGGGAGGGGCTCCATCTCGGGGATCGCCGTCGGGGTGATCGCCAACCGGCGCACCGTAGTGAAGGATGCGCGCGACGGGCCTCCCCGATTCGGCGGCATCATCTACCCGGAGTCCGCGGAAAAGGCGGCCTACTTCATCGACACGATGAATCGGCAGGGCACCCCGATCGTTTTCGTTCAGGACGTGTCCGGGTTCATGGTGGGGCCCGAGGCCGAGCACAGCGGCATCATCCGTGCCGGAGCCCGGTTCGTGGAGGCGATGGCCACCGCGGTCGTGCCCAAGCTCGTGGTCACGCTCAACCACGCGTCGGGCGCCGGCTACTACGCGATGGCGGGCCAGGGCTTCGACCCGGATTTCATCCTCAGCCTTCCCACCGGCCGCATGGGGGTGATGGAGGGGGAGAGTGCGGTGATGGCGCTCTTCGGTTCCAGGCTCGAGCGATTGAAGTCGGAAGGACTGGAGGCGGACGCCGAACTCACCGAGCAGATGGATGCCGTGCGCGCGGAGTACGATCGGCAGCTCGACGCCACCTTCGCGGCCGCGCGGGGCTTCGTCGACGCGGTGGTGCTCCCCGAGGAGTTGCGGGACTCACTCGCGCTCCTGCTTCGAGCGGCCCTCAACAACCCGGGGCCGCACCTCGGTGCCTTCGTGCTCCCGGGCGATGTGGGGGGACTGGAGCGATGATCGGGAAGAGCGCCGCGGCGCCCATCCGCATCGCGAGCGGCCAGGGATTCTGGGGCGACGATCTCGAGGCCCCGATCCGCCAGGTAGAGGGTGGGCCGGTCGACTATCTCATGCTCGACTACCTGGCGGAGGTGACCATGTCGATCATGCAGAAGCAGCGGTCGCGGGATCCTTCGGCCGGGTACGCGCGGGATTTCGTCCCGCTCATGGAGCGCATCTTCCCGGCCTGCGTCGAGCGCGGCATCAGGGTCGTCACCAACGCTGGCGGGGTGAATCCGGTGCAGTGTGCCCGGGCGGTGGCCGACGCGGGCCGCCGTGCCGGCATGGGCGGGCGCGCGCGGGTCGGTGTCGTGACCGGCGACGACCTGATGGACCGGCTCGACGGTCTCCTGAGCGCGGGACACGCCCTGCGCAACATGGAAACCGGTGCGCCCCTCGAGACCGTCAGGGACAGCGTGCGCAGCGCCAACGTCTACCTGGGCGCCCGGCCCATCGTGCAGGCCCTGGAAGGGGACGCCCTGGTGGTGGTGACCGGGCGCTCGACCGACACCGCGCTCACCTATGCCCCCATGGCCAAGGAATTCGGTTGGGCGTGGGATGCCTGGGACCAGCTCGCCAGCGGGGTCGTCGCGGGTCACATCAACGAGTGCGGGGCGCAGGCGAGCGGCGGCAACTGTCTCGCCGACTGGTGGAAAATCCCCGATCTGGCGGAAGTCGGCTTCCCGATCGTGGAAGCGAACCCCGACGGGAGCTTTGTCGTCACCAGGCACCGGGGCCTCGGCGGCGTCGTCTCGCTGCGCACGGTGAAGGAGCAGATCCTGTACGAGATGGGGGACCCCTCGACCTACATCACGCCCGACGTGGTCGCCGACTTCACCACGATCCGGCTGGCGGAGGACGGGGACGACCGAGTCCGCGTGAGCGGCATCCGGGGACGAGCCCCGACGCCGCATCTGAAGGTCTCCGTCGCCTGCTCGGCCGGGTACAAGGCCGTGGGGACGCTGGTGTACGCGTGGCCGGACGCCGCCGCGAAGGCACGCGCCGCGGCCTCGATCCTGCAGGCCCGGCTCGATCGTCTGGGACTCACCTTCGACCGGGTGCTGGTGGAGCTGGTGGGGTGGGACGCCACGCACGGACCGCTCGCCGGCGAGCCGCCCCCGGATCTCCCCGAAGTGCAGCTGCGCATCGGCGTGAGGGGTGCCGACCGCGCGTCGGTGGAGCGGTTCACCCGCGAGATCGCGCCCCTTGTCCTCACCGGTCCTCCCTCTGTCACCGGATTTGCGGGGGGACGCCCGCGCGTGCAGGAGATCGTGGCCTACTGGCCGGCGCTGATCGACCGCTCGGTTGTCGAGCCGCATCTTTCCGTCGATTTTGTCCAGGTATGAGGAAACGGATGACCACCACACCAAACCACGCGGCCAGCCGGTCGCGCCGAGCCCGGCGGTGGCGCGAGGCGCTGGCATAGTGGCCAGGGTGCAGCTGCTGGACCTCGCCCACGCCCGCTCCGGCGACAAGGGGAACACGGCGAATGTCGGCCTGATCGCCTACGAGGATGAGGACTATCCCCTTCTCGTCGCGAAGGTGACTGCGGATCGGGTCAGGGAACACTTCGCCGGCATGGTGGAGGGTCCGGTTGAACGGTTCGCGCTCGACAACCTGGGCGCGTTGAACTTCCTGCTGCACGGCGCCCTGGACGGAGGCGGCACCGTGTCGCTGATGACGGATGCGCAGGGCAAGGTCTTCAGCACCGCGCTGCTGCGGATGGAGATCGACGTGCCCGACGAGGTCGCCGCCAGGGTGCGGGGCAGGGGACGTCCACCAGCAACGGGAGCCGAAGTGTGATGAACAGTGCCGCAGTGCTTCGCCGAGACACCGATGACGGGGTCGCGACGCTCGTCCTCAACCGGCCGGAAAAGCGCAACGCGCTTGCCGCTGGCATGGTGGACGAACTCTTGCGGCTTCTCGCCCAGGCGGGGGCAGACCCGAATGTGCGCGTGATCGCCCTGCGCGGCCGCGGCCGGGACTTCTGCGCGGGGGCGGATCTCGGCGAGATCGCCGCTTCGCAGACGCAGGGTCCGGAGGCCGGATTGGCGGACGCCCAGCGCCTTGGCGAAGTATTCGTGACGATGCGACGCCTGTCCCAACCCGTGGTTGCCGTCGTAAGGGGCCGAGCGCTGGGTGGGGGATGCGGGCTTGCCACCGCCAGCGATCTGGTTCTGGCCCACGAAGATGCCAGCTTCGGCTACCCGGAAGTGCATCTCGGCTTTGTGCCCGCCCTGGTGATGTCGATCCTGAAGCGGAAGGTGGGCGATTCGGTCGCTTTCGAGCTCCTGTTGCGCGGCCGCGGCATCACGGCCGGGGAGTCGGCATCGATCGGCCTGGTCAACCAGGTCATCCCCGACGATGTCTTCGAGAGCAGTGTCGAAGAGTACCTGGCCGCCCTGGCCACGCGTCCGGCGACGGCGGTGGCGCTCACCAAGCGCCTGTTCTATGGCATCGAAGGGGCCTCCATCGAGGATGCGATCGCGCGCGGCGCCGAGGTCAACGCCCTCGCGCGGTTCACCGAGGACTGCAAGACGGGCGTTGCGAGCTTCCTCGCCCGCAGCCGGCGACGCTGATCCCGTGTTTCGACCATCCAGATCGCAGCGCGCCGTGGAGGACGGATCCGTCGCATGGAAGGTGCGCCTCTTTGCGCTGGGAGCCGCACTGGCCCTGGCCGGAATGGCCTTGACGGCGCGCTGGCTCGTCTGGGTGGGCATTGCGGTGCTCGCATCCGGGCTGGCGCTGCGATTCCTGCCCCGGCGGGACTGATTTCGCGGAGTTCGCCACTCCACCCGAATTAGTCCCGTCTGGCTATTCCAGCGCCCCCGTCACGCCGCTTTCTTCCCAGGTGTGAAGACCGAGCACGAAGACACTGTCGTCCACGAAGGAGCCCGGGCGGTCCTGCGCGAGAAGTTCGGGTTCGACGGATTCAGACCCGGGCAGGAGCGCCTGATCGCAGGCGTTCTTTCGGGCCGGGACACCCTCGGCGTGCTCCCCACGGGCGGCGGCAAGACCCTCACCTACCAGCTGCCGGCCTTCATGCTGGACGGTCTGGTGCTGGTGGTCAGCCCTCTGATTTCCCTCATGCAGGACCAGGTCGACCGCGCTCAGCGCCTTGGGCTCCGGGCCACATCCCTCACCTCCCAGGACTCCAGGGATGTCCAGGACGAAAGTCAGCGCGCCATCGCCGAGAGGCGCCTGGACCTTCTGTTCTGTTCCCCGGAACGACTCGAGGCGAAGAAGCTCCGCGGGCTCCTCGGATCATCACCCGTCTCCCTGATCACGATCGACGAGGCACATTGCATCTCAGAGTGGGGCCATGAATTCCGCCCCGCGTTTCGGCGCATCCTCCGGCTCCGCTCGATCGTCGACGCCCCGGTCCTCGCAGTGACCGCCACGGCGACCCCCGCCGTGCGCGAAGACATTGCGCAAGTCCTCGGCATGCGCGACCCCGTCAGGGTCGTCACTTCGTTCGACCGCCCCAACATACGCTGGCTGGTTGCTCGAAAGCGTCCCGGTCCCGAACGGATCCGCGCAATGGTCCGGCTGATCCGGCAGGCGCCGCCCGAATGCGCCCAGCGCGCCCTGATCGTCTATGCGCCCACCCGGCGGCAGGTGGTCAGCGTGCGCCGGGCCCTCGCCAGCCAGGGCGTCATCGGGGATGCGTACCATGCCGCCCTCCCCAAGGAGGAGCGCCAGGCCGTGCAGCAGCGCTTCATGTCCCGACAATCGAATGTCGTGGTGGCCACCTGCGCCTTCGGCATGGGCATCGACAGGGGCGACGTGTGGGCAGTCTTCCACTACGCCTATCCGGGGTCCCTCGAGAGCTACTACCAGGAGGCGGGCCGGGCCGGGCGCGACGGCGAGCAATCGATGGCGCTGGGATTCGTCCATCGCGACGACTGGAAGGTGCCCGCCGCCTTCATGGACCGTGCCTATCCCCGGCCGGCCGATGTGCTGGGGTTGCTCAAGAGGATCGGCAGGGGTAGAGCCGCCGCACGCGCCTCGCCCACAAGCCTGACGGGCAATGGGGGCGCCAACGTTCCCCATCTGAAGTGGTTGATGCGCTGCGGCGCGGTGGAACTGGCGCCAGACTTTGCCAGCTGGATCGAGAACTGGCCCGACGGCGAGGCCGAGGGTCCGCCAACGGTCGCCGGTCCGGCTCTTTCGCTCACCGGGAAGCCTCCCGACCTGACTCCCCTCGTCTCCGCGCGCGGGCAGGCACGCGGCCGGCTGCGCGCCATGCAGCGGTACTGCGGCCGGCGGGGATGCCGAAGATTGGCGTTGTTGCGTTATCTTGGTGAAGCCATTGACTGGCGATCGTGCGGCTCGTGCGACAAATGCGAGCGATCGCGCTTCACCCATGGATCCATACGTTCAACAACACCACAGCGAACTGAAGGCCGACGTCCGGCACTTCGCGCTTGAGGCGATCGCGCCGATCGCCCGCGAACTCGACGAAACCGCCCGTTTTCCATGGGAGAACGTGCGCGCAATGGCCGAACGCGGCTGGTTCGGGGTCCCGGTGCCCGCGGAGCTGTCCGGGATGGGGCGGGACTATCTGAGCTATGTGCTGGTCATCGAAGAGCTGGCCCGACACGATGCCAGCCACGCGATCACCGTTTCGGCCCACACCACGCTGGCGATGTCGCCGATCGTCAATTTCGGCAGCGAGGAACAGAAGGCCCGCTTCGTGCCGCTGCTGGCGTCAGGTCAGGTGCTCGGCGGATTCGGCCTGACCGAGCCCGGGGCCGGCTCCGACGCGTCCGGCACCAGGACCAGGGCGGCCAGGGCGAACGGCGGCTACACGATCAGCGGCAGCAAGATCTTTATCACGCACGGGGGCGTGGGCGAGATCTTCGTCGTGACCGCGGTAACGGACCCCGATGCCGGATCCCACGGCATCACGAGCTTCATCGTTTGCAAACCGACGGTCGATGTAGACAGGGCGATCGAGATCGGCGTCGGTCATCGCCCCTCGCTGCCGTACACCGAGGGGGTGTCGGCAGGGGCGAAGGAGGACAAGCTCGGGTGGCGCGCATCCGACACGAGGCAGCTCTTTCTCCAGGAGGCCCAGGTTCCCGAGGAACAGCGGCTGGGCGGCGAGGGGCAGGGCTTCACGAACTTCATGAAGACGCTGGACGCGGGCCGGATCGGGGTGGCCGCGCTCTCCCTTGGCATCGCGCAGGGCGCGTTCGACGCAGCGCTGGAATACACGACCCGTCGGCGGCAGTTCAACCGCCCCGTCTGGGACTTTCAGGACGTGCGGTTCGGACTGGCCGAGCTGGCGGCGGAGATCGAGGCGGCGCGCCATCTCACCTATCACGCAGCATGGCTCAAGGACCACGGGCGGCCGTTCGAGAAACAGGCGGCCATGGCGAAGCTCGTCGCTGCGGACCTGGCGGCGAAGTCGGCCCGCACCGCGGTCCAGCTTCACGGCGGGGCGGGGTACACCTCGGATCACCCCGTCGAACGCATGATGCGGGACGCCAAAGCCTGCGAGATCGGCGAGGGCACCCCCGAAATACAGAAACTGGTAATCAGCCGACACCTGCTGAAGGAGGTCGCCCCGTGACAGAACTCGCGTTTGCGGGCTGGCGGGGCCTCTCCGGCGGTGCGGCATTCACACGCGATTCGGCGGCCGGAGCGATCCTCTCCGTGCCCGATGGCCGGTCGGCGTTCCATGCCCGGATTGGGCGGGGACGCTGCCGGGACCGGGCTCGGGAGCGCGTCTTCGGTCCGGATCGACTATCGGAGATTTTCATTGAAAAGAGAGATCTTAATCAGCGCCTCGGACGAAGAGTCCTGGGTGGCGCTCAAGGAGAATGGCGGGCTCACGGAGCTGATGTTCGACCGACCGGACCAGAGCCGGCATGTCGGTGACATCTTCCTGGGCCGCGTCGAGGCGGTCCTGCCGGGAATTCAGGCCGCTTTCGTAGACATTGGCGAAGAGAAGGCCGCCTTCCTTCACGCTTCGGACCTTGCACACGATGATGAAGGCGACGGTGGCCAGAATGGTTCGCGCGGCCGCCATCGCAACACGACCCCGATCCAGAATGTGCTCAACAAGGGCCAGAAGGTTCTGGTGAAGGTCACCAAGGACGCGATTTCGACCAAGGGCCCCCGCGTGACGATGCAGATCTCACTGCCCGGGCGCTTCCTCGTCTACATGCCGGACTCGAATCATGTGGGCGTGAGCCGAAAGATCGACCACCGCGGCGAGCGCGGCCGGTTGCGTGCCATGGCCAAGAAGGTCGTCGCCGACGATCCGGGCGGGGTCATCGTCCGCACGGCCGGCGAAGAACTCACTCCCCAGAAGCTTGCCAAGGAGTACCACCACCTGCGCGATCAGTGGCACGGCATCAGAAAAAAGGCCGCGAAGGCCCAGGCGCCCGCGCTGATCCTCCAGGAGGCCAAGCTCATTTCGGGTGTGATTCGCGACCTCTTCACCAACCGTTTCGACGCGGTCACGATCGACAACAGGACGGCCCACGATCAGATCGTCCAGTATGTGCGGACCTTCGACCCGGATCTCCTGGACCGGATACACTTCTACGACTCGCCCAGACCCCTCTTCGACCACGCGGGGATCGAGGAAGCCATCCAGCTCTCCTTCCGGCGGAAGGTCGTTCTGCCGTCGGGCGGCCACGTGATCATCGAGCAGACCGAAGCCCTCGTGTCGATCGATGTCAACACGGGGCGGTTCACGGGCAAGAAGAAGGATCCCGAGGACACCATCCTCAAGACCAATATCGATGCCGCCCGCGAGATCGCCACCCAGCTTCGCCTGCGTGATATCGGCGGGATCATCGTCATCGACTTCATCGACATGGAGTCACAGGAAAACCGGAAGCGGGTCCTGCACGAGCTGCGCAGCCATCTGGGGCGCGACCGTGCCCGAACCCGCACCTGGGAGGTGTCGGATCTCGGACTCATCGAGATGACGCGCCAGCGCGTGCGGCCCTCCCTGCTCCAATCCCTGACCGAGCCTTGCAGCGCGTGCGGAGGGACCGGCCACATCTGGACGGCGCCGACCCTTATCCGCGAAATCGAGCGATGTCTGCATCGGGCCGCCGCGACCGGCGCCGAACAGGACATCCTCGTCCGCGTTCATCCGCAGGTCGCCCTTCAGGTGATGGAATCGGAGCCCCGCTTCCTCCGCAAACTCTCCAGGAAGACCCGGATGCGCCTGGATCTGCGCGATGACCCGCTCATGCGCCACGACGAATTCCGGCTCCTCGCCGGCCGCGCACGCATCGATGTGACCGCCAAGTACAAGGTGGCGTAGCCGGCCGCGCGGACCCTGCCCCGACAAGAACAAGTAAAGGAGAATCTCCATGACACCGTGCATGCCCGAGCGCCCGAAGTCCGCCGGATCGGTGCGTTGGCTGCTGGCGCTGCTCCCGGTCCTCGCGAGTCCGATCGCCGCGCAGGAGCCCGTTCGTATCGCGGACCACGTGCCGGCCCGGATTCACGCGCTTCCGAGCCTTCGCGAGCAGGCGGTCGAGCAGCAGCAGTGGCTCGAACTGCGGGTCGGACGGGTCCTGCCCAAGCTGATGGAGGAATACGACGTGCGGATGTGGGTCCTGTCCATGCGCGAATACGCCGAGGATCCGGTGTTCTGGTCGATCACCTCTCCCACCACCTTCGCCGCGCGCAGGCGTTCGATCTACGTCTTCCACCGCCGGGACGACGGCTCGGTCGAGCGGCTGGCGCTCGGCGGAACCAGCCAGGGCGGCGTCTTCGAGGCGTATCGTTCAACGCGGCCCGCGCCGACCCAGCCGACCGCCGAGCTCGTGGGCAACGAACAGTGGCGCCTGCTGCGTGAGCTGGTAGAGGACCGGGATCCGGAGAACATCGTGCTCAACATCGATCCCGACTGGGCTTTCTCCGACGGGCTCCACGCCGGCGAGCGCGAAGCGCTGGAAGAGGCGCTCGGTCCGGCGCTGATGTCGCGGGTGAAGCGCGAGCCAAGGCTGGCGATGAACTACATCGCCGTCCGGCTTCCCGAGATGATGCCCCGCTACAGGAAGATCGAAGAGACGGTGCACGCGGTCATTTCGGAGGCTTTCTCGAACGCGGTGATCACGCCGGGCGAGACCACCACCGAGGACGTGGTCTGGTGGATGCGGCAGCGCATCCGCGACCTCGGGTACACGACGTGGTTCCAGACCTCGGTGGGTGTGCAGCGGGCGGGTGAAATCCCCTCCCAGGGACCGGTCGTGATCCGGCCCGGCGACCTGCTCTGGACCGATTTCGGCGTGGTTGCCCTCAATCTCCACACCGACACCCAGCATCTGGGGTACGTCCTCCACGATGGTGAAACCGAGCCGCCGGCGGGGCTTCGCCAGTGTCTCGCGAACTCGAATCGCCTGCAGGACATCCTGCTTTCGCACATGGAGCCGGGGCTGACCGGCAATGAGATCCTCGCGCGCGCCCTCGCCCAGAAAGACGCCGAGGGTATCAACGGAACGATCTACACCCACCCCATCGGCGACCACGGACACGGCGCGGGGCCGCTGATCGGTCGCTGGGACGCCCAGGAGGGGGTTCCGGTGCGCGGCGACGCGAAGCTGCTTCCCTCCACCTGGCACTCGATCGAACTGCAGGCTACCACGCCGATCCCGGAGTGGGGCGGCAAGCCCGCCAGCTGCCGCCAGGAAGAGGAGGCGTATCTCGACACCGAGGGCGAACGCCACTGGGTTTTCCGGCGGCAGAGCAGTTTCCACCTGGTCTGGTAGCGCGACGCCAGAAAAAATTGAGGTTGACCGTGACGGCGCCTCTCATAGCTTTAAGTGCTGCGCTGCATCGCAGCGATGAATGACGAACCACCACGCGAATGGCGGCTACACCATGTTTGCGGTTTTCAGGACCGGCGGGAAACAGTTCCGGGCGGAACCCGGCGTGACTCTGCTGATCCCCACTCTCGATGCCGAGCCGGGGACGACGGTGACCTTCGACGATGTGCTACTGGCTTCTTCAGAAGGCGAAGAGGTCGCAGTGGGCACCCCCAAAGTCGACGGCGCCAGTGTCACGGCCGAGGTCATCGCGCATGACCGCACGAAGAAGATCACCGTCTTCAAGCGGAAACGCCGCAAGGGCTATCGCCGGAAACAGGGCCACCGCCAGGGTTTCACGGTGGTGCGCGTCGCCGACATCGTCGTCTAGGAGGGTCCGATGGCTCACAAAAAAGGGGTAGGGTCGTCCAGGAACGGACGGGACAGCAATCCGCAGCGCCTCGGCGTGAAGCGCTTCGGCGGCGAACGTGTGCTGGCCGGCAACATCCTCGTCCGCCAGCGCGGCACGAAGCTGCATCCGGGCAACAACGTCGGCCGTGGCAAGGATGACACCCTGTTCGCCACCGCCGCCGGCGTGGTGAAATTCGAGAACCTCCGGCGCCGCCGGGTCGTTTCGGTCTATCCCGCCAACTAGCAGTCCTTCGCGCCCGCCCGTAGCGCACGCACCGCCGATGAGTGGTGCAAATCGTGCTTTCGGAGGCCGCCGAAAACGCCCTTGAGGTTCCAATGGAGGCGCAACGGGGGTGCGAAAGGTCGAACGGGGGCGCAAACGGGGGCGTTTTGGGGGGCTCCAGCAGGCCCGAGGCACCTGATTTTCCGGTTTTTCCTTGCAATTTGCCCCGAGGGTATTGCGCTGGCCGTAGTGAGTCGCTAACATACTTTCCCGCAGCGAAAAGGGACGGACCGAAAGGACCGGAACCGGAAGCTGCGGGGCGGGTCCGGAAGGGCTCTCGAAGGGGGAAACCCCGGAGAGGAAGCTGGCCGGGTTCGACGCGCCGAGGGTGCCGGAAACGGGACCGGAGGCGAGCGCGGCGCCGGGTTCGGCGGAGGCCGCGACGGCTGCAAGGTCGCTGGACGCAGCCGAGGCCCCAGGAGACTGGGGGCCCGGACGGCGGAAAACGCCGGAAGGGTGGAGAGACGGGGAACCGGTCGTCGCACAATGACGGCACCGAAACGGAGCTTCCCGGCTCGCCAGCGAGACGAAGCCCCCGCGCGGGCAGTGTGCTGCCCGCCGGGGGCTTTCTCTATGCCGGTACCCCCGGTCGGGGCCGAGCCGGCCCGCCGAAGGGTAGAAGGCCCCGCGGCACTCAGGAACTCGCTTGCGGTTTCTCTTCCCCGGTAGGCGTGTGCTGCTGGACCCTTGCCGAGGACATGATCCTCCAGATCAGGTTGCGGATGAGTTCCTCGTCCAGTCCGGCGGCCCGAGCCATCTCGGCGGCGCGCCGAACGACCACCGCCTCGCGTTGGGGGTCCGTGACCGGAATGCCCATGCGCGCCTTCACCGCCCCCAGCTCCCGCACCAGACCGCGCCGCCGCGACAGAATCTCGATCAGCTCGCGATCGCACTCCGAAACCGCGTCGCGGAGCCGCTCGAGCCGCTCCAGGGAGTCGGAGGCATGCGCCTGTTCGCCTCCAGCCTCGCCCCCGCCGGGGCTTCGGGTCCGACCGGCGTCCCGATCAGACACGCACGTACCCGTCCACGTGGTCGTCGTCCTGTGGCTTGCCGGCAAGCGTCACACCGATCAGCACGGGGATATGCACCGCGAGCCCCAGTATCCCCTCATGCATGCCGAACGGTTTCAGCTCCGGATAGAGGAAGAAGAAGACGGAGACCGCCGAGCCCGCCACCAATCCCGCCACGACGCCCCGCGTCGTCGCCCGCCTCCAGTACATCGCCGAGAGCAGCGCCGGCATGAACTGACAGATGATCCCGTAGGACGCCAGCAGCAGCTCCACGAGCGAGAACCCCTCGTTCAGGGCGAAGAGATATGCGGCGGCCCCGACAAGCACCACGAGCACCCTCATCAACGCCCTCTGCGCCCGGTCGGACAGCTTGACGAACGGCTGCACGCCATCCTCCACCGCGACCGAGGCGGCCCCGTGCAGGAGCGCATCTCCGGTGGACATCGACGCCGACAACGCACCCGCGCAGAAGAGGCCGACCACCAGCGCCGGCAAATCCGAGCGCAGGATCAGGAAGGGGAGGATGAAGTCGGGCTGGTCCGGCGATTCCGGCAGGAGCACCCCGGCGAATCCGATCAGAAAGACCGGGATGAGGAACAGCTGGAAGGTCGGAAACAGGATGACCGTGCGGCGGATGGTGGAGTCGTCGCGCGCGGTGAACGCCTTCATGAAGAGGTGGGGCCACATCGTGAGCCCGATCGCGCTCGCCAGGATGGCGGTCGAGTATCCCCCCCAGCTCCAGGGGGCGCCACTGCCGTCGAGGCCTGGCAGCGACAGCAGTTCCGGCCGCTCGGCAAGGATCTGCTCGAACATCGGGCCCACGCCGCCGTAGATCCGGTTGGGAAGGTAGATCCCCAGCGCCCACGCGATCGCGACCATGAAGACGCCCTGAAAGGTGTTGGTCCAGCCGACCGCCGACACGCCGCTCAACAGCACGTACAGCATTACGATCCCGTACGCGAGCGCCGCCCCGGCCCACAGCGGAATCGCCCCTTCGGTGACCGCCTCGATGACGATGCCCGCGCCCCGCATCTGAATGGTCACGTAGGGAACGAAGGCGGCCAGCGTGAGCACGGCCATCAGCAGCGACAACCCCCGGGAGGGGAACCGCCCCACCAGCAGCTGCGACTGCGTGACGAAGCCGAATCGCCGCCCCAGCGCCGCCGCCTTGGGTCCCATCGCGTACCACGGCGCCATCCCGAGGACGCCGTAGCTCAGGATGTAGAAGGCCGCCGCCCCGCGTGAATAGGCCCACCCGGGGCCGCCCAGAAAGGCAAAGGCCGAAAACACCGTCGCCCCCGTGATGAAGTACATCACCAGGAGTCCGAAATCCCGGTCGCCCGCCACATACCCCTGAACGCTGCGCGACGCCCGCCGGCCCGCGAGCAACCCGACCCCCAGCGTGACCGCCAGGTAGACGAAGATGATGACCGTGATCAGTGTGGACCGCTCCATCATCGTCCGCCCGCCGCTGCGGGATGTGACTCCCGAATCCGCGCCGCGTCAAGCCTCCAGAGCACCACCAGGCTGCCGAGGACCCAAGCCGCACACCACGCCATCTGCCGGGGGAGGCCCACCACGAATGGCGCGGGGCTGTTGACCAGGGCCTGAACCGGCCAGGTGACGGCGGCCGCAAAGAGAATGTGGTAGGCCCAGGCGATGCGTTGCCAGGTGCGAAGGGGCATAGGGCGGCGCTCTCGCTGCTGTGTGGTCGAAGCTTGCGGCGGCTAGGATTCTAGGCCGTCGAGCCTGCGGAGGCGAGGGGTGTCGATCGCGGTCACTCCCGGAAGCGTGGCCGCCGCTTCTCCACGAAGGCGCGAACGCCCTCTCTGCCGGCTTCCGACGCGAACGCCTCCAGGAACAGCTCCTTCTCGGCCGCGAGCCCGTCGGCAAGATGGTTTTCGTACGCTTCCCGCACGGCCTTCTTGACAAGTTGCAGTGTGACGGAACTCCATCGCGCCATCCGGGCGCCCACTTCGCGGGCTTTGGCGAGGTGTCCGCCCTCTTCCGTCAGGAACTCGACAAGGCCGATTCGATGCGCCTCGTCCGCGTCGACAAGATCGCCGCAGAGACCGATCCGGAGCGCCTGTCCGGGGCCGATCAGGCGGGCCAGGCGCTGCGTTCCGCCCGCGCCCGGGATGAGCCCGAGACGGATCTCGAACTGTCCGAAGCGCGCGGTGGTATCGGCGATCCGAATGTCGCACGCCAGCGCCAGTTCGTTGCCGCCTCCCAGGCAGAATCCGTGGATGGCGCAGATGACCGGTTTGGGAAACTCGGCGAGGGCGTCGTAGACCCGCCGGTGGCGGTAGACCTCTCGCTGCTCCTCGGGGGTGCGCGCGGCGAACTCGCTCACGTCCGCGCCGGCCACGAAGGCCTTGTCGCCGGCGCCGTGGAGGATGGCGACCTTGACGTCGGGCCGGCCGGCCAGGTCGTCGAAGACCTCGGTCAGCTCGCCGCGCACAGCCTCGTTCAGAGCGTTGAGCTTGTCCGGCCGGTTGATCGTGACTTCGGCCACCCCGTCACTGACCGAAAGGAGTACCGTCTTGCGGTTCATGGTTCGATGCACCTTTCGCAAGACGATATGCCGATCGAACGAGAAAGCGTCTTACGCCTCATCTCTTCTCGCTCCAATCGTAGAATCCGCGGCCCGTCTTCTTTCCGAGTCTACCTTCGGCGACCATCTGCTGGAGGAGAGCAGGGGGGCGGAACGCCTCCGACGCGAGCGTTTCGTGGAGGTAGCGGGCTATCCCGAGGCGCACATCGAGCCCGACCAGATCCGTGAGGCGCAGCGGGCCCATCGGATGGCGGTATCCCAGCACCATGGCCTTGTCGATGTCCTCCGGGGACGCGACGCCCGCCTCGACCATGCGGATGGCCTCGAGACCGAGCACGATTCCCAGGCGCGATGATGCGAAGCCGGGCGAATCGGTCACCACGATCGGTTCCTTGCCGAGCCCGCGCACGAAGGCGAGGGAGCGGTCGATGACGTCCGGTTCGGTGCGTTCGCCCTTCACGATCTCCACCAGGGCCATGATGTGAACCGGGTTGAAGAAATGGAGGCCCAGGAAGCGGCCCGGTGCGTCGAGTCCGGCTGCCATCTCCGTCACCGACAGCGACGATGTGTTCGTGGCCAGGATCGCCCCCCGTTGCGCCGCGGACTCCACGTCGGCGAAGATCTGCCGTTTCAGCGCCATCGCCTCCGGCACGGCCTCGATGACCAGATCCGCGCCCCGGACCGCTTCGCCCAGCCCCGCGGTCCCCGCGAGGCGCGCCAGCGCCCCGTCACGGGTGGCGCTCGCCACCTTGCCCAGGCGCACGCCCTTGTCCAGCGTGGCCGCGATCCGGGCGAGGGCGCGCTCGAGCTGCGCGGCGTCCACATCGCACAGGACGGTGTCGTGGCCCGCCATCGCCGCCACCTGCGCGATGCCGTGGCCCATCGCCCCGGCACCGATCACGGCCACCTTGCCGATTGCGGGGTCGGCCATCAGCCGCGCGCTTCGTGCTGGCCACTGGCCGCCCGCGCCGTCGCCAAGCCGCTCGAATGACCGGGGGATCCCTGCACGGGCCGTTACCCCCGCTCCACCACGGCCGCGATTCCCTGGCCGACCCCGATGCACATCGTGGCAAGGCCGAGCCCGGCGCCGCGTCGCGCCATTTCGTGCACCAGCGTGGCCAAAATGCGCGCCCCCGAGCACCCCACCGGATGGCCCAGCGCGATTGCGCCGCCGTTCACGTTGACGCGCCCGGGATCCAGCTCCAGCTCGCGGATGCAGGGGATTGCCTGCGCGGCGAACGCTTCGTTGAGCTCGATCAGGTCCAGGTCCTGCGCGGCCACCCCGACGCGCTCCAGGCAGCGCTGCGTCGCCGGGACGGGCCCGATCCCCATTCGGTGCGGCTCCACCCCCGCCACCGCCGCCCCCCGGATCACCGCCATCGGTTCGAGGCCGTGGGCTCGCGCCGTCTCCCCCTCGACCACGAGCAGGGCGGCGGCCCCGTCATTGATGCCCGACGAATTGCCGGCCGTAACGGTGCCGTCCCGCGCGAAGACGGGGCGCAGCCGGGCCAGCGCCTCGGCGGTCGTGCCCGGCCGGGGGTGCTCGTCGCGCGCCACCACCACGGCCTCGCCACGCCGCTGCGGGATGGTGACCGGCACGATCTCGGCGTCGAAGTGCCCGCCATCGATTGCGGCGGCGGCCCTGGCCTGGCTGTCGGCCGCGAACGCGTCCTGCTCCTCCCGCGTCACCCCGAACTCCCGTGCGACCACTTCCGCGGTCTCCCCCAGCCCGATCGTCCACTCGTCGGGGAGCTGCGGATTCGCGAAGCGCCAGCCCAGCACGGTGTCGGCCACCTCGGGCGCGCCGCGCGTGTACCCGCGCTCGGGTTTGAGCATCACAAATGGGGCGCGGCTCATCGACTCCACCCCGCCCGCGATGAAAGCGTCGCCCTCGCCAGCACGGATCGCCTGGCAGGCGCTCGCCACCGCCTGCAGGCCCGACCCACAGAGCCGGTTCACCGTCTGGCCGGGGACCGCGACCGGCAGGCCCGCCCGCAGCAGCGCCATGCGCGCCACATTGCGGTTGTCCTCGCCAGCCTGGTTGGTGCAGCCGAAGACGACGTCGTCGAGGCGCTCCGCGGGGAAGGGGTTGCGGTCGAGCAGGGCCTGGATCGTCACCGCGGCCAAGTCGTCTGGGCGGACTGGGGCGAGAGCCCCGCCGTGCCGGCCGATCGGGGTCCGGACCGCGTCGACGATCCACGCTTCACGCATCCGGCTTCCTACCGGTCCAGCGCCACCCAGACGCTCTT
>LXNI01000678.1_pt1 | contig 37251 bp, 34 predicted proteins | sample 809091 | NCBI WGS metagenome assembly LXNI01 (sample SAMN04870527, study PRJNA318959) | sponge metagenome | biome: 01000161; feature: marine sponge reef; material: water | host: Sarcotragus foetidus | place: Greece: Milos, Mediterranean Sea | collected 2013-05-29 | depth 5-7 m
GCCGATTTACCCACAGCTCCGCCGAGGCACGCATCCAACCGCCAACCTGGATGCTACAGCGTCACCCTACCCTGGTGACGAATTCACCAAATAAGCGCACTTCTCGACAACCATCTACAGTCAAGAGAGGCCGCAATGTTCACGTCAGTCTCTGCGCCTGCCGAACTTGCTCTCGACCTCGCGCGCCCCTGCGTCGCAGAAGGCCGGGCCGAGGGGCTGGCGCGCGGCGTCTGCCGCCTGCTCGACGCCATGGGCGTCTGCCCGCTCGTCGAGGTGCCGCTTGGCACCGGCCGGCGGGCGGACGTGCTGGGGCAGGACGGCAAGGGCCGCTTCACCATCGTCGAGATCAAGAGCGGCCTCGCCGATTTCCGCACCGATACCAAGTGGCAGGACTACCGCGACCATTGCGACCGGCTCTACTTTGCCGTGGGCAACGAGTTCCCGCTCGCCGTGCTGCCGGCTAACGTCGGCGTGATCGTCGCCGACCGTTTCGGCGCCGAGATCAGGCGCGAGGCGCCGCTCGAGCCCATGGCCACGGGCCTCCGCCGCCGGCAGGCCATCCGCTTCGGCCGCATCGCCGCCAACCGCCTGCGCTTCTTCCACGAGGAGCTGGGCTGAGCCGTTCGCTTCCGCGCCGCTTCGCGCCGTGCTAAAAGCCGCCCCGCCTGGGGCGTAGCCAAGCGGCAAGGCAACGGGTTTTGGTCCCGTGATCCCAGGTTCGAATCCTGGCGCCCCAGCCAAGCCCTGCCGCCGGCACTTGAGGAGAGGGTCGATCCCCCGCCGCGATATCCCATGATCCCGCGTTATTCACGTCCGGAGATGGCCGCGGTCTGGGCGCCGGAGACCCGCTTCGCCATCTGGCTCGAGATCGAGCGCCACGCGCTCGACGCCCAGGTTGCGCTCGGCCAGGCGCCGCAGGCGGCGGCGGACGCGCTGGACCGCGCCATGCGCGCGCACCCCGACGCGCTCGTCGATCCTGCGAAGATCGATGCGATCGAGCGCGAGACCCGCCACGACGTGATCGCCTTCCTCACCAACCTCGCGAACCACGTGGGGCCGGAGGCGCGCTTCATTCACCAGGGCCTGACCTCGTCGGACGTTCTCGACACCTGCCTCGCGGTGCAGCTCGACCGTGCCGGCGCCTTGCTGGCGGAAGGCGTCGATGCCGTGGCGGCCGCGCTCGAGCGCCGCGCCCTCGAGCACAAGGACACGCTCTGCGTCGGCCGAAGCCACGGGGTCCATGCCGAGCCCACCAGCTTCGGCCTCAAGCTCGCCGGCTACTACGCCGAGTTCGCCCGCGCCGCGGAGCGCCTGAAGGCCGCGCGCCGCGAGATCGCGACATGCGCCATATCGGGGCCGGTCGGCACCTTCGCCAGCGTCGATCCCGCGGTCGAGGCCCACGTTGCGGCGCAGATGGGGCTCACGCCGGAGCCGGTCTCCACCCAGGTCATCCCGCGTGATCGCCACGCCATGTACTTTGCCGTCCTCGGCGTCATTGCCGGCGCGATCGAACGGCTGGCGGTGGAGATCCGCCACCTGCAGCGGAGCGAAGTGGGGGAGGCGGCGGAAGCCTTCGGCAAGGGGCAGAAGGGCTCCTCCGCCATGCCCCACAAGAAGAACCCGATCCTCACCGAGAACCTGACCGGCCTCGCGCGGATCGTGCGCGCGTCCGTGACGCCGGCGCTGGAGAACATCGCGCTCTGGCACGAGCGCGACATCAGCCACTCGGCGGTCGAGCGCGTCTTCGCGCCGGATGCGACCATCGCGCTCGACTTCGCGCTGACAAGGCTCGCCGGCGTCGTCGACGGCCTCGTGGTCGACGAAGCGGCCATGCGCCGCAATCTCGAGAGCCGGGGCGGGCTCGTCTACAGCCAGCGCGTCCTGCTGGCGCTGATCGAGCGCGGCATGTCGCGCGAGGAGGCTTACGCGGTCGTGCAAGAGGTCGCCCTCGGCGTCTGGGAAGGCGGCGGCGATTTCGAAGCCGCGCTGGCGGCCGACGCGCGCGTCTCAAGCGTGCTCGACCGTGCCGAGCTTGCGGTCCTCTTCGAGCCCGCGCCCTACCTCAGGCACGTCGACACCATCTTCGCCCGCGTGTTCGGGCACTCAATCAACGAAGCAACCGACAATCAAGGGAGTGGACGGTCATGATCGAGATGCAGGACCACATCGCCGTGATCACAGGCGCCGGCAGCGGCTTCGGCGAGGCCACGGCGCTCAGGCTCGCGCGGGAGGGGATGCCGATATTCTGCCAGGACATTAACGAGGAGAACGCCCAGCGCACCGCCGCCAGGGTGCGCGAAGGCAACGGCCGGGCGCAGGCGATCGGCGGCGACGTGTCCAGCGAGGCCGACGTGAAGGCGATGTTCGCCGCCTGCCGCAGCGCCTTCGGCGACTGCACGCTGCTCTTCGCCAATGCCGGCTACGCCCGGCTCTCGCCGTTCGTCGAGATGAGCGTCGAGGAGTTCGACCGCATGGTGGCGGTGCTGCTGCGCGGCGTTTTCCTCTGCGACCGCGAGGCGCTCGGCCCGATGCTGGAGAAGGGCGAGGGCGTCATCATCAACACCGCCTCGCAGCTCGGCCACAAGGGCGCCAACGAAATGGCCCACTATGCGGCGGCGAAGGCCGGCGTCATCGGGCTCACCAAGTCGCTGGCGCTCGAAGTCTCGAGCCGCGGCGTCCGCGTCAACGCCATCGGCCCCGGCCCCTGCAACACGCCGATCCTCGACGACATCTCCGAGGACTGGAAGCGGGCGAAGGCCGCCGAGCTGCCGCTCGGGCGCTTCGGCGAAGCTTGGGAGATCGCCGAGACCGTGGCCTTCCTCGCCGGCCCCGGCGGCGCCATCTACGTTGGCCAGACCCTCGGCCCCAACTCCGGCGACGTGATGCTCTGAGCCGCGCGGTGCCGCAGCAAAGCGTCCGCCCTACGCGTCGTCGCCCTCCCGATCCGGCGGCGGCGGAGCGGCCTTGCGTTCGTGCTTCTGGCGCTTGCGCCGCCGCAGGTTCTCACGCAAGGCGGCGGCGAGCCGAGCCTCGCGTTCGGGCCGCTTGCTGCCGCCCGGTGAGGCCGGCGCGCCCTTTCGACCGTCCGTCGACATGACGCTTGCGATCGTATCACGGATGGCAGAGCCTCGCGCCGCACGGCGACCCGTGCCTTACCGGCGAGCAGGGGAGACTGGGTAATGGCTGACCCACTGGCGTTCAAGCGCGACACGCTGAGCCTGCACGCGGGCCAGAAACCGGACCCGACGACCGGCGCGCGCGCCGTGCCGATCTATCAGACGACCTCTTACGTCTTCGACGACACCGAGCAGGCCGCCTCGCTCTTCAATCTCGAACGCGCCGGCCACATCTACACGCGCATCTCGAACCCGACGGTCGCGGTTCTCGAGGAGCGGGTCGCGGCGCTGGAAGGGGGCGTCGGCGCGGTCTGCACGGCGAGCGGGCAGGCGGCGCTCCACCTCGCAGTGGCGACCCTGATGGACGCCGGCGGCCACATCGTCTCGTCGGCCTCGATCTACGGCGGCAGCCACAACCTCTTCACCCACACCCTGCCGCGCTTCGGGATCGAAACGACCTTCGTCGATCCCCGCGATACCGACGGGTTCCGCAGCGCGATCCGTGCCGAGACGCGCCTCGTCTTCGGCGAAACCCTGGGCAATCCCGGCCTCGAAATCATGGATATGCCGGCGGTCGCCGCCGTCGCCCACGACGCCGGCGTTCCCCTGATGATCGACAACACCTTCGCCACGCCCTGCCTCTGCCGCCCGTTCGAGCTGGGCTGCGACATCATCATGCACTCGGCGACCAAGTTTCTAGGCGGGCACGGTGTCGCCATCGGCGGCGTGATCGTCGACGCCGGCACCTTCGACTGGGAGGCCTCGGGCAAGTTCCCGACGCTCACCGAGCCCTATCTCGGCTATCACGGCATCGACTTCGCGGAGGAGTTCGGGCCTGCCGCCTTCATCGCCCGCGCGCGCGCCGAGGGCCTGCGGGACTTCGGCGCCTGCTTGAGCCCGACGAACGCCTTCCACATCCTCCAGGGCGTCGAGAGCCTGCCGGTCCGCATGGCGCGCCATGTCGAGAACGCGCGCAGGATCGTCGCCTTTCTCGACGGCCACGATGCCGTCTCCTGGGTGAGCTACCCCGAGCTTCCCTCGCATCCCGATCACGAACGCGCGAAGACCCTGCTGCCCGATGGATCGGGCGCCATCTTCTGCTTCGGCGTGACGGGCGGCCGCGAGGCGGGACGCGCCTTCATCGAAGCGGTGGAGCTGCTCTCGCACCTCGCCAACGTGGGCGACGCCAAGAGCCTCGTGATCCACCCCGCCAGCACCACCCACCAGCAGATGGACGCGGAAGCGCTCGAAGCCGCCGGCGTCGGCGAGGACATGGTGCGGCTCTCCATCGGGCTCGAAGATCCGGAGGATCTGATCGCCGATCTCGAGCGCGGCCTGCGCGCCGCCACGCGCGCCACGGCGGGCCGCCGGTCATGAAGATCACGGTAAACGGCGCCAGCGCCTTCGCCGCCACCGGCGGGCGCTCGTTCGACCCCAGCCTGCCCGTTACCGTCTTCGTGCACGGCGCCGCCTTCGATCACACGGTCTGGAAGCTGCAGGCGCGCTACTTCGCCTGGCATGGCGGCAGCGTGCTGGCGGTCGATCTGCCCGGCCACGGCCTCTCCGAGGGGCCGCCCCGAGGCTCGATCCCCGAGATGGCGGAGTGGCTCGTGGCGCTCCTGGATGCGGCAGGGGTCGGCGAGGCCAACCTGGTCGGCCACAGCATGGGCGCCCTGGTGGCGCTGGAGGCGGCGGCACACCACCCCGCGCGGGTGTGCAAGCTCGCGCTACTGGGCGCCGCCCCTGCGATCCCGGTCAACGACCTGCTGCTCGGCAAGTCGGCCGAGGACGACCACCACGCGCTCGAGCTGCTCACGGGCTGGGGCTACGGGCGGCGGGCGCACTACGGCGGCCACCGCATGCCGGGGATCTGGATGACGGGCGGCGGCCTGCGCACACTCGAACGCGCGAGCCCCGGCGTGCTGCACACCGACCTCGTCGCGACTAACGGCTACAGTAGCGGCGAGGCGGCGGCTGCGGCGCTCGGGTGTCCGGTCCTGGTGGTCATCGGTGCGCGCGACCTGATGACGCCGGCGAAGAAGGGACACGCGCTCGCCGGCATGATTGCCGATTCGTCAACGGTGGTGATCCCCGGCGCCGGTCACATCATGCTCGACGAGGAGCCCGATGCGACCCTCGACGCGCTCAGGGACTTTCTCGTCGACTGACGGCAGCCGCCACAGCCGGGCGGCCTCCCGGCTACGAGGCCAGTCGGTAGCCGCCGCCCTCGGTGATCAGCAGGCGGGGAGCAGAGGGCTCGGGCTCGATCTTCTGCCGCAGCCGGTAGATGTGCGTTTCCAGCGTGTGGGTCGCGACGTTGGCGTTGTAGCCCCACACCTCGCTCAACAGAACCTCGCGGGAAATCACCCGGTCGCGCGCGCGGTAGAGATACTTGAGGATCGCGGCTTCCTTCTCCGTCAGGCGAATCTTGCCCGTTCCGTCCGGCCGGACCAGCAGCTTCGACGCGGGCTTGAAGGTGTACTCGCCGATCGTGAAGGTCGCGTCCTCGCTGTGCTCGTGCTGGCGCAGCTGGGCGCGAATGCGCGCGAGCAGCGCGCCCAGGCGGAAGGGCTTGGTGACGTAGTCGTTCGCGCCGGAATCGAGGCCGAGGATGGTGTCCGCCTCGCTGTCGGCGGCCGTCAGCATGATGATCGGCACGGCGACCCCGCCCCGGCGCATGAGCTTGCAGATCTCCCGGCCGTCCATGTCGGGCAGGCCGATGTCCAGGAGGATGAGGTCGAAGCGCTCGCTCTTCACGGCGTCGAGAGCCGCGCGCCCGGTCGCCGCCTCGCTTGCCACGAACTCCTCGTACATGTGCAGCTGTTCGGCGAGGGACTGCCGCAGGGCCTGGTCGTCGTCGACGATCAGGATGGTCTTCTGCGCGCTCACGGTAGCGCTACCCCTGCGGCCGGAATGGTGGAGCCAGGGTCTACCAGAGGTAACGTGTAACGCATTGGCATAGCGTCATATTCATAATAAACGATTCGGTCATCCCCACATCCATGCCCACAGTGTGGGTGCGCACGCACGGCTGCTGACAAGACTATCAGGATAGCCGCCCAATTCGCCAGCAATCGTGTCGAGACGTGTCAATCGGCTTTGAAGTTCGACCCGGCCGTCCACGGGTTTCTTGGTGCGGAAGGGGCAAGGAACGCGGATGCAGGGAACCAGCCCGGCCCTGACGACAAATGAGAGAGGCGCGGTCAGAGAGGTCTTCCGTTGGCCCGCCCCTATGCAAATTAGCTTCAGAAACCGGACACTGGGACAGAGGTCTCCCGCTCCCGCACATGTCAGCCGAATTCCACGCGCCCGCCTGTGAGGACCGCGGTCTCACCGACCCTCGCCTGGAAGAACAGGCCGCCGCCATCACCGTCGGCGGTAACGTCGATCGCATCCCCCGGCATCACCGGGGCCGCGAGGCGCGCCTCGAGGCGCCTGAGTTCGCTCGGATGCGCTCCCGCCGGCTCGGCGAGGATTCGCGCCGCGATCCCGAGCGTGCAGAGGCCGTGCAGGATGGGTCGATCGAAGCCGTTGGCGCGCGCGACCTCGATGTCGATGTGGATCGGATGCAGGTCGCCGGTCAGTCGGTAAAGGGCCGCCCGGCTGCGATCGGTCGCGTGGCGGCCATGCCAGGACGGCTGCCAGTCCCGAGACGAAGCGGACGGTCCCCGCTCGCCTCCCCAACCGCCGCGCCCCGGCAGAAAGACGCCGTAGCGCGCCGTGAAGGTCTCGCATTCCACGACGATGGTGACGATCGCCGCCTTGCCCTTGTCCCATACCTCGGCGATGCGCCCGCGAGCCTCGAACGAGCCGTGGCGCGGCATCGGCGCATGCAGCTCCAGGCTCTGGTTGGCATGGAGCGACCTGTTCCGGTCATAGGCACCGAGGCCGCCTGCCTTCTCGACCGCCCAGAGACCGAGGGCGCAGGCGTAGGTTGGCAACACCCTGAGGTCCCGCTCGTAGACGAGGTCCGTCTCATCGCAGGAGGCGCCGACGGCGAGCGCATAGAGTATCGCGTCGCGCGCATCGTAGGCGATGGTTCGGGTGCCAAGTTCGTACCCGGCCAGGTCCTTGAGCTCCATGGGATCGCGTTCTCCTCTGTGTCGCCGCCGGGGCGCCGGTTCGCGCCGCTCAGACCATGAGGTAAGCGGCGCGGATCTCCTCGTTCTCAGCGAGCTCCGCCATCGATCCCTCGTAGCGAATGCGGCCCTTTTCGATGATGTAGGCGCGATCCGAAACGAGGGTCGACAAGTGGAGGTTCTGTTCGGAGAGCAGGATCGACAGGCCTTGCGCCTTCAGGTCGAGGATGGTCTTCGCCACTTGCTCGACGATGACGGGTGCGAGACCCTCGGACGGCTCGTCGAGCAGCATGGTTGTCGGGTTGCCCATCAACGTGCGTGCGATGGTCAGCATCTGTTGCTCCCCGCCGCTCATCAGGCCGCCGAGCCGGTCGCTCATCGCCGCGAGGTTGGGAAACAACGCGAAGAGACTGTCGTGCGTCCATTCCGGCGCATTCTCGCGCCGGGGCTGGCGGCCCACCTCCAGGTTCTCGGCGACGGTCAGGCTGGTGAACACGCGCCGGTCCTCCGGCACGTATCCCAGTCCGAGACGGCTGATTTGGAACGGCTCCAGTCCCTGTATGGGCTTCCCCTCGAACGAGATCTCGCCCTTCGCGGGTCGGACCAGGCCGATGATCGACTTGATCGTCGTCGACTTGCCTGCGCCGTTGCGGCCGAGCAGCGCCACGACTTCGCTGCGGCGAACCTCGAGCGAAACCTCGGACAGGATCTGCGCCCGGCCGTAGAAGGTGTCGACACCGCTCAACTCGAGGACCGGGGCGCCTGCCGCATCGGTCATGAGATTTCGACCCCATGCGTGGCGCCGCTGCCCAGGTAGATCTCCTGGACTTTCTTGTTCGAGCGCACCGCCATCGGCGGGCCCTCGGAGATCAGCTCGCCCCGATCCAGCACCATGATTCGGTCGGCGTGGGCGAAGACCACGTCCATGTCGTGTTCGGTGAAGAGAACGGCGATGTCCCGTTCGTGCACGATCTCGGCGGTGAGCTGCATCAGCTCCATGCGTTCCCTGGGCGCCATGCCGGCGGTCGGCTCGTCCATGAGCAGGAGCTTCGGCTCGTTCGCCAGCGCGATGGCAAGCTCGACCCGCTTGAGGTCGCCATAGGCCAGCACCCCGCAGGCTCTGTCGTGTTGCTGGTCCATGCCGACGCGCTCCAGCAACGCCATGGCCGCGTCGATGTAGTGGTTCTTCGCCGGCCGCCACAATGCCCGCGATCGGCGATGGTAATTGATCAGCACCATCTGCACGTTCTCGCGCACGGTCATCGACGCGAAGGTCGCGGTGATCTGGAATGTCCGCCCGACGCCGAGCCGCCAGATGGACTGGGGCGGCAGGCCCAGAATGCTGTGGCCGTTGAGCCGTACCGAGCCGGCATCGGGTCGGAGTTGGCCGTTCAGCATGTTGAAGCAGGTCGTCTTGCCCGCGCCGTTGGGTCCTATCATGGCCAGGAGCTCGCTCGACGAGAGCGTGAACGAGACTTGCTCCACCGCCTGCACCCCGCCGAACGCCTTGCTCAGGGATTCGACCTCAAGCACCGGAGCACGCTCGTGCTGTGCCGCACTCATGCCGACATTTCCTCGGACCGCGCCAGCCGGAGCCGCCGGCCCAGCCGCGTGCCGGCGAAACCGGCAAGCCCTTGGGGAAGCAGCAGCACCAGGGCGATGATGGTCACGCCGAGCAGGAACCGCCAGTAGCTGAGGACGCTGAAGAGATCGTTGAGCCAGGTCAGGGCGGTGGCGCCGAAGATCGGGCCGAAGAGCGACTGCACGCCGCCGAACAGCACCATTAACAGGGCATCGAAGGAGCGCGCGATTTCCAGCGTGGTCGGGAAGATACTGCCCTTGGAGAACAGGAACAGGGAACCGGCAAGGCCCGTAAACGCGCCGGAGATCGCAAAGGCCAGCCAACGATGGCGCGTGAGATCGATCCCGATCGCGGCCGCCCGCAACGGCGAGTCGCGGCCGGCGCGCAGGGTATAGCCGAACGGCGCATAGAGGATGCGCCGCATGATCCAGAGCGCGGCCACGCTGAGCCCCACGGTGATGTAGTAGTACGCGATGCGTGTACCCGCCCAGGGCGACGGCCAGATGTCGTTCAGGCCGTCGTCGCCGCCGGTGATCTTGAGCGGCGCGCCGTACTCGTCTGCGATTCCGAAGGTCTTGAGCACGCTGCCCGGCATGTCCTGGAACACGAACGCCCATGCGATCTGCGCGAAGGCGAGCGTCAGCATCGCGAAGTAGACGCCACTCAGGCGAACGCAGAACCAGCCGAACAGAAACGCCAGCAGCGCGCCACCGACCGGCGCAGCCCAGAACGCCAGCTCGAACGGAGCGTCCGCGAATTTCACCAGGAGCGCGGCCGCATAGGCACCGCCACCGAAATACGCGGCGTGGCCGAAGCTGACCATCCCGCCCGGGCCCATGATGAAGTGGAGCGCGGCGGCGAACAGCACGAAGACCATGATCTCGATCACCAGGACCAGGGTGAACGTGCCGACCACCTCGGGGAAGACGAGGTGCACGATCGGAAGCACGAGGAGAACCGCGCAAGCCGCGCCGGCCAGGGCACGCACCCGCGGCAACGCCGGGCGCAGCGGTTGCTCGGGCGGACCGGAAGGTATCTGAAGCACCGACTCCGGGATGCCGAGCAGCCCCCACGGCCTGAAGATCAGGACCACCGCCATGACCAGGAACATCAGCACGAGCGTCGAGTTCGGCAGTATCTGGATGCCGAAGGTCTGGAGGATGCCGAACAGCAGCGCAGCCCAGAAGGCGCCGAAAATGCTCCCCATGCCGCCCACGACGACCACGACGAATGCAGCGGCGAGGATATTGAAATCCATAAGCAGGTCGGCGCCGCCCTTGGGAATCTGAACGGCGCCACCCAGCCCGGCGAGAGCGGAGCCGAGAAACAGGACACCGGTAAACAACCAGCGCTGGTTGACGCCCAGCGCCGCCACCATCTGCCGGTCCTGCGTCGCGGCCCGGACCAGCGTGCCCCAGCGTGTCAGCTTGAACAGCGCCCACAGGCCGACCAGCACCAGCGGCGATATCGCGATCAGGGCCAGATCGTATTCGGGAATCGGCTTGCCGAGGATATTGACCGCGCCCTTGAGGCCAGGGGCCTGCGGGCCGACGAGGTCTTCCGATCCCCAGACCCACAGAGTCACGTCCTGGATGACCAGGATCACCCCGAAGGTCGCGATCAGCTGAAAAAGCTCCGGCGCCTTGTAGATTCGCCGGAGCAGCAGGACCTCCATGACCACGCCGATCAGGCCGACGGCGACGGCGGCGACCAGGACGGCGGCCCAGAAACCGATCCCCGTGGAGCCGATCGTCTGGACCAGCGTGTACCCGATATAGGCGCCCAGCATGTAGAACGAGCCGTGCGCGAAGTTCACGATCCGGGTCACGCCGAAGATGATCGACAATCCCGACGCGACCAGGAACATGGCCGCGGCGCTGGACAGCCCCGTCAACAGGCTGACAATAAAATCCGCCACGCTCCGGCTCTCTTGCTCAGACCGTCCCTTGTCCGGACATCTGCGTCAGGGGCCGATCGGCCGGCCCCTGACGCTCTGCCGCCTCAGTCTCCGCTGCGCAGTTTCCGGACCTCGTCATCGGAGGGCAGGTAGTCCGCGCCGTCGAGATATTTCCAGTCGACCATGATGCCCTGTCCGTCGCGCAACGTGGTCCAGCCGACATAGGCCCCCATTGTCGACTGATGATCGATCGCCCGAAAGGTGATGGGCCCGGTCGGAGAGTCGAAACTCAGCCCTTTCATGGCGTCGACCATGGCTTCCGTCTCGGTCGTGCCGGCCCGCTCCAGCATGGCCTTGATGGCCAGCATGGTGTTGTAGCCGACTACCGAGCCGATACGCGGATAGTCGTCCCAACGCTGCTGATAGGCGGCCAGGAACGCATCGTGCGCCGGCGTATCGATGTCGTACCAGGGGTAGCCGGTCACCAGCCAGCCCTCCGGTGCCTCGTCCTTCAGGGGATCGATGTACTCGGGCTCGCCGGTCAGCAATCCGACCATCAGCCGCCCCTCGAAGAGGTCGCGCAACCTGCCCTCGCGCGCGAACTTGGCGAGATCGCTGCCGAAGGTGACGTTGTAGATAGCGTCCGGCTCCAGGCGCTTGAGCGCCTCGACCTCGGCCCCGGCGTCGATCTTGAACAGCGCCGGCCATTGCGAGCCGACGAACTCCACATCCGGTCGCAACTCCGTCAACACCCTCTGGAACGCCGCCACGGCGTCCTTGCCGTAGGCATAGTTGGGCGCGATGGTTGCCCAACGCTTGGCGTCCTCGTTCTTCGCTGCCTCGGCGGCGAGCATTGCCGCCTGCATGTAGGTCGACGGGCGCAGCCTGAAGGTGTAGCGGTTGCCCTGAGCCCAGACCAGCGCGTCGGCCAGCGGCTCGGCCGCGATATACAATCGCTGGGTCTGCTTGGCGTAGGCGGTCAGCGCCAGCCCGATGTGGCTGAACAGCGAGCCTGAGATCAGCGTCACCTCGTCGCGGTCGAAGAGCCGCTCGGCCACCTTGACCGCCTCGCCCGGTTTGCCCTGATCGTCGTGCGAGATGAACTCGAGCTGGCGCCCGAGCACGCCGCCCGCGCTGTTGATCTCTTCGATCGCAAGAATTGCCCCCTGCCGGTAGGGAACCGTGTGTGCCGGCAGCCGCGTGTAGGAATTGATGTCGCCGATGCGAATGGTTTCCGCCTCGGCCGACACGGACCCGGACCCGACCGTGAGGCCGGTCGCGATCACGGCGACGGCAGCGGTCGCCGTCAGAAGCGCCTTGAATGGTCTCATCTTCTCCTCCCAATGAGTCGGTTTCTCGCGCGTTACACGCCTGTTGGAAGCACTCCTCGAAGGCCGCGCCACGTTGACGCCGGTGCGAACCCGGCCTCCGGTGGCGGGGCGAATTGGCACGGACGACATCATTTCATCGGTTCCCTCCCGTTTGTCATGAGCGCGATCCGAGCGAGCCGATCACGCCAGCCCCAGCCGCGCCTTCGCCTGCTCGACGCGCTCTCGTCGCTCGGCCGAGCCGAGGATGTCGAGACGCACGCGCTCCCACTCATCGAGTCGGACGCAGCCTCCGTCGAACTCGTTCAGCAGCTTCTTGGTGGCCGCGACGGCGTGTGGCGCGCTCGCGGACACTCGCTCGGCCAGCGCCCGCGCTTGCGTCCCGGCGGTGCCCTCGCGGACGACGCGAGCTACCAGGCCCACCTCCACCCCTGCAGGCGCATCGATCCGCTCGCCGAGCAGAAGCAGCCATCTCAGAGCGGCCGGATTCAGGCGATGGCGGAGGCGCGCCACGGCACGGGGATCGTAAAGCAGGCCAAGATGCGCCGCGGGAAGCGCGAAATAGGCACCCTCGCCGGCCACGATGGCATCGCAGCTCAGCGCAATTTCAAGCGCGCCGCCGATACACGGACCCTCGACGGCCGCGATGACCGGTACCGGGCAATCGCGAATGGATTGGGCGGCGCCCTGAATGGCGTCGTCCACGGCACGGTCGGCGATCGTGCCCGTCACGTCGGCGAGATCGGCGCCGGCGCTGAATGCCTCGCCTGCGCCGGCGAGAACCACCGCCCGGACATCGCCTGCTCGGGCATCGTCGATCGCCCGACTCAGCGCCGACAGTAACGAGAGGGACAGCGCGTTCCGGCGTCGGGCGTTCTCGAAGGTCACCTCGAGCACACGGTCGTGCGACGTTGTGGCCACGCGCCCGCTCACGAAGCCGCTTCCACCGCGGGCCGCGGCGCCGGATCGCCCATCAGGCTCCGGTCGAACGCGAGCGCTTCTTCCAGGTCTTCGGCAAGGTCGAGGAGTCTCTCGTCCGCGCCCCGCGGCATGACGAGTTGCAGACCCACGGGCAGTCCGTCGGCGAGTCCGCATGGCAGCGATACGGCGGGATTGCCGGAGACATTGAACGGCACGGCGAAGGGGAACGCGCCCCACAGCCAGTCGACCTCGCGGCCGGCGATCCGCTTGGGCCGCTTGTCGAAGGGAAAAGCGGTGACGGCGGTTGCCGGAGTCGCGATCGCGTCCCAGGTTTCGAACAGCGCTGCAATGCGGGCGCGATAGCGGCGATGCGCGGCGTGGCCGGCCGCGATCTCGTCGTCGGTGAGTGGCTGCGCCGCCACCAATGACCTGCGTACGTAGTCGCTCAGCACGTCCGCGAACCGGTCGAGCAGGTCACCGCGCTCGCGCCGTTCCTCGGCGAGGACGAGCGGCCCGAAGGCTTGATTCCACCCTTCGAGGGGCAACGCGGTCTCCACGACCTCATGGCCCAGGGCCTCGAGACTGGCGACGCCGGCGCTGACGGTCGCCGCGACGCCGGGGTCGACGGGGCGTCCTTCGGGGCGCGGGCACCAGGCAATGCGTAACCCGTTTCCCACGCATCCACGGCTCATCCCGCGGCCGAGAAGCGCGCCCAGGAACGCCCGCACGTCGGCCGCGCACCGCGCCAACGGACCCGGAGAAACGAAATCCGACATCGCCGGCAGGCCGCCTTCGTCGGAGACAAGACCGTAAGTGGGTTTGAATCCGAGCAATCCGGTGAACGATGCCGGAATGCGGATCGACCCGCCGCCGTCGGCCGCAAGTGCCACGCTGGCAAGCCCGGCCGCCACCGAAACCGCCGCGCCGCCGCTCGACCCGCCCAGCGTGCGCGTCGTATCCCACGGGTTGGCGGCTTCGGGGCCGAGGCGGTTGTCGCTGGTCGCGGACTGGCCGAACTCGGCGGTGTTGGTCTTGCCCGTGAACACGGCGCCTGCGGCTCTCAGCCGGCGAACGACCCCACTGTCCTGCTGCGTGAGGTTGTGGCGATGAACGACCGAACCGAAGGTCGTAACCGCCCCGGCAAGCGGGTAGGTGTCCTTGATCGAGACCGGCACGCCGCTCAGCGGCAAGGCCCGGCCGGCCCGGTAGGCGGCCTCGGCCTCGCGCGCCTGCCGGCGCGTGAGGTCGTCGAAGCGGACGAGATAGGCATGAAGCGACGGATTCAGTCGCTCGATCCGCGCGAGCACCTCATCCGCAACTTCAACGGGCGACAGCCGGCCCTGACGGTAGGCCTCGATCAGGGAAGCGATCGGCCAGTAGATCGGGCTCTCGCTGCCGCGGTCAGGCATTCGGAGACACGCCTCCGCTGACGCCGTACACCTCTCCGGTGATGTATCCGGCGCGCTCGCTGATCAGGAACGAAACCAGGTCCGCTATGTCCTCGGGCTGTCCGACGCGGCCGACCAGAGACCGTGATTCCGCGTATCCGTCGAAGAACTCTTCGGGGTAGATGCGGCGCAGAAAGTCGTTGTAGATCAGCCCCGGCGCCACGGCATTGACGCGGATGCCGTGGCGGCCGTTCTCGGCCGCGGCGACGCGTGTGAGCGCCAGAATTCCCGCCTTGGCCGCGGAATAGGCGGCACCGTGTTCGGTCGTCATTTCCCAGGCCGCAATCGAGGAGATATTGACGATGGCGCCCGAGCCTCGCGCAATCATGTGCGGGAGTACGTGACGCATGGCGTAGAAGGTGCCGTTCAGGTCGACATCCAGGCAGCGCTTCCAGGTTTCGGGCGACATCTCGGCGACCGGCTCGATCTTGCTCCACCCTGCGTTGTTGACGAGGGCGTCAATCCGGCCGCGTTGCGCAACGACGGCGCTTGTCACGGCACCCACCGCGTCGAAGTCGGTCACATCGAGCGGCATCGACAGGAACTCTCTGCCGTGTTCCTCGGCGAGTTGCTGGGCGAAGGCGCCACAACGGCGCTCATGGGCGTCCGTTATCACCACATCGTAGTCGTCGCCGGCGAGTTGGCGCGCAATCGCGGCGCCGATGCCGGCACCGGCCGCAGCGGTGACGAGCGCCACCCGGCGTGCTCCGTCTTGTTCGTCTCGCGCCGGCATCTCTGCCTCCCTCTAGTCCGCCTTGAGCCGGGGGATCACGTGCTTGCCGAGTTCCTCCAGCCGACGCATGCGGCCTCTGGAGAGCAGGGCGAAGCTGATGCGGTCGATGTCGACCGCCGAGAGTTCGTGCAGCCGGGAGAGGCAATGATCCCGATCGCCGGATATCGTCACCGAGCGCACGAACTCCTCGCTCACGATCTCCTTGTGCCCAGCACGCAGCGACAGGTGCTCCTCGTAGTGATAGGCATCCTGGGCGGCCTTGAATTCGGGTCGAAAGCGCTCCCACCCCGGCGGCATCGCCTTCCAGACGGCGAAGGTCGCCGCCTGGCTGGTTGCCCAGGCACGGACGTCCTGGACCGCTTGTTCGGCATCCTCATCGATACTCATCGTGACGATGAGGTCGATCAGGATGTCCTCGCGCCTGCGCCCGGCCTTGCGAAGACCGCGGTAGATGTATTCGAGCTGCCAGTTGCAGAAGTCGGGGTCGGCCGCGCCCATCAGGACGGCGCCGTCGCAAACCTCGCCGCATAACTCGAGCATGCGGGGCTGCGAGACGGCGAGATAGATCGGGATCTGCCGGCGTGCCGTGGCGAGCCGCCCCTTGGTGCCGGCAAGATCGACTTCCGCGCCCGAGAAAAGCTCGCGAAACAGCTCTATGCCCTCGCGAAGTTCGGCGATTCTGTTCGGCTTCTCGCCGATGGAATGGACGGCGACCCAGCCAGCGCCGAGGCCCAGCAAGGCGCGTCCATCGGAAAGCTCGTCGAGCGCGGTCGTGGCGTTGGCGGTGACGGTCGGATGACGCGTTTGAAGGTTGGTGACCGCACAACCGATCTCGATCGACCCGGTCGCCAACGCCGCAACGTTCATCGCCGCGTAGACGTCCTTCATTCCGAGCTGATGGTCGATGAACCACAGCGCTTCGAAGCCGAGTTCCTCGACCTTCTTCGCGATCTCCCCGACCTGGGCGAACGTCTCTCGCGGGCTGACCCCCCTCGATATGCCGAATCTCTTCACCATCAGGCGTTGCTTTCGAGTGCGTTGCGAATGGCCTCTGCATAGGCTTCGGGCTGATCGACGCTCATCAGGTGCCCGGCCTGCGCCACCTCGTGATAGGTGCCGTGGCGAAGGGCGGCGATCATGATGTCCGCCGCCTTGCGTGGACAGAACACGTCGCCGTCGCCGCCAATCACATGCACCGGGCAGGCGATGTCCGGCAGGCGTTGGGTGAGCGGCTCCTCGTTGAGTCGCGCCATCGCGCGGGCGGCGTTGACGTAACCATCCCCGGTGCCGATCGCCTCGAGGCGCCGGGCCGTGACTGCTTCGAGCTGGTCGCCGGCGACGACGAGCTGCTGGCGCGTATCCTCCTTCAGCGCGCTGGCAAAGCCGGAGAAGTCGCTCCGAATTGTCTCGATGCGCTCACGGAAGAACCCGGCGGCGCGCCGTCCGACAACGGTCGAGGTGCCGGCGACCGTGGCTCGGGTCACCAGGTCGGGCCGCCTGGCCGCGACCCAGAGCACGATGGCGCCGCCGAGCGAATAGCCGATACAGTCGGCGGGGCCCGTCAGCGCCTCGAGGAAGGCAATCAAGTCGCTGCCCAGCTGCTCCAGCGTACCCTCGGCCTCGCCCAGGCCGGTTTCGCCGTGACCGCGCAGGTCGTAGGCGTAGGTCGTGAAATCGCTCAGCCGGCGCTGGACGTCCGCCCAGCTGTTCCGATCCTCCGCAAGGCCGTGGAGCATGACCGCCGGCGGTCCCTCTCCCATGCGCGTGTAGCCGACGTCGATGTCGGCGAGCCGGGCTCTCATGCCCCTTCACCGGATGCGGCGCCATCGCCGGTCACGATGGCGCGAAGGTCAGCCTTGCGGATCTTTCCCGCTGGCGTCATCGGCATGGAATCGACGATGCGCAGAACCTCGGGGCAGTGATGCTTGGGCAGGCGCCTCGCCCGCGCGTGGGCGATAAGGTCATCGAGGCTCGGGACTTCGCCCTGCGCCACCACCACGGCGCAGATGCGCTCGCCCAGGCGCTCGTCGGGATGGCCGATAACGGCCACGGCGCTGACGTCTGGATGGTCGGCGAGCGCATTCTCGATCGGTGCCGGCGAGATGTTGACGCCGCCGCGAATGATCAGGTCCTTCAGCCTGCCGGTGATGCGCACATACCCGTCAGCGTCGATCCGGGCGAGATCGCCGGTGCGAAAGAACCCGTCGTCGGTGATCAGGGATTCATAGAGGTCCTGCTGGCCGTAATAGCCGATGAAGACGCCCGGCCCCCGCATGACCAGCTCGCTCTCCTCATCCGCAGGCAACATGCCGCCCGCGGCGTCGAGGCAGCGCAGTTCGAGCCCCGGCAGTCCGATGCCGGCGGTGCTCATCAGCTTCTCGCGGGGGCTTTCGCGGACGCAGGTGACGAGCCCGCCCTCGGTCATTCCCCAAAGGACCGTCACGAAGGTGTTCGGAAACTGCGCCTGCGCGGCCTCCATCAGTGACGGCGGCACCTGCGCGCCGCCGCACAGAAACGAGCGGAGCGGTGCCAGCTTGGGCGTCCGGCGCGGCCAGCGCGCGTCGACCAGATCCTTCAGAAACGGCGTCGCTGCGGCGGTGAACGCGCAGCCGAACTCCTCGATCGTTTCGAGCGCGCGCTCAGGATTCCAGACATCCTGAAGAATGAGCGGCGCGCCGGTATGGAGGGCCAATCGGGTGCCGTGGATGGCGCCGATGCTGTGCCCGAGGGGAGAGGCGAGAAAGATCGGCGCATCCGGGCCCAGCGAGAAACGCTCTGTGAAAGCGACATTCAGTGCGGCGAGGGTGTCTTCGCTGTGCATGACGGCCTTGGGCCGGCCGGTCGTGCTCGACGTGAACATGATGTGCGCGAGGTCGGCAGCACTTGCCGGCAAGGGCGTCCTTTGAATTGCCGGCGCCGTCCGCCACGTTCCTGCGCACTCGTCGAGCAGGAAGACTCCCAGCTCATGCCCGCAGGTGGCGGCGGCCTCCCGGGCCATGTCGCCCAGCCGTGCGCTGCCGTGGCGCTCCAGCGAAACCAGAGCCCGCGCGCCCGTCAGCCTGGCAGCGTGGGCGAGCGTTTCGGGATCGGTGCGGGTCGGCAAGCTCGCGGGTATGGCGCCGAGACGCAGCAATGCCACGAACGCAACCTGCACGTCCACAACGTTCGGCAAGAGAAGGATCACGATGTCGCCGGCACCGATTCCGCCTTCTTGCAGCTTCTCGGAGAGGGTTTCGCTCTCCCGCCACAGCATGCCGTGGCTGAGCCGCCGGCCGGTTGCATCCGCGACCGCGAGGCGGTCTTCGAAGCGCTGGGCGAGGGCGGCGTAGCGGTCGCACAAGCGCTCGCCCGGCCACCACCCCATCGCGCGGTAGCGACGTTCGCGTTCGGCGCGGTTGGGGGTGTCGGTATCCGAAAATGCACCGCGCGCGGATTGCGGACGTTCCGGACCTCCGAGACGCAACTCACTCATCTGCCGCTCCCGCCGCCGGCCCGGGGTCACCGCATCTCCGCTGCGATCGACACGCGCGCCCAGCGTAGACCCGCTTCGGGCTTAGTTCAAGATGGTGATATCGCTTTTTTTATTGATCGTCATTTTTGATGACCAGCTCGTTTTCTCTTGATACCTTCCGGGCATGACCGAGATCGGGGGCTGCCACGGTGCCGCCCGGGCGTTGCCCCGGTACCACCCGGAGGATGGCCGGTGAACAGCGTGAGCCGGCGCCGCCCTGTGATTTGCGGTCCGAGCGGCGGGTGGAAGCCGGCGGCATGGTGGCGCAGATGACCCGGATTCCGACCACGCCCAAGGGTCGGCGTACGCGCAGCCGTCTCCTGGCGAGCGGCCGCAGGGTGCTGGCCCGCAACGGCTATGTCGACCTCAAGATGATCGACGTTGCCGACGAGGCGGGGGTGTCGCTCGGGGCTCTCTATCGCTATTTCCGCAACAAGGAGGATCTGTTCAGGGCCCTGGTCGAAGGCATTCATGAGGCACTGTTCGAAGCGAGTCGCGCACCCAACAAGCAGCTGGCGACCGACCCAAAGGGGGCCTTGCTCGAAGCGAACCTCGGCTATCTCTCGCTTTACAGCGAGAATCGCGACGTGATGCGCGCCCTTATCGAGGCCTCCACGGTCGACGAGCGGTTTCGCACCGTCTGGTGGGCGATGCGGAACCGCCATATCGACCGCTTCGTGGGTGCCCTCAAGGCAAAGTACGGCATCGAGGCGGTGGACGGCGTTCCGGCTCGTCACGTTGCGGAAGCCATGGCCGCGATGGTCGAGCAATGCGCCTATGTCTGGTTTGCGCAGGAGGAGCAGCTGAACGAGCACCCGGTCTCCGTGGACGTCGCCGCAAGGATCGTGACCCGGATATGGCACGACGCCTTTTTCGAGCCTGACTCACGCTCAGGAGCCACGGTCGAAACCGGCCGACCTCAGCCAATCGCAGACCCGTGAGGGGCCGCGCGTATCGCCAACCCCGATCGTGCCTGATTTCGTGGTTGGTTGTGGCCCCGGAGATTGGTGCCGCCCCGATCGCTTGAGAGGCGCGTTGCCGGGGGGGCCTGGCGACGGCGTGCCGCAGTTCAGCTATCGGCGCTGTTTCTGCGGGCGCGGCTTTGGCTGAGGCGGTAGCTGTCGCCGCGCATGCCGGGTGACTTGAGGGCTCGAATCCCCGTAGCGGTCAATCTGGCCCTAGGACTGTCTGAAAGAGGAGGGTGGTGGAGCCGAGGTCTACCTAAGACAGCGTGTAATGCATTGGTATTGTGTTATTTATCTCAAGAATCACTCGGTCATCCCCACATCCATGCCCACACTTCGAGCGAGTAAGAGCGGCTGCTGACGAGAATATCAGGTTGGTCGCCGAGGTCGCTGTGACCGACGGAAAGACGGGTAAATTCCCGGACATTCCTGGATATACGCGGACATAGACGGACGGTCGGCCACATTGCCCACCCTTCAAGGGCTTAGTCGCCTCCGCGCCCGCCCTTCGGAGCGGCCCGGCGAGACGGCCCTGACGGAAAGTAAAGTAACACGGCCCGGTGCAACGGCCCTGTGGGGCGCTTGAAATTCTAGATTTAGAGGCGATTCAGGGGATGTAAATTCGCTCTAAAATTCCCGCCTCCGCTGGGGTCCATATGGAGTGCCGAAATCGGGCCCCGCGCGAGCGGCCGGCAGTTCACACCCGCCGCTTCCCGCGCTCGTCGTAAAGGTCCTCATCCGGCTCGCCAGGCGCCATGCTAACGCCGTCGAAGACCGCGGGCAGTGTCTCGCGGAGCGGCGGATAGAGGGCGGGCCAATGGGCGATATAGAGCAGCACGAGAAACTCCGCCGGATCGTGCGCCGGATCGCTCAGGCTCCAGACGCAGCCGGCGACGCCTACCTCTACAGGCTTCGGAGCGTCGAGGGCGCGGCGGATATCTGGCAGGCCAGAGTACGTGCCGGAGACCGTGCCGACCTCGTCGTCCCAAAGGATCGTGCGCGGCTCATCGCCGCACTGCCAGTCGGGCAGAGTTATGGTGTGAACGGTCATCGAAGGATACTAGCGAAACTGGACCGCAAGGGCGCCGCATCACCAGACTCGGTACCTTGGATCAGCCGACAGTGTCGTCCGGCGCCCTAGTCCGCCGCCGCGCCCTCGTCGGTGGCGGCGGCGATGTCGCTGGCCTCGATCGCATCGCGGCCTGCCGCCTGTGCCACCATCCAGGCGCGGCCGAGCAGACGGCGCAGGGCGTGAAGACCGCCAGGGCCTCGGCCGACGGCGTTCAGGGTCCTGAGCTCCGCGCTGCTCGGCTGGCGCCCGAGTATGCCGGCGGCGATGTCCTCCACGTCCGCCACCGCCTGCGTCGTCAGGTCGATCTTGAGCCCGATGCGCCCGTCGACCTGCTGGCAGCGGGCGAAAGCCATGCTGATGCTCTTGTCGGCGAACAGCGCCAGGCCGCAGCCGGAGCGGTCACGGATGATGCGGAGCTCGTCGAGCAGCTTGTCGCCGAGGTGGTGCGCCTCGTCCACGACGAGCAGCGCCTGGCGGTCGCGCAGGCGGGCGATAATCGCGGTCTCCGCCGCCAGTGCCGAGCGATGCTGCTGCCCTGCGCCTATCGCCCCGCCCACCACGGAGAGCAGGCCCGAGAGCGAATGGACGGCGCTGGAGACGCCAAGAAAGAAGGCGTTCGACTTGCCGGCGCAGTAGCGCTGTGAAGTCCACGTCTTGCCCCGGCCGGGCTCGCCGACGATGGAAACGATATCGCCGGCGGCCTGGGCATAGGCCAGGGCGTTCGTGATCTTGCGTGTTGCGTGTGTCTCCGAGTGGCGGTCGAGGCCGGCGCCCTCCAGGGAGTGCCTGGCAGCATCGGCGCGGGTTCTCAGCCAGCGCTCGACTTCGGCTGCGATGGCGTCGTTGTTCCCGGAATAGGTGCCGTTCATCCAGCGCGAGATGCTGGAGGAGTGGCGGCCGATCTGATCGGCGGCGCGGGTCAGGCTGAGGCCCGCCCGCTCCAGCTCAAGCTGAAAGGCGGCGCGCAGATCGCGCGTCTCCGTCGGCGGCCCAAGTGTCGTGACATCTCCCATGCTTGGTTCTCCCCTCGGGAAAGGCCGCCCTGCGGCGGCAGACGTGCGGCGGCGGCGCAAGCGGAAGCGCCACCGTCGCGGTGGGCGTGGATATGGAATTGAAGGAAGGCGCGGTGGCGGAACGAGCTCGCCCTGGAGGGGTGCGAGCTCGGGCGCGAATCAGAAGACGTTGCCGACGCGGAGGGTGGGGTTTGTAGGCGGGTGAGCGGTGCTCTTACGCCCACTCCTCATCTTTCACGAACAGCGCCCCGGCTGCGGCGAGCGCCGGGCTCATGCCCGTGGCGGCCTGCGGCGCCTTCGCCTTCCCGGCGGCCTTGGCCGCGAGGCCGGCCTGCGCGAGCGCCGGCGTCTTGTGCGCCTGGCCCGGCTTGGGGAAGGCGACCACGCCAGCGGCTTGGGCCGCTGCGTTGGCGAGCGCGCGGTCGGCTGCGCCGTCCGGATCCGTGCGCTGCGCCAGATCGTGCGCCCGTTTGCGCGCGGTCTTGCGGTGCTCCCGGCAATCCGCCGTCATCGCGCCGGCTATGGCGGCCTGGTCAGCGCCGGTGCGCGCCGGGTTCTCGGCCACGCAAACGAAGCTGCCGTCCTCGCGGTAGACGTGAATCCGGTCCGCGTCGGCGGGGTCGCGCCGAAGCTTCACGCGCTCGCCAACCAGCGAGCCGAGCGGCCCGGCGATATAGAAGACGCTGTCCAGGCGGATCCCCTTCTTGCAAACCACACGCCCGCCGCTGCCCGCCGGCTCCGCGAGCAGCGCGCGCTCGTCGTGAATCCGACGCACCGGTCCTTGCCAGGACGTAACCCGCTCAAAGGGCGAGGCGCCGCCGAGGCCGCCGTGCGGCCGGCGCCCATACACCGCCTCGCACCAGATATCGCAGCGTGCCTGTAACTCCTCTGCTGTGAGTGCGGCCCCAAAGACCTCGGCTGCGTCCTTGCCGCGGGTCGCGCCGCAGGCGCGCTTTCGATTCCGCGCGCGTAGCGCCTGAGCCTGCGCCACGTCATGGCCCGTGAAGCCCGGCAACCCTGGGAACAGCTCGCGCGCTATCGTGCCGAGGAAGCGCTCTATATGAGGCTTGCGCTCGGACGAGTAGGGCGGGCAGCGCAGGTGCTCGATCTCCAGATCGGCGAGCGCGCCGAGAACATGGCGTGAGGTGTAGTCCTTGCCCTCGTCCGTGCGCACCGCCTCGGGCACGCCCCACTCCAGGATGCAGCGGCGGAGCAGCGCGGCTATTGCCGTGGCCCGGCTCTCGGGCACCGCCAGGATACGAAAGCGGCGGCTCCAAATGTCTATAGAGCCGACGAGCGAGCAGCGCTTGCCGTCCGCGCAGGGATGACATCGGCCGGTGTGCTGTCGAGCTCCCACACTTGATTGAGGCGCGTGATGTTCGCGGAGGCGTCACCGCCCGCCGGCTTGTGACGCGAGCGGTCGAGGTCCGGGTTGGTCACGGCGCAAAGCTCGCGCCGGTTCTTTCGGCGCCAGTTGCGGAGCCACTCGCGGACGGTGGAGTGTGCTGGCGCCCGGCCGTGCTCCGCCAGGAGCGCCTTGTACGCGGCCCGCGAGGTCAAGTGGGCCCCGCGCCTGAACGCCAGGGATTCCAGCGTCGCGGCCATCGCGGCGTCCACCTTGGAGGGCCGGCCGGACGGCTTGCCGGCGAGCAGCGCGGCGACGCGGGCGCCCTCGGGCAGGCGGCTCGCCTTGCCGCGCCAGCGGCCCACGGCGCGGGCCGAAGTGCCGACCTCCGCCGCCGCAGCGGCCGTCATCTCAGTCAGCATCGCTGTCCACGGCCTGGCACACAGCACTCAGACCTGGAACGGCCTCATCGTCGTGCCAGAAGATCGCTGCTCTCCCCACGACCGCAGCGCCTATCCCTATTCGCAGTCGGTGGAGCCTGAGATCGTCGCTTCCATGGGCGGCAAGATCTACGGGCCCTACACGGGCCGATACTTCGCTTCCATGAGGAATACCGACATCGAGCATATCGTCGCCGTTTCCGAAGCCCACGATATGTTCGATGTCCGTTTGGGCGGTAGCAAAGTGGTGCCCCGTGTTGGAGTGGGCCCTGGTCGAATTGGAGCGGCGCACGTCAGTTCGGCGCATTCAGGTGCAAGGCCGAGAAGGAAGACGCGCCTGAAGCGGGCTATTTCCGCCGGACGGGCACGCCCTCCAGGAGGCCGTGCCGGTCCATGTCCAGCCAGGCTTCCATGAAGACCTTGTTCCACTGCTCTGTCATGGGATGGTCCATCATGTCGCGGTAGACCGTCCACATGGTGACGAGCTCGTCGGCGCCGTCGCGGAAGGCAGCATAGGCGGTCTCCACCGTGCGGACGAGGGCGGCCATGATGAAGGGCCGTTGCTCCCAGCCGCCGAATACCTGGGCACACTCGCGGATCAGCTTCGTGGGATCGCCCCCCGCTTCCTTGACCGGCTCACAGAAGGGGAGAATGTGATCGACGCCCGCCTGCGCCGCGGCGACGGCCTGGGGCAGGGAGAAGACGGTGGTGCAGCAGGTCTCCACGCCCTCTTCCCGGAGCACGGCGAAGGCCTTCAGTGCGTTCGTCGAGCACGGGATCTTCAGGACGATCTGGTCGGATAGGTCCGTGAACGCCTTGCCGACGTCCAGGAGTTCGTCGAGCGAGTGCCCGTCGATCTCGACGACGATCGGCTTGTCCGTGAGGTCGAGGTACCTCTTAATTACTTCGATGGCGCCGCCATGGGCCTTCGCATACTGATTGTGGACGACCGTGTTCGTGACGATCCCGGCGATGCCGAGGGGCATCCATTCCTTGAGGCCATCCGGGTCGCCGGCGAGCCAGATGGCGGGACCGCGGCCTCGGCGGCGGGCGGCGGGGACCGGGCCGGTGCCCGGCTCCTCGCCAGTCAATGGAGCAAGGGGTTCAGCGCGTACAGTCCTCATGATCTCGTCCTCCTGGCGAAAGCCGCCGATAGCGCGCTTCGGTAGCCGAGCGTCTAGCGGGAGGGCTTGTGGGGGTCGGGAGGGATCAGCGATCCGAACGGACCGGCGGACCGCAACGAGCGCTGCTCGAGCATCACATCACCGATACGCACACTCTCCATCACCCTCTCGAAGTACACGGAATTCCCAGCCTGGGCCCGCTGGAGCAGTGGTTCCGCGTGAGCGAAATCAGTCTACGCAGTATCCAGGGGGCCCTTTAGGTACAGGTCAGAATTTGTCTCCATACAAAGCAGGCGACAACGACGGAGTCCCGGCCCCGCCGCGCGCGGCTCTCCATGGCGTCAGCCCACCGCTCACTCAATCCCCATGACCAACCGGGGCAGGGCCAGAGAGAGGTCCGGAATGAAGGTGACGATCAGCACCATGGGCAGGTGGCCCAGGCACAGCAGCTTCATAGTCGGCACGACGTACTTGTCCAGCGAGAGCTTGCTGATCCCCGCCGCCATGTAGAGCATGGGCGCGCACGGCGGCGAGACGTTCCCGAGACCGAGGTTGGTGCCGACGATCGCGGCGAAATGGATGGGATGGACGCCAATCTGCGTCGCCACCGGCAGCAGCACGATGGCCGCGAGCACGCTGCCGGACACGTCGTCCACGATCATGCCGATCAGCAGCAGGATCAGGTTGATCATCAGGAGGACGAAGATGCGGTTCTCCGTCAGCGCGATCAGCCCATCCGCCACGTCCTTCGGCACCTGTTCGAGGACCATCGCCCGGCTCATGACGAACAGGAAGAACAGCACCGCGATGATTGAGCCCGTCGTGACTGCGGCGCGGCCGATGGCCTTGGGGAAGTTCTGCAGCGTCAGGCCCCGGTAGAACACGAAACCGACGATGACCGTGTAGACGAAGGCGATTGCCGCGGCCTCTGTCGGCGTGGCGATCCCCGAGTAGATGCTGCCCAGGATGAAGACCGGCAGCAGCAGCGCCCAGAACGCCTTGGTGCCCGTGGTGCCCACTCGGCACACCGCGACGCGGACCGGAACCCGCTCCTCGACCGTGATGGTCTTCACCTTCCGCAGGAACAGGAAGTTCAGGCCGACATAAACGATCGTCAGCAGAACACCGGGAATGATGGTGGAGAGAAAGGCTGCGCCCACCGAGATCCCGCCGGTGACCGCGAAGACGATCATGGGGATGGACGGCGGGATCATCAGCGCAAGAACCGAGGAGCAGGCCACCAGCGCGGTGGCATGACCCGGCGGGTATCCCTCGCGCACCATGCGCGGGATCATGATCGACCCGATGGCCGCGATGGCCGCCGACGACGAGCCCGAGATCGCGCCGAAGAGCGCGCAGGTGACGATGGTCACGGCGCCGAGCCCACCCTTGAGCCTGCCGACCAGCGAATTCACGAAGGCGAGCAGGCGTTCGGACATCCCGCCTTCGGCCATGATGGTGCCGGCCATCACGAAGAGCGGCAGCGCCAGCAGGGCGAAGCTCGAGGTCGTCTGATAGGCGAAGGGGATCAGGAAGGAGATGTCCGAGCCTGATGCGAGGCCGAACACCAGCGCGCCGATGCCGAAGGCGAAGGCGATCGGCATCTCCGAGAGCAGAAGGATAACGACGAGCGCGATGGAGCCGAGAAAGATGAGCACGGCTACCGCTGCGCCCGCGCGCGGAGGCGGGCTTGCAGATCCAGGAACTGGTGGAGTGCCTGGAGCACCATGTAGATCGTGGTACCGACGAAGCCGAAGATGAGAGAGGCCGACCACAACCCTTTGGGCCAGCGCATGTACGAGCTGAGCCGCCCGGTCTGGATCTCGAAGAGTGCATACTTGATCGCGAAGTAGCCGAAGACCACGCACGCCGCGACGCCGAGCAGGGTGACGACCAAGCGAACGGCCTGTACGCCGTTCGGATTGCGCACCACCATGGTCAAGATGCCGCCGTGGATGTGCTCGCCGTCACGCGTGACGTAAGCGATTCCCAGGAAGTAGAACCAGGCGCCGAAGAGCAGGGACAGCTCCTCGATCCCTACGAATGGCGAGGCGAAGGCGTATCGCAGCACCACCTGGGTGAACATCAGCCCGGCGAGGCAAAGGCCGAACGCGACGATGAAGACGAAGAGAATGCGTTGGACGACCGCTTCCGTGGCGATCACCCACCGCAGCTTCTCCGCCAGCGCGCCCTTGGGAAGGGGGGACAGACGTTCAGGCGGTTCGCCTTGGCTATGGTCCGGATCGGGAAAAGAAAGCACCGCATCCTCGGGGGCCGGAGGGCGCCGCTCTGGCTTCCGATCCATGGTCGAGTGCCCCCAATCAAGAAGCCGTCCGGGTGCCGAAGCACCCGGACGCAGTCACTGGAGGACGAGGGCGTTCTTACTCGACGCCCACGACCTGCCGAATCTTGTCCATGATGTCCTTGCCGACGACGTCTTCCATCATCGGCCACTCGTTCTCATAGACGATCTGCTTGGCGGCGCTCATCTGCTCGTCGCTGAGATCGACGACGTTGATGCCGGCGTCGCGCGCCTTCTGCAGGAACTCGTCGCTCTTGCTCTTGGCTTCCTTCCAGGACCAACCGATCGTGTTGTCAGCAGCGGCCTGCAGGGCGGTGCGCTCAGCGTCGGGAAGGCCGTCCCACCACTCCTTGTTCACGAGCCAGAATGCGACCTCGAAGTAGTCGTTGGTGAGGATGTTGGCTTCGAGGACGTCGCGCAGCGTGTAGGTCTCGACCGCTGTCGAGAACGAGCGCGCATCCACGGTCCCGAGCTGCAGAGCCGTGTGCACCTCGGAGAGCGGAATGGGCACCGCGGCGAAGCCGAAGCTGTTGAAGCGGTCGACGGCAATCGCGAGTCCGGGCACGCGAATCTTCATGCCGTCGGGATCGGCGGGGAAGTTCATCGGAAGCTTGCCCACGCCCTTCCGGATCACCACCGAGCCGAAGTCGGTCGGGATGATTCCGAGAGCATGGAGGCCGAGGTCGGCCAGCATGTCGTTGTACACGTCGAGCATGCCGGCGCCGGGGCCGTAGAGCCGCTCCGCGTCCTCCCAGTTGGAGACGATGTAGCCCAGGTAGATGAGGTCGAGCCGGGAGTCGAACTCGGACGACGCCCAGGTGAGCGTCATCGGGACGACACCCTGCATCGCCTGCTCGAACAGCGACGTCCAGTCTCCGAGATCGCCACCCGGGTGATACTCGATCTCGATGCCGCTCTGGTCCGCGAGGTCCGCGATGTACCGTTCCGAGATGGCGTGGAACACGTGATCGACGTTCATCGCATGGGCGAAGATGAAGCTCTCCGCCGCCTCGGCATTCTGCGTTTCGGCCTGATAGGCCATCCCGCCGAGGGCGATTCCTGCCGCGGTCAGACCGGGCAGCAACAGTTTGCGAATTGGGCTTTGCATGGGTCCATCTCCCCTTTGTTGCATTGGTTGTCGGCACGATCCCCGCGGCACTCCGCGCGAGGGGCTCCTAAACCTTCACGAAGACCTGACCGTCCTCCGTCTTCACCGGATAGGTGTTGAGATCGACGAAGGGCGGTGGCGAGACCACCTCTCCCGTCCGGATGTCGAAGCGGCCCTGGTGAAGGGGGCACTCGATGACATGGCCCGTCAGAAGCCCCTCCTCGAGGTGCTCCTCCTCGTGCGTGCACATGCCGTCGGTGCAGTAAATGCCGTCCTCGGCCTTGTAGATCGCGTAGGTGCGGCCCGCGTGGTCCCAGCGGATGAGGTCCTCGTCCTCGATGTCGTCGCAGGCGCAGGCTCGGACCCAGCCAGCCATCGTTGCTCTCCTAGCCGTTGAGATTCGGGCGCGCATCCAGCGCCTCGAGGAGTTTTCGATGCTCGTCCGGCAGCATCGACACCGAGGTCTTGGCGTCGGGATAAGCGCCGCTTATGACGGCCTGCCGGTAGTCGCTTAGGGCGCGCCGCCGTTCGACGGCGAGATGCGCCCGGATCGAACCCAGGTCGGCGAACGCCTTGGCGTGCCCCGGGGGGCGATCGGAGTCCCCGCAAATGTCCACGAGGAACATGAAGATCACGTCGCCTGCGGAACCGGCACCGATGGAATGCGTGACCAGCTTCGTCAGCGGGTTGATCGCGGCGAGCGCCTCGGCCGCCACGCACTCCACTTCGGCCGCATAGGCGCCAGCGTCCTCGAGTCGGCGAAAGTCCTCTGCCAGTTCGATGGCCTCGTCCGCCGTCTTGCCGACGATCCGCAAGCCCCCGCGCTGCGTCGAGAGCCTCGGCACCAGCCCGAGATGGCCCTGCACCGCCAGCCCTTCTCCGGCCAACATCTCGACCGTGCGCAAGCTGCGCGGCGTGTAGACCGCGTCCGCGCCGGCCTCCGCCGCCTTCACGGCGGCGCGCAGGATGTCGTCCGGCGTCTGGTGCGCCGTCATCGGCAGGTCGGCGATGGTGAAGGTCTCGGGAGCGCCGGCCCTGACCGCCGGAAGGTCTGCATCCGACGTGTTCAGCACGTCGATGCCCACCGCCTCGCAAGCCGCCGCTTCCTCCTCCGTCGCGGGGCAGGTTTGGCAGAGCTTGGCGGTGCCCTTGAGCGCGATCATGTCGGCCACGGTGAAGTTGCGCCGGGCCGGCTTGCCGCCATAAGTGTAGATGCGCTTTCGCATCATTGCATCGTTGCCTTGGAGATCTTCGCGTGGGCGCCGCCTGCGCTCACCATGTGCGGCGCTTGACGAATCCAGGCGGCCTCGGTGCTGCGCCCGACCGAGCGCCGGATGACCACCCAGAGAAGATCGAGGTTGGTGGGCCAGAAGCCCGGATCGGGCAAGGGCGTCTTGTCGGCCACCGCCTCGTGAAGCTTGGGAAGGGAGTAGAACGGCACCTGCGGGTAGAGGTGGTGCTCCACGTGGTTGTTCATGTTGAGATAGAGGAAGCGCCCGACCCAGTTCGTCCGGAACGTCCGCGTGCTGTCCACGATCGAGGGAGAGTTCTCCTGCATCTCGGCGTGCTGGATGATGTTGAACATCAGCATGATCGGGCCGCCCAGGAGCCGCGGCAGCACGTAGAACCACAAGAGCGGCCAGCCGTAGCCTGACGCGATCAGCGCGATGACACCGAGGTAGATGAGGCAGAAGAGCCGCGCGTTGCGTGTCATCTTCGGCAGCTCCGCCGCCGGCGATACCTCCCGCATCAGCGGCGTGTATCGCTTGGTCGCGAGCTGCCAGAGGACGCGGAACTGGAATTTGTGGATCGACAGCCCGCTGATGTCGAAGAGCCAGCCCTTGAAATCGAGCGGCGTGTCGAAGGGCATCTGGCTGTCGAGGCCGACGTACCAGGTGTGGGTGTGATGGTTCGTGTGGGTGTAGCGCCGGTGCAGCGGCTCCTCGCCGTAGAGCAGCGACGTGAACCAGAAGATGGCTTCGTTGAGCCGGCGCGTGCGAAATGCCGTTCCGTGCGCCGTCTCATGGCTGAGCGCGTAAGACGGGACCGATATGACGACGCCGTAAACGAACATCGCCCCCCAGACGTAAGCGCTGCCCAGGGTGAACCAGACGAGCACCCCGGTGAGCGCCAGCAAGAGCGCCCAGAGGCCGAGGTAGGTCAGCCCCGGCCGGTCGCTGCGGCGTGCGAGCGCTTTGAGCTGCGCGCGCTCGATCCGGATGCCGGTGGAGGCGGCATTGGTGACAACGACTCTTTGGGCTGATGCGTTCATGATTTAGCGCGGCATCACAGCGCCTTCGGAAGCGGGCGCCACATGTTCGGCGTAGTGCTTCAGGTATCCGCGCGAGACTCGCGCCGGCATTGGCGTGTGGTTACGGCGGCGCTGCGCGAGTTCCACCGTCGCCACCTCCAGATCCAGCTTGCGGCCCGGCAGGTCGATCCGGATCAAATCGCCGTCTTCCACCAGGGCGATCGGCCCATCGCGGGCCGCCTCCGGGGTCACGTAGCCGATGGCCGGGCCGTGCGTGGCGCCGGAAAAGCGCCCGTCGGTAACCAAAGCGCAGCTGTTGCCGAGACCGGACCCCATCAACGCCGAGGTTGCGCCCAGCATTTCGCGCATGCCGGGGCCGCCGCGTGTGCCTTCGTTGCGGATTACGACGCAGGTGCCGGGCGAAATTTGGTTGTGGCGGAGCGCGTGAATTGCGCCTTCCTCGTCTTCGAAGACGCGTGCTGGCAGGACGGCCTGCCACATCTCGCGGCCGACGCCGGAGGCCTTCACCACCGCGCCACCGGGGGCAAGGCTGCCCTTGAGGATGTAGATCGAACCGTCGGTCTCGACCGGATCGTCCCTGCTGCGAATGCACTCGGTGTTCTCGATCTCTGCCTGGGAGGCCAGTTCCCCGGTCGTCTCGCCGCTCACGGTCAGCGTGTTCGGATGTATGAGACCGCCCAGCGCCTTCATGACGGCGGGCGTGCCGCCCGCCTCGCCCAGCTCCGTCACGCCCCATGGCCCGGACGGAGCAAGCTTGACCAACGTCGGGGTCTCGCGACTGAGGCGATCCCAAGTGTCGAAGCTCACCTCGACGCTGGCTTCCCTCGCCATCGCGATCATGTGCAGGACCATGTTGGTGGAGCCGCCCACGGCCAAGCCGACGCGCATGGCGTTCTCGAACGCTTCCGGAGTCAAGATTTGCGACGGTCGGACGTCCTCGCGCAGTAAGTCCATGATCTGCATTCCGGCGTATTTCGCTGCACGGATCTGGTAGTTGCTTCCCGCGGGGAAAGTGCCGGAACATGGGAGGGAGAGTCCCAGTGCTTCCGTGTAGATGCCCGCCGTGTTGCCAGATGTAGCGGTGTCGCTTGCGCCGGAAAACGGGAAGTGATTGTTCTCGAGGCCTTTTAGTTCTTTCTCGGTAATCTTTCCGAGAAGAAGCTCGCCGACGCTGTCGTATACCGTCTCCAGGAAGACCTTTCGGCTCTTATAGACTCCTGCTTTGGTCGGCCCGCCGTATAGTACGATGGCAGGTATATCCAGGCGGGCTGCCGCCATAATCATTCCGGGCATAACCTTGTCGCCCGAGCCGATCAGCACCATCGCGTCAAAACGATGGCCCTCGACCATGAGCTCGATCATGTCGGCGACAAGGTCTCGGCTCGGCAGCACATAGCGCATGCCGACCGAGGCAAAGGTCTCGCTGTCGGTGACGTGGAACGTATTGAATTCGCATGGCGTTCCACCGGCCATGCGAATCCCCGCCTTGACTGCCTCGCCCACCTGGCGGAGGTGAACGTTCTCCGGAGAAAAATCCTGATAGGTGTTGACGACCGCGATCATGGGCTGCTCGAACTCTTCGTCGATCAGCCCTGCCCCTTTCGCCCATGCGCGCTGCAGGGAACGCTCGATCCCCAGGTATTGTTTGTCGCTACGCAGTTGCATTTCTTCCTGAATCACCGCTTGACTCACCGATACATTCCACATCTGGGATATTTTTTTCAAGCCGTAGCGAAATCAACCTACCAACTGATCCGAAGAGCACCTACATACAGTTGAGAAACGTTTTGGGCACAGAGGATGGGCGCAATTGGAGAAATTTATGGGTACAGACAATGCAGGTGCGGAGACGCGCTTGAAGGCGCCGCCGCTTGCACGCTAACCCTGACTTAGGAGGCAACCACTCCTTGGAGCGTGGAACCTGACGGCGATGTACGAGAACATGATTGCGATCGACCGTAAGGCGCCGGAGAGCCTGCAGATGCAGATCCGGCGGCAGATCGCGATCGGCATCGTCAACCGCCAGTACCCCCTGCATCGGCCTCTTCCGTCGATCCGACAGCTGGCGATGGAGCTGGGCGTGAGCGTGACGACCGTGACGCTAGCCTACGATGCGCTGAAGCAAGACGGCTTCGTTGAGTCCCGCAACCGCTCCGGGTTCTACGTAAGTCCGGATGTGCTTACGGATCCGGGTCATGCCCGGAAGCCTGACATGCCCACCGAGATCGCACCGCCACCCGGCAGATTGGACTACCGGGCGTTCTTTGCCGGGCAGAGCTTCAACCTTCCGCGCGTCGTGAAGCCGTCGGACTGTCTGGTGCGGTATCGCTACCCGTTCGTGTGCGGTCTGATCGACCCGTCGCTCTTTCCCATCACGAGTTGGCGCGAGTGCGTACGCGATTCCGTCAATGTCGTCGAGATTGCGAACTGGGCCGCCGACTATTCCGCCACCGACGACGAAATGCTGATCGAACAGTTGATCCAGCGCGTGCTCGCCAAGCGCGGCATCGTCGCCCATCCTGACGAAGTTCTGGTCACGGTCGGTGGTCAGCAGGCCCTTTACATCGCGATCAAGCTGCTGCTGTCAGCGGGCGAGACAATCGGCGTCGAGGACCCGGGCTACCCCGATGTGATCAACATGGCCGAGATCGAGGGCATTGCAGTCAAGCGTCTGCCTATCGACCGCAAGGGCTTGGTACTCTCCAGTGATGTCGGCGGCTGCAAGTGCCTGTTCGTGACGCCGAGCCATCAGTTCCCGACAACCGTCACGATGCCCCTCGACCGAAAAATAGATTTGCTCAATCTCACCAAGAGCAACGGTCAGTTCGTGATCGAGGACGATTACGAGGCCGATATCAGCTTCAACATGACGCCTCCGCGGGCTCTCAAGAGTCTCGATGGCTGGGGAAACGTCATTTATACCGGCAGCCTGTCGAAGTCCCTGTTACCGGGCCTTCGCATCGGTTACCTGGTTGCCGATCGTGAATTCGTCCGGGAAGCAAGGGCGCTCCGCCACCATATCATTCGGCACCCTCCGGTGAACAACCAGAGAAGTGTGGCGCTCTTTCTCCAGCGCGGATACTTCGACCGGTTCGTCGCCAAGATTACCGGCATCTATAAGGATCGATGTGCGGTAATGCATGAAGCGCTTGAACGGCATTTCCCGGGTGCCGCCACAAAGTCTGAATATGGAGGCGGCAGTATCTGGCTCAGGCTGCCCGATGAGGCGGATGCTAGCGTCCTTCGACGATTGGTGGAAGCCGAGGGCGTATTTTTCGAGACTGGCGGCTTCACCTTCTCTGACGAGAGAAACAACCGGAATCACATCCGCCTGGGCTACTCGGTGATCGAAGGGTCGCTTATTCCGAAAGGTATCGAGAGGATCGCCAAGGCTCTCCCCGAAGCAAACACGTAGTCATCCGACGTATGTTGCGGCGAGATATGGAGCCCTGGTGTGTGATCGTCACATGACGAGAAACGGCCTGCGCGAGTGGCCGGCCTCGACAGGGTGACCCGGTCAGCGCTGCTGCGTGCCGCAAATGAAGAAGCGACGCCACCGTAAATGAATGTCTTTTCAGTAATACCTGGTTTCTAACTGTTGCGTACTGGAAATAGCTGAACCGCGCCATACGGCGAACGATCCCAGGGGCCCACTTCTGTGATGGGGGGCTTCCCGTCAAGCTTGATTGTCAATAGATCTTTGTCGCGACAATCAGTTGTCTTCCCGGCGTGGCGTAGGGGCTCTTTCGGCCTGGCTGTGGCGCGCCGGGCGAGGCGCGGAAGGAGAATGCCTGCCCCGGCGATCAGGCGCCGCGCAGGACCGCGCGGCCGGCGTAGCGCGCGGTGTCGTCCCGGCCCTCCTCGATGCGGATGAGCTGGTTGTACTTGGCGGTGCGGTCGGTCCGCGACGGCGCGCCGGCCTTGATCAGGCCGCATCCCGTCGCCACCGCGAGATCGGCGATGGTGGTGACCTCGGTCTCGCCCGAGCGGTGCGAAATGACCGCGGCGAACCCGTTGCGGAGCGCGAGCGAGACCGTCTCCAGCGTTTCGGTCAGCGTGCCCACCTGATTGAGCTTGACCAGGATTGTCGTTAAGCACGCTATGATGACCCCCCATAATCCAGCAGGAGCAATGGGTTCCCGCGCCGATCGGCACCGAACCCGTGCGCCGATCAACAATTGCGATCGGTGGTCACGATTAGCCACATATTGGAAATCCTAAATAGAGGGAATAAAGGGGGGATTTTCTCCCCCCATTGCGGCAACTGCCTAGGAATTCCGCCTTGATACCTCAGGTACTCCGTTCACTCGACAACTGCCAACGCTAGCCGACGGTGCCTCGACGCCACTGCACAGCTCCGTTCCTGCCGCCTCTTCGCACTCCGAAGAGTCCGTGAAACCACTAGTTGTATGTTCGTTTGTGGCATCTCCAAATCTTTCTTATTTCATCGGGAGGCAGCGGATTCGATCTATTTTGTTCGTTCCACACCCTCGACACTATCTTGAACGCACGGTACTGACTTGACCCGGCCCAAACAACTAGGACAAATACCGCAAAACTAATTCTCTGATTTCGATTCCAGTTCTTCGGCGGTCGTCCGCGCCTTCTCGGAGGTTGACAATGTTGCTGCGATCGCTTCGCGAGAGAACTACCACTTGCCCAATCGCGAAGACCAATCGATAGCGGTTCTCCCAGTTCAGTGAAGAGCGTCGTAATTCGCTCCAAACATTGCTTGGTATCGATATCAGTTTGGGCGCGGTCTACCAGTTCTGCGCATCGCAAACACTCGTCAGACCGATAATAGGCGCTGACCATCTCCATCGCTCTATACTGAGCAAGTGCATCATGATAGGGCAAGTTGGTAAATTTGTCCTTATGAAGCTCGAGAATTGCGCCAACCAATTTTGCGCGCAGCTCGTTAGAGCGCGACTGATCATCTCGATTCGGCCGTCCGACCGTCAACAGCGAAATGTCGTTCTCTTGTTCCTTTCTCGCCTTGTTCCAGCCTCGACCGAAATCAGAATCATCACATTCATCGTTTTCAGATCTAGATCCTTCAAGTTTCGCCAGTCGAATTCGATAAATCAGTACTCGAAGGTCCTTACTCAGCACTTGGCTCAAATCCACGTTCTTGGGTCCAAACAAGAACGTACTGTACCGATCGGTCCTGTCTCTGAGCGCGGACGGCAAAGAAGGCGATCGCTCCGCTAAGCACCTGCAACCCGAGCTATCCATTTTGGCGCACCAGCGTCACGACGCGCTCTTCGCCGGACTCCAGGTAGGTCGTCCACTGCATCATGAGGGCGCGGCGCTTCTTGATCAGCATAGAGCGCGCATAGGCCGCCTCAACGGCGCTGCCGACCGCGTGGGCCAGGCTCAACTCCATGACCGCGTGCGGCGCGCTCGTGCACTCGGCCGCCCAATCCCGGAAGCTCGACCGAAACCCGTGCACGGTCGTGCGATCGGCAAAGCCGAGATCGCGCAGCAGCTTGGTCAGGGTCATGTCGCTCATCGGCTTGCCGGGCCGTAGAGGCGAGGGGAACACGAGGTCGCTCCCGTCACGAATGGAGTTGGCTTCCGCCAGGATCGCCGTGGCACGAGGCGAGAGAGGTACCCTGTGCTCGACGTTGGCCTTCATGCGCTCAGCCGGAACGGTCCAGGTGGCCGCGTCCATGTCCATTTCCGACCAGCGTGCACCGCGCGCTTCGCCGCTGCGTGCAGCCGTCAGGATCAGGAACTCGAGACACCACTTCGCCGCGAGCGACGCCCGGGAGTCCCGCACGGTCTGTAACAACATACTGACCTGGCTGTAGGGCAGCGCCCGCAGGTGGTTCTTCACTCTGGGCATCGGTGGCAGTGCGCCGTCGATCGTCTCGCCCGCGACGTTGTGCCGGACGAACTTGTGGGCCATCGCCCACTTGAGGACGGTGCGGATGCGCTGCCGGACGCGCCGCGCGGTCTCCATGCGCACGCCCCATATCGGCGTCAGGATGTGCAACACTTGCTCTTCGTCGATCTGGTCGACCGGCATATCGCCGATAATCGGAAAGGCGTGCTTTTCCAGCGACTGCCACCAAGAAATCGTGTGCTTGCCGTTGCGCCAGCGCGGCTTGTTCGCCTCGAACGTCCGTTCCGCGGCCTCGCGAAATGTCGGGGTCGCGGCTTTGCGCTTCTCGACGAGAGGGTCGACGCCCGCTGCGATCAGAGACCGGTTGTGTACCGCCGCCTCACGGGCCTGAGCGAGCCCCACATCGGGAAATCGTCCCAAGCCGAGGTCGCGCCGGCGGCCCGCGACGGTGACGCGCTGTATCCAGGATCTCGTACCGGTCCGCGAAATCTTGAAATAGAGCCCGCCGCCGTCGCCGTGCATGCCGGGCGTCTTGAGGCTTCGAATCCCCGTGGCGGTCAATCTCGACATCGCTCATCCCCACATCCATGCCCACACCATTGTGGGGATGATATGGGAAGGTGTGGGAGCATTCAAGAACCCCCGGAGCGCCAAATCGGCGGTTTTCCGGGGGTTTCGGGGCGTTATGAGACTGTCTGAAAGAGGGGGGTGGTGGAGCCAGGGGGAGTCGAACCCCCGACCTCTTGAATGCCATTCAAGCGCTCTCCCAACTGAGCTATGGCCCCCGCAATTCCGGTCGCGCCGCGCGGCGGAAACGACCCTAGGCGTTCCCCCGTTCGAGACGCAAGATCAAACAACAATTAGTCAGGGTCGGCCGCGGGTCAAGGTTCGGGCTGCACGGTCTTCGCGGTGTCGATGTCCTTGACCAGACCGTCGTCATCGTCGTCCGTGTCGATTTCGTCGATCAACGCGCCGGTGTCGTCGTCACCGGGGGCTTCGTCGACGGCCTCCGCGACGGTGGCCTCCCAATGGCATTTTGTTAGTCGGCGGTTTCTTCCGCAGATCTTGTCCTGGCTTCCAACCGGCTGATTCCAGGCCGCTTTCACAGCTCTGGGAGACGCGGACGAATTCGGGTTGACAAGCTCCC
>LXNI01000679.1_pt1 | contig 37249 bp, 39 predicted proteins | sample 809091 | NCBI WGS metagenome assembly LXNI01 (sample SAMN04870527, study PRJNA318959) | sponge metagenome | biome: 01000161; feature: marine sponge reef; material: water | host: Sarcotragus foetidus | place: Greece: Milos, Mediterranean Sea | collected 2013-05-29 | depth 5-7 m
GGTTCCCACGCTTGGAGAGCACAGCACATCCATTAGAAAAGAATTTCCAACAGTTTGATCCCGAGCATCCGACCAAGACGTCACAAGCGCTTCAAAAAGACTGCCGGGTTCCCTTGAGATTCACTTGGCCCACGCCGGGTCGGCTCCAGTCGCACACCCGCGGGAAAGATGCGGCGAAGCCGGTCCATCTCCTCCAGACTGAAGGATACGGCGTAATCGTTCGGGTCCACCGGATTGAGTTGACATTTCACGATGTCACCAGCCAGCGAGGCACCGGCAACCTCGCGAGGTGACGGCGGTGATAGATACAATGCATCGCATTGCCCCGATCCCCGTTGCTGCGTCTCGATGAGCTTCACCGGTCCTCGTCGCATGACCAGCAGGCGTGGCTTAGTGGTGCGCCCAGGGTCTCTGCCCGACACCAGGACAAAGGCGTCCATCTCGACGAATCGCATGTGCTTCAAGAGCCTCTTCGGTTGCTCCATCGATGGCAACTTTCAGTGTAATACACAGCAAAGAAGAATACTCAAACCTGTGGTGTCCACAGCATGACGAACAAGCCATATGCGCCACAAAACACTGGGTAATAATTGTCTGAATTTTGTGTGCGTTCACTTTGCACGGCAGCCATCGCATGGTGACTACGATATCCAGTCCGGCAGTACTAACCAGCACCAGTCTCACCATTCGCTGAATGCGATCTTCAACTCGCTCCCCTCACCCTGCCCGATTAACATATCCCATGAAGTTGTCATATAGCTGACGTGCATTGACCAAGAACCCATCCATCTCCCGGTCACACTCCGTCTTGATTGCCTGTAATGCCGATGAGCCCAATGACGCCTCAAGTGCCGCCCTGTAGGCCGGAATCTCTCCCCAGTTCGACACCGTATCGGGCTCCAATTCGACGTGATACTGCATCGACCAGGCCCATTGACCCACTCGCATTGCCTGTACCCGACAGACATCCGAACTGGCGAGAACCACGGCATTGTCCGGCATCTGTGCCACACAAACAGAATGCCATTGCAGGCATTTTTGTGTGTTTGGCATGTTGTGGAAAATCGGATCAGCGACTCCCTGTGGTGTCAATTCCACTTCCATAACCCCGATTTCAGGCGGCCTTTGGGGTCCACAGGTTCCCCCTAAGGCATCGGCCAATAACTGATGTCCCAAGCACAACCCCAGATAGGGACGTTGGAGATCATTGACCCATTGACGTATCGCCTTTTTTTCTTCTATCAGCCAAGGATGTTCATCCACATCCCACACATCCATTGGTCCACCCATCACCCATAACAGATCAAACGCTTCAAGATCGGGAATGGGCTCACCTTTGTCCAACTCGATTGCAGTCCACTCAATATTATCGTCCCCGAGAAAACGACGCAGGATTCCGGGATGTTCACATTCAATGTGTTGAAAGACCAGCAAGCGCATGGGATATCTCCGACAAGATACACATAATATAGCATTAAATGATTGATACGGAACCCTCCTTTGCTTCTGGCTCTGCCGGCCCTTTCCTAAAGATATACGCTGTGTCAGCGCATCAATCATATCTCCTTCGCAGCATTTTGAAATCACACACATTTTTTGGGCGCAGCACCGTAATCGCAGTTGTTTGATCATACGATCTGCATTGATGGCTGACGTCGACCCTATCTTCAGTCATCGGCATACAAACTCGACCCAATACGATGCATCTGTTCAAGAAGCCGGTTCTACTCGTCGTAAAGATGTCAATGCGTCGGGATGATATTTTCGAATTTCCGCTTCACACTGGTAGTCATCTATATTCGTGACCCTCACAGTCAAAGATGCAAAACAGCGTTGAGAGTGCACTACCTAGACAAATGGGCAATGAGGTATCAGTGATCAGACGCATCCAAAGCCTCCAGATGCTTAACAGCCCTCTCGTGGCATATCCGGTCATAGGCATTATTCACCGGCAGTTCGATCGTCCGCTTGAGCAGATCACGCGCCGTCGCACGGTACCTGTCATCATCTATCAAGAGCAGTCCGCGTGCGTATTCCACGGAAACCGCCTTGACATCGGGAGCAATCTCGAAAGCCCGTTTGAAGGAGGCAATGGCCGCTTTTTCCCGTGCCCCATAGGCCACCCGCGCCATAAATGAACCCGCTGAACTGATCAGTTCAGCATGCCATAGCCCAAGACTGAGATGGGCTGCAGACAGATCGGGGTCGAGTCGAAGCGCGTTGTCAATCATCGATCGGATTTTTTCAGCATATCCCTGAAACAGCGCCTTGGCACGGCCGATCCCCTGCGCGTACCGGCCGAGGGCATGCGCCAGTTGCAGGTGGGCAATGGCATTACCAGTGTCCAGGCGGACCGCTTCTTCCGCCAGTGCGATGGCTCGCTCGTACAGCGCGGTCTTGTCGCCCTTTTCGACGATAAAATGGGCATAGGTCGTCAACGACTCCGCCGCCAGCGCAAATCCCGGTGAAGTCCCGAGAGCTTCACCGATCTGGACCGCATCAACAAACCGTCCCTCGGCATAGGCAAACCGTGCCTCATTGAGGGATTGAGCGCTGACAACACCTGTCAGCAGCAAGGAAGATGTCAAGAACCAGCAGCAAGCCAGAATGCGGCCGACCGGATCACCTGGACGATGCATGTTCTGACTCACTATTCAGACAATCCAACAGTTGGATCATTGATTCAAACCCGGAAATTTCACCGATGAAGCAAAGAAAACGGCACCAGAAACATGAACAGCCTATGATCAACAGGTTCATGTCCACCGGAAGGGCACTATAGGCCGAAGTGTACATCAGCATCGTTGGCATTTCATCGGTTCGCCCGGCAAGCACACAGTCCGGACCAACTGAACCGTTCAGTTCAGTATTGGGTCTGCCGTATGGGTCGGCCTGGAGCAAGGGTCAAACACCACCGTTTAGGTTACAGTTTGTACTGTAGAGAACCCCGGGGTGGTGATCAGGGATAAAAAGCGTACAGCAATCTAGGTGCAGATTGAGGCACGAAAACAGACGCTTCCTGATGTGTGAAACATCCTATCAATGGAAAAACCCCGTTCACTGGAGTGAGACTGTGTTGAGTCCTCGAAAGGAAAAAGGGGACATTTCTAAATTGCGTTGACACTGCGCAGCAGTAGCTTGTTTGTTGATATCCACAAGGTTAAAATTTCATGGATGATACGGCGTTTTCGACACATCAGCAGAAAGCGGGATCAATCAGCAAGAACAATGTGACTTGTGGCAGGCAGAACCGCATCGCAAACAATGACATGTCCAGTCGTTATTTTCTTGAACGCCCGAAACAATAAGACATGCATGTCAAAGTAAGTCTGGACAACCTTTAATGCAACTTATCTGAATCTGAAGATTTGTCGAATGACGATTTTTCAGATACCCAAGGGTAGGGAAACCACTGCGGTCTGCCCATTAAACGTGATGATGTGGTTGTCGGGAATAACGCAGACTCGTGTGCTTAAAGAAACCGCTTCTTGGGGAAGCACCGTCCACTTCCCACAGCACTGGAAAAACGATGATAACGCTACGGAAACCCACTGTCGCAATGCGGCCAGCCTCTTAGTGGATATCGATCATCATCAGTCCATTGTGATTGCGGACTGTGAATTTCGGCACCAAGACGACCTGACCATGGTCAATAATGGACAATAGCCGAATTGTAATGACAAAGCGACACAGTGATACAGATACTACCGGTTCAGCTGATACATGATATTTTTCGGTCACAACATGGTTTCCAGAGGCGATCAACGGATCAACAGACTGACAGCCCGAAACCAGCGACGCTATACCATCAGAACGGGGCCCCAGTGATTCAAGTCCACCATGAGTTATAACAACATTTCGCCGATCGGTGGAAAGCAAATCACCGAAGTCATCGAACAGACTTGTGAATATATCGGTAGAGCATCGGTGCTGTTTGATGCCGAATTTGATCTCATTCCGGTCCACTTTGATCTGAAAGGACGATCTGCCGGCTGCTATCAGGTAAAGGGAGATCAAAAAATCATTCGATACAATCCCTTTATCTTCGCCAAATACTACCACGACAGTCTGTCAAACACCGTTCCTCACGAGGTCGCCCACTATATCGCCGACCGTCTTTATGGTCGAATCAACATCAGGCCCCACGGCAGGGAATGGAAACATATCATGAGACAGTTCGGGAAAGTACCCATGGTCACCAGTCGCTACGATTTATCAGGCATCCCGGTTCGGAAAGCCAAAACCCATACCTATCACTGCGGTTGTCAAACCCATCAACTCACCGCCCGCCGCCACAACAAAATCATCAACAAACAGGCCGAATATATCTGTCGGCGCTGTGGCACCCCCTTGGCGTTCGATCGGCAGAACAATGGCTGACTGGTTTGTCTATATCGTCCGATGTTCAGATAACAGCCTGTATACCGGCATCACAACCGATTTTGTCCGCCGGATTGAAGAGCATAATACCCAAATCAACAAGGACACCCGCTATACCCGGTCGAGACGTCCCGTCAAGCTGGTTTATCTGGAAAACGCCACCTGTCGCGCCGAGGCAAGCAAACGGGAGTACCAGATCAAACAGCTTACCCGGGCAGACAAACTGAAATTGATTGAACATAAAGCCACTCAGGTTCCATAGCCATACCGGACGGGGTCGGTATCACCGACGAACACGAATTCATGTCCTTTCACCTCAACATTGAGAACCGAATGGCCGGTAATCTCACCGGACAATATTTTCTGGGCAACGGGATTTTCTATTTCAACCTGAATGGTTCTTTTCAAAGGCCTGGCCCCGTAAACCGGGTCAAACCCCGCCTCCGCCAGTTTCACAAGCGCCTCATCCGACAGCGCCAGCCTTATATCCCGTTCAATCAACCGGCTTTGCAGATGTTGAATCTGAATTTTAGCAATCGCCCGGATCTGCGCTGGAGTCAGCGAATGAAAGACCACCATGTCATCTATCCTGTTCAAGAATTCGGGACGAAAGTGATGACTGACCCCGTCCATCACGGCCGTCTTCATTGAGGCGTAATCATCCAGGTCGCCGAGATTCTGGATCACTTCCGACCCAAGATTCGATGTCATGACAACGACCGTGTTCTTGAAGTCAACCGTCCGGCCCTGACTGTCTGTCAGACGCCCGTCATCCAGCACCTGAAGCAGTACATTGAACACGTCCGGATGCGCTTTCTCAATCTCATCGAGCAGGACAACCGAATAGGGCTTTCTCCTGATCGTTTCGGTCAGATAACCGCCTTCTTCATATCCCACATATCCGGGAGGAGCGCCTATCAGTCGGGCAACTGAATGTTTTTCCATAAATTCCGACATGTCGATGCGCACCATGGCCTCTTGTGTGTCGAACAGGAATTCTGCCAGTGCTTTGACCAACTCTGTTTTCCCAACACCGGTCGGTCCGAGAAACATGAAAGAACCCGACGGGCGGTTCGGATCGGACAAACCGGCCCGGGAGCGACGTATCGCATGACTCACCGCACTGATCGCTTCCTCTTGACCGATCACCCGTTGATGCAGAACAGACTCCATCTGCAACAGCTTCTCCCGTTCGCCTTCCAGCATCTTGGCAACCGGAATGCCCGTCCACTTGGAGACTATTTCTGCAATCTCGTCTTCGGTAACACGATTACGGAGCAAGGTCATCTCCTGGTTTTCCGCCTGTGATGCGGAAGCCAGTTGTTTTTCCAGTGCAGGAATGCGTCCATACTGGAGTTCGGACATCCGTGCCAAGTCTCCCGCTCGTCTCGATGTTTCGAGTTCGACACGAACACGTTCCAGTTCTTCTTTCAGATATTGGCTGCCTTGCACGGCCGATTTTTCCGCATTCCATATTTCTTCCATATCGGCAGATTCGCGTTCCAGATCATCAATCTCGTTCTCGAGGTCCTTGAGCCGTTTTGCGGACGCTTGATCACTTTCCTTTTTGAGCGCCTCACGCTCTATCTTCAGCTGAATCAACCGTCGGTCCAGTTTGTCCATCGCTTCGGGTTTCGAATCAATTTCCATCCGAATCCGGCTTGCCGCTTCATCAACCAGGTCGATCGCCTTGTCCGGCAGGTTCCTGTCGGTGATATAGCGATGAGACAGTGTTGCCGCCGCCACAAGTGCCGGATCAGTAATATCCACGCCGTGATGCACTTCATATCGTTCCTTGAGCCCCCTTAAAATGGCAATGGTATCCTCAACCGAAGGCTGATCGACCAGGACTTTCTGGAACCGTCGTTCAAGTGCCGCATCTTTTTCAATATATTGTCGATATTCATCCAGTGTTGTTGCACCGACACAGTGCAGCTCACCTCGAGCCAATGCCGGCTTGAGCATGTTACCGGCATCCATTGACCCCTCTGCCTTGCCTGCGCCGACCATGGTATGCAGTTCATCGATAAACAGGATAATCTGCCCCTCCTGTTTCGAAAGGTCATGAAGGACCGCTTTAAGTCGTTCCTCGAACTCGCCCCTGTATTTAGCCCCCGCCAATAATGCCCCCAGATCAAGCGACAGGACACGTTTGTTCCTGACGCCATCGGGCACTTCCCCATTGACGATTCGTTGTGCTAGTCCCTCAATGATCGCGGTCTTCCCGACCCCCGGTTCGCCAATCAGAACCGGATTGTTCTTCGTTCTTCGCTGTAACACTTGAATCGCACGTCGGATTTCGTCATCACGGCCGATGACCGGATCAAGCTTTCCCTGTTCTGCACGCTCTGTAATATCAATGGTGTACTTTTCCAGCGCCTGGCGCTGCTCCTCGGCATTGGCATTTTCCACCGTTTGACCACCACGCATCGCGTCAATGGCCTGTTCCAGTCGTTCTTTCGTGGCACCTGCCTCCCGCAACAGTTTGCCGAGGTCTCCTTTATCTTCAATCGCAGCCAAGATATACAGTTCGCTGGCAATGTATTGGTCGTTGCGTTCCTGGGCCAGTCTGTCACTGACATTCAGCAGTTTCCCCAGATGGGCCGAAAGATGCACCTCACCCTGATTACCCTCCACCTGGGGAAATCGGTCCAGTGCCTGTCCCAACGCCGAGCGCAGTTGATTGACATTGACATTACTTTGCGCCAGCAGGTATCGGGCACTCCCACCATCTTGATCCAACAACGCCAGCATGAGATGCTGGGGCTCAAGAAACTGGTGATTGCGACCGACTGCCAGACTCTGAGCATCACTCAAGGCAAGTTGGAACTTGGTCGTCAACTTGTCCATTCGCATGATCTGTTACCCCACTATCGGTTGATTTTATCTGATCAAAAAATGGGGGCAACTGTCTTTTTATTCAAGTAATTAGCCCTGCTTCCAACAAGTATTTTATCGATTGAATCTGATCGAAATCATCCTTGCTGAGCAGGAATAACGGGCGGCATGGCAACCCCTCAGTACAATGTCGAAGGCAATCCCATTTTGTGTTTGATCGTGCTGCCCAGTTCTTCGACCGAGTAGGCCGTCGAATCACAGTACGGGATACGGTACCGGTTGAACAAATCCTGCGCTCGTTGCACATCCGTCTGGCACCGGCTCAGTGAGGCATAGTCACTGCCCGGTCTGCGTTCAGTCCGGATCTGATGCAAACGCAGCGGATCAATCGTCAGACCGAACGTTTTATCACGGTAGGGCAGCAGGATTTCCGGCAACCCACCTTGCAGGAAATCTTCTTCGGTCAACGGATAATTCGCTGCATAAAATCCGAAATGCAGTGCCAGGTACAAGCAGGTCGGTGTTTTGCCGGATCGTGAAACCCCCAACAAGATAAGGGTCGCACGGTCGTAGTGCTTGAAATGCAGCCCGTCATCACAGTGCAACGAATAATTCACCGCGTTGATTCTTTGGCTGTATCGCACCACATCCGCAATCCCATGTGCCTGGCCGGGTTGATGGGATGCTCTTTGTCCCAATAACTGCTCCATGCGACTGATGAACGGATCAAACAAGTCAAAAATTTCTGCCTCCGCTTCAGCCAGCGCAGCGGCATCGCTCTCTTGTACAAACGTCGTAAACACCAATGGTCTCAGTCCGGTGCGCCGGGCCGCCTGATTGATCTGCCTGACCGCCTGTTTCAGCTTGTCTGGATTATCGACGAAAGGCAGGGCTTCTTGCTGAAATGCCGTATCGGGAAACTGGCTGATCAGTGTATGGCAAATAGTTTCTGCCGTTAAGCCACTTCGATCGGAAATGATGAAAACAGGGCGTAGTTGCATGATTGTGTTGATATCGGTGTCGGTTGGCCTGCGTCCCGGTTCGGGCTGAACAGTGGCATTCTAACGGTTTCAATGATCAGATTCTATTTCACGGACTCCTCGGTTCCGCGAAGTGACCCGATGCGCCATCCGGCCTGGATTGTCTGGTCAATAGAGACTCGATCTCTTCCAGGCGATGGACCATTCCCAATCCCCTTTTCATTTTGGTGACGGGGTTTGAAGAGAGCGGATTTTTTAAAATGAAGTCTGCTATCATTCAGGCTCCGACCATCCCGAATTCGATGCGATTTTTCCTTTAAATTGGTTACTGGAGTATTCAATTGACTGAAATGATTTCCTGGTTTGCCCAACTGAGGAACACCGATGTCGACACCGTTGGCGGTAAAAATGCCTCATTGGGAGAAATGCTCTCCAATCTGTCCGCCGCCGGTATCCGGGTTCCCGACGGGTTTGCAACCACCGCAAATGCGTTCAGGATTTTTCTTCGCCATGAGCACCTGGATCACAAAATCTATCGTCTGCTGGCGCAATTGAATATTGAGGATATTGTCCAACTCCAGCAACGGGGCAATGAAATACGTCGACTTATCCTCTCCCATCCTCTCCCGCCCGGCCTTGAACAGGCCATCACAGAAGCGTATGCCCAACTCACACACACCGGCACCCAAGCGGTGGCGGTTCGTTCTTCGGCAACCGCTGAAGATCTTCCGGAAGCCTCCTTTGCTGGCCAACAGGAAACCTTCCTGAATGTCTCCGGGACAGACAATGTCCTGCACGCCATCAGGAAGGTCTTTGCCTCATTGTTTAATGATCGTGCGATTGCCTACCGTGTGCACCAGGGATTTGACCATGCCGATGTGGCCTTGTCCGCCGGGATCCAGCGAATGGTCCGCAGTGATCTCGGCGCCAGTGGTGTCATGTTCACGATTGACACCGAATCCGGTTTCGAAGAGGTGGTCTTTATCACGTCATCGTGGGGACTCGGGGAATGCGTTGTCCAAGGGTCGGTCAACCCGGATGAGTTCTATGTCTACAAACCGGCGCTCGAACAAAATCGACCGGGCATCCTGCGTCGGACACTGGGTTCGAAACTGTCCAAAATGATCTATTCTGCAAAGGACGCATCGCACAGCCCCGTTGCCATCGTCGATGTTCCCCCGGAACATCAGGCCAGATTTTCCATTTCGGATGCGGAGGTCACGGCACTGGCTCAAATGGCCGTGACGATCGAAAAACACTACGGCCGGCCGATGGATATCGAATGGGGCAAAGATGGCAAGACCGGCGAACTGTTCATCTTGCAGGCACGTCCTGAAACCGTCCAGAGTCGGGGCAGTGCCCACACACTGGAACGGTTCCAACTGCAGGGAAAAAGTCGCATACTGGTGACCGGACGGAGTATCGGCCAACGCATTGGCAGTGGCCCGGTCCGGCTGGTGCCTGACATCACGCATCTTGACAAAGTAAAGGAAGGGGATGTACTGGTCACCGACATGACTGATCCGGACTGGGAACCGGTAATGAAACGGGCCGCCGCCATCGTGACCAACCGCGGAGGACGCACCTGCCATGCGGCTATCATTGCCCGGGAGTTGGGCGTCCCGGCCATCGTCGGTTGCGCTAACGCCACTGAAATGCTGAAAGACGTCCAGAATGTTACTGTCAGTTGTGCTGAAGGCGATACCGGCCATGTTTACGAAGGGCTTGTTGACTACCGGTTGATACGCACCGATCTTGAACAGCTTCCCGATCTTCCTTTCAAGATCAGCATGAATGTGGGCAACCCTGAACGGGCGTTCTCGCTGTCAAAAATACCCAATGCCGGGGTCGGGCTCGCCCGGCTGGAATTCATCATCAGCAATACCATCGGCATCCACCCGAACGCCTTGCTGAAAAAAGACCACATGCCGTCACCCATTCAGGCCCTGATTGATCAAAAAACAGCCGGGTATGCGGACCCAGTGTCTTTTTATACTGAAAAACTGGTCGAAGGCATTGCCTCATTGGGCGCCGCCTTTTTCCCCAAACCGGTCATCGTTCGCTTGTCTGACTTCAAATCGAATGAATACGTCAACCTGATCGGAGGCGAACAATTTGAACCGGACGAAGAGAATCCGATGCTCGGATTCCGGGGAGCTTCCCGCTATGTATCGGATTCGTTTGCCGCGTGTTTCGAGCTTGAATGTGTCGCCCTCAAGCGTGTAAGAGACGACATGGGGCTCACCAACATCGAGATCATGGTGCCCTTCGTGCGCACGCTCAGCGAAGCCAGGCAGGTGATTGACCTGCTTGGTGAAAATGGCCTGAAACGGGGAGAAAACGGATTGAAGATCATCATGATGTGCGAAATTCCGTCGAACGCCGTTCTGGCGGATCAATTTCTTGAGCATTTCGACGGTTTCTCGATCGGTTCCAACGACCTGACCCAATTCACATTGGGACTCGACCGCGACTCGTCAATTATTGCCCATCTGTTCGACGAACGGAATGCGGCGGTCAAGTGGATGATTCGCTGCGCTATACAGGCCTGCCGGAAAGCCAACAAATATGTCGGGATTTGCGGCCAGGGGCCATCCGACCATCCTGATCTGGCTTACTGGCTCATGGAACAGGGCATCGAAAGCGTGTCTTTAAACCCGGATACCGTGCTGCAGACCTGGCTGTTTCTTTCTGAAAACCGGCCGGCACACACCGAGGGTGCGGACGATCCGCATGATGGTGCTGGACACACCGGCATCCCCACCACTGAATGACCCCGAGGATTCAAATGCCAACTGAAATCATCGTCCTCGCGGCAGGGCAAGGCAAACGGATGTGCTCGTCTCAATCCAAGGTATTGCACACCATTGCCGGCAAACCGATGCTGCTTCATCTGATCGAAACGGTCAGTCAACTCACACCCCGTTGTATACATGTCGTCGTCGGCCATCAAAAAAATCAGGTCATCCGCACGATCGGCGACCTGTGTGCCCATCGTCAGGATATCCCGTTAAACTGGGTTGAACAATCACAACAGCTTGGCACCGGCCATGCTGTGCTGCAGGCACTGCCATCGATTCAGCCGGATTCAACCCTTTTGATTCTCAACGGTGATACGCCCCTGATCACGACAAATACACTCTGCAAGCTGGTCCAGTCAGACAAGGGGTTGAGTCTGCTGACCGCCAACCTCGAAAACCCCAGCGACATGGGACGGATCATTCGGGACGAAAGAAATCAGATTGTCGGTGTGGTGGAAGAAAAGGATGCCACCGAACAGCAACGTGGTATCAGGGAAACCAATACCAATTGCATGGCGGGAAAGCCCCATCAATTCACGCACTGGTTGCGTCATGTACAGAATCAAAATGCACAGCAAGAATTTTACTTGCCTGACATTATTGCCCTTGCGGCACGGGACCAGATTCAAATTCGGAGTATTCAGCCGGACTGTCCCGAAGAGGTGCTGGGTGTGAATACAAAAATCGATCTGTCCCGCCTGGAACGAGCCTATCAACGCAGACTGACCCACCGGTTGATGTCACAGGGGGTGACCTTCAGGGATCCTGACAGGATCGATATTCGCGGTGAATGCCAGTTCGGACAGGATTGTGTGATTGATATCAATGTCGTTTTCGAAGGAACGGTCCGTCTGGGTGATCACTGTGTCGTGGGACCGAACACGGTCATCAAGAACAGCGCCATCGGGAGTCACTGTGTTGTCGAGTCACACTGTGTCATTGAGGGTTCTGCGGTGGGTGATTACTGTCATATCGGCCCGTTCGCCAGAATTCGGCCGAACACGCAGTTGGCCGATTCGGTCCGAATCGGCAACTTCGTGGAAACCAAGCAAAGCCGGATCGGTGCACGGTCAAAAGTGAATCACCTGAGTTATGTGGGTGACAGTCTGGTTGGGCAGAATGTCAATATCGGTGCCGGCGTGATCACCTGCAACTATGATGGTGCCAACAAGCATCAAACCGTGATCGGTCAGGATGCCTTTATTGGTTCAGACAGTCAACTGATCGCTCCCGTCGAGATTGGCAAGGGGGCAACCATCGGTGCCGGTTCGACGATTACCAAAAATGTGGCGGCATACACATTGGCGCTGTCCAGGACCACACAAAAATCCATCGATCATTGGAAACGACGGATCAAGAAGTAGGTGCAATTCGTTAACAACAGCCGGGTTGAGCCTTTTGGCACCCTGGTCCGCCCCTTGACATCATGTTATCCGTAAAATCACTCCCTGTTCATCAACAGCGCAAAATCGACACTTGAAACACTTTCAAGAAATCTATGACATCGTACGATGCATCCCCTATGGATGCGTTGTCAGCTATGGCCGTATTGCCCGGATGGTCAAATGCAATCCCCGTCAGGTGGGCTATGCCATGGCCGCAATCACCGATGAGATGGACCTGCCCTGGCACCGGGTGATCAACAGCAAGGGTGAGATCAGTCTCCGCAAGCATGGAACAAGGGACCGTCTTCAGCGACAATTACTGCTGGAGGAAGGCATTGTTTTCGATCATCGGGGTAGAATCGATTTTGATCGCTATGGCTGGGTCACTGTTGAATCGGATGGATTCTATGAAGATGGATTTGCCGAACCACTGGACCCGTTTTCGGTGAGTGACTCGAATGATCAGAACTGATCCGTGATCGTTGCCATGATGCCACTTCGATCCTGACACGACACTGAGATAAAACGATACGTGATATTGATCCGTCAGCCATTATGAAAACCAACCTGCCAAGCGTGGTGATCACATCAGGCGAACCTGCGGGAATCGGACCCGATATTATCCTCAAGGCCCTCTCATCGTGCCGTACGGACATCGATGCCAGCCTGTCGATTGTCGGCGATATCCATGGCTTGCGTGAGCGCGCCGAGCAATTGGGGCTGCACTGCGATTTCGTCGAATTGGCCGACGCGACGACCGGGTCAGGGGCCGTTCCCGTGATCCATATCAAACAACCTGTTGTATCGATTCCAGGTGTATTGGACGCCCAAAATGCCCCGTATGTCATTGCCTGCATCAATCGCGCGGTTGACCTTTGTCTGTCGGACCAGTTCGACGCCATGGTCACCGCCCCGGTGCACAAGGGGATCATCAATGTCGCGGGCCTTCCTTTCACCGGCCATACTGAATGGATCGCAAACCGCTGTGGCGTCGACTTGCCGGTCATGATGCTGGCAAATGAGACGATGCGGGTCTGCCTTGCAACCACTCATCTACCGCTCAAAGCGGTATCAAATGCCATTACCTCAAAGAAATTGTCCGTCATCATCAAGACCATTCATAACAGCCTCCAGGGACTCTACGGTATCCATCGTCCCGTCATTGGCGTGTGCGGATTGAATCCCCATGCGGGAGAAGACGGCCATCTGGGCGATGAGGAAAGACGGATCATTGGGCCGACCCTTGAGAAACTGAGACGATCCGGTATCCATCTTGTCGGACCGCTGCCGGCGGATACCGCTTTCACCAAGGCACAACTGAAATCTGTCGACGTTGTCCTTGCGATGTATCATGACCAGGGACTGCCGGTCATCAAGCACAATGACTTTGGTCAGATCGTCAATGTCACACTGGGACTGCCGATCATTCGAACCTCTGTTGACCATGGAACCGCACTGGATATTGCCGGAACAGGGGACGCCCGTGCAGACAGCCTGATATCGGCAATTCGGCTGGCTGCAGACTTTGCCGTCATCGCAAATCACCCTGATGAAGCACAAGCGCCACATCGCCCGTAAGCGGTTCGGACAGCACTTTCTCACCGACCAGGTCATCTTGCAGCACCTTGTCGACCGTTTTGCTCCCCGGCCCGATCAGTTGATTGTCGAAATCGGCCCGGGCCGGGGTGCATTGACCCGCGCCTTGCTTGAACAAATACCCCGCCTGATCGCCGTCGAGCTGGATCGGGACCTGGCCAATGAACTAAAACAACACTACGCGCCCAACCGTCTGCAGGTGGTGCAGTCGGATATCCTGCGCTTTGACTTGCGGTCCTGCCTCGTGCCTGGCAAGAAAAAACAAAAAATCAGACTCATTGGCAATCTCCCCTATAACATTTCGACACCCCTCATATTCCACCTGTTACAGTTTCATGATGCGATCGAGGACATGGTCTTTATGGTGCAAAGGGAGGTGGCAGTGCGCTTGACCGCAACACCTGGAAGCAAGAATTACGGACGTTTGTCCATCATGACCGGACTGGACCTGGATTGTCAGACGCTGTTTGACGTCCCTCCCCAAGCCTTTACGCCACCGCCCAAGGTCCATTCGACAGTGATCAGACTGACCCCCAAGAAACAACGCCCTGATCGCGTGAACCGAGAAGTTTTAAACCGAATCGTCACCACCGCCTTTGCGCAACGCCGAAAAACCATCCGCAACGCCCTTCAACCTGTCCTCAGTGAAGACAGGCTAACCGCCGCAGGCATCGAACCGGACAAGCGGGCCGAGAATCTGTCGATCGAGCAATATATTGCACTGTCAAACCTGTCACGATAGGAAAATCGGCCTATTGCGGCTGACCGACTCAATCAGACCGGGTGCAGGCAACCCGCCAATTAGTGACGTTGGGTCGGCAATGATTTGATCAATGCTCGAACCGTGCTCTCCGCGGCATGATTGATATCCCGGGGTCTGGCTCCCTGGGTCTGCAGGGGGGCTGCGATCACGATATCGATCACGCCGGGATACTTCAAAAAGCTGTTCTTGGGCCAATACAGGCCGGCATTATGGGCCACCGGGACCACAGGCACACCGGTTCGACAGGCAATCAGTGCGCCCCCGACCTGAAACGCACCGGGTTGACCCGGTGCCCTGCGTGTTCCCTCGGGGAAAACGACCAGCCAACGTCCTTCCGCCAATCGCTCTTTTCCCTGCCTGACCAAGGACGACAAGGCTTTCACTTTCTCGGATCGATCAATCGCAATCGGTCTGTTAGCGGCCAATCCCCAGCCAAAGAAGGGGATCCACAACAGGCTCTTTTTGAGAATATAGGACTGGGCGGGAAAAAGACGCTGGAAACAGAGCGTTTCCCAGGCGGATTGATGATTGGACATGATAATACTGGGTTGCTGGGGAATATGCTTCCGGCCCTTCACCCGATAGGTAATGCCACAAACCCATTTCAATGTCCACAGATTGAAAATGGCCCATATACCGACGACTTTGGCCCGTGTCAGCGAGGGAAGAAAAAAACAAGGCAGTGCAATCAGGCTGACCACAACCGTACTGACCACCTGGCCCAGCAGGTAGATGAATGACCTCACAAATATCATCATCCGGATCAAATCGATCGGGTCAACCCGGCATCATGGCTTAGCAGACGGTCGACAAAAGCCGCCAGATCACGAAAGACCGGCACCTGATCAAATGGTTCGTCAAACGGTTCTTTTTCGATTCTTTCCTGGCTCAACAAACCGTTACCTGTCTGCACCAGTATGGGTTTCGCGCCCGCTGCGAAAGCGGCCTGGAGATCCCGGATGGAATCCCCCACCGCATACACCTCATGCAAACTGCATCGCAAACGGTCAGCGAGTTCCCGAAACAGCCCGGCTTTGGGTTTTCGACATGCACAGTGGTCCCGTTCAGAATGCGGACAAAAAAAGATGGCGTTGATTTCCCCTCCCACCGCATGCAATTCGTCAATCATCTTCTGATGAATCTTGTTCAGCGTATTGAGTGAGTAGAGTCCTCTTGAAATCCCGGATTGATTGGTCACAATCACGACACGGTAGTCAGCACGACACAGTTTGGCAATCGCTTCAAGGCTTCCTGGAATCGCGATCCAGCTCTCGGGATCTTTGATATGACTGTCCGAGTCCTGATTGATCACGCCGTCACGATCCAGGATGATCAGTTGCGTATTCATTCGCCTGCCAGTGGTATGCTATGAACCTGCTTCTTTGAAATTAGACACCCGAATACGGCCATTGACAACCCGGCTGCCCCGCTTCGACAGTACTTCCATCTTTTTCCAGAATGCCTCGTTCAGGTCAAACCGTCCTGCGATGGCATTGCCCAACAACAAAATCAACAGGTCCGCACACTCCTCGGCCAATGACTCCGTAGGCTTCCCCTTGGTCACACACGCTGAAATCTCACCCAGTTCCTCTGCCATCAGCGCGACCCTGTAGACCAGGTCCTCCCCGCCTTGCCGGTGAAATTCATGCTTGTCGTGAAAGGCATTCACCGCATCCATCATCGCCTGGAATGAATCGGGTTTATTCATATCGGATGACCGAAATATCCGCAACCCGAAGAAAGAGCCGCCTTAATTGTGACAGCAGTGCCAGTCGGTTGCGGCGGACGTCCCGATCGGGGTCCATCACCAAAACCTGGTCGAAAAAAGCATCCACCGGCGCCTTCAGGTCAACCAGACACTGAAATATCTGGCCATATTGCTCAACGGACAAATTCAGTTGATCGGATTCCACCATTACGTTTATCACTTTCTCCTTAATAATGTAACTTTCCACTTTGCTCAATTGATCGATCAGCGCCCGCTCGGCCGGTGCCACCACCAGGGTCTTGTCAGGGTCCGCTTGCGAAACATTATCCTGCTTTGCCAGGATATTCGCAATCCGCTTGTTGACCGCCACAAGCGATTGGGCGGCGTCTTTTTGCTCGCGGAAAAAGGCGCTGAGGGCTTTCAGTCGATTGTCGAATTGATACGGTCGGGTGGGACGACAGGCGAGAATCGAGGCGATTTCATCCGCACGAAACCCTTTCGCCTGATAATACGCATTCAGCCTGTCCAGCAGGAATTCGAACACCTGGTCATGAACAGGCTTTGGGTGATCGAAAAGACGCTCGGTACTTCCCTGATAGTTTTCAAAAGCCACTTTCAGCAGATCGTGGACATCCAGGTTTATTTTCTTTTCGATCAATATTCTCAATACACCCATCGCGGCCCGGCGCAGTGCAAAGGGATCCTTGTCTCCACTCGGGATCTCACCACAGGCAAAAATACCCACCAGGGTATCGAGTCGATCCGCCAGGGCGAGGCACTGGGAAACCGGATCATCGGGCAGTTGATCCCCGGCAAACCTCGGCAAATAATGGGCATCGATGGCCATCGCCACCTGCTCATTTTCCCCCTGACGCAAGGCATAGTATCGTCCGATGACGCCCTGCAGCTTGGGGAATTCCGACACCAGTTCGGTCACCAGATCAGCCTTGCAGAGCCAGGCCGCTCGCGATATGGATTCACTGTCGGCCTCACGTTGCAAGCGCGCTGCAAGCGCCCGTGACAGTTGCTCGACCCGCTCTGTTTTTTGGTAGATCGAACCCAGCTTGTGATGAAACATCACCTTTTTAAGCGATTCGACTCGATCCTGCAACGTGATTCGCTGGTCGCTATCCCAAAAGAATTCCGCATCAGCCAGTCGTGCCCGAAGCACTCTTTCGTTCCCTCGTATGACGCTCTTGGGCGACTTGCTTTTCAGATTGCTGATGGTAATAAACCGGGGAAGTAACTGACCCCGTTCATCCACCAGATGGAAATATTTCTGGTGATCGCTCATAGAACAGATCAACACCTCGGCCGGAATAGCCAGAAATTGCCGGTCAAACTCCCCCATCAGGGCCTGTGGCCATTCGACCAGCCCCGTCACGAAATCCAACAGATCAGGGTCAATCACCGCCACCGCACCGCGCTTGGCGGCCAGACGCCTGATCTGCCTTTCAATGGTCGATTTGCGCAGCTCATAGTCTGCGAGCACATACCCTGGCGATTTGAGCGTCTCGAGGTAACAGTCCGCTGACGGTATTGTAAGGGCCTGGGCGGTGTGAAAACGGTGGCCCCGGGTCGTCCGACCGGCCTTCAGTCCCATGCATTTCACTTTCAACCGTTCACGGCCATACAGCACCAGCAATCCGTGTACCGGTCTGACAAATTCAATCTCATGGCGGCCCCATTTCATTCTTTTTGGAATCGGCAACTGCCTGACACTGTGGGCAAGGCAACGTTCGACGATCCGGTCCAGGGTGTCACCCGGCACACGACGCTCAAAAACCAGTCTCACCCCATTGTCCGTTTTCGTACGCCGTAGCTCACTGACGCTGACACCGCATGACCTTGCAAATCCCAATGCGGCTTGGGTGGGTTGTGCGTTTTCATCGAAGGCGGCCTTGACGGACGGACCACGGCGTGCCTCGATTCTGTCTTGCTGTCTTGGCATCACGTCCTGTATCCAGACAGCCAACCTTCTCGACGTGGCATAACAACGATAAGCAGACGATGCGCTCACGACATCCGCCTCGTTGAGCCCGTTGAACAATGCATCGGCAAGCGAACGGGCCAGCAAGGACAGGATGCCCGGCGGCATTTCTTCCGTCCCGATTTCAACAAGCAGATTTCTCGCGCGTAACCCCGTGGATTGCTGATCAGCCATTTCCCTGTCTCCTGTCTTTAATCACGTCCTCTCGGAAATCCCAGTTTTTCCCGACTCTGATAATAAGTCTGTGCCACACCCCGTGCCATTGCCCGTACTCGACCGATATACCGTGCCCGCTCGGTCACGCCGATGGCACCCCGGGCATCCAGCAAATTAAAGGTATGTGAGGCACTCAGTACCTGTTCATACGCCGGCAGCGGCAATGCCTTTTCCAGCAGTTCCCGACTCATGCTTTCGGCTCCATCAAACTGGGTGATCAGCGACTCGATGTCGGCATACTGAAAGTTGTAAGTAGACTGCTCCACTTCATTTTGATGGTAAATGTCCCGATACGTGTATCGCCCTGTTGCCCCATCATTCCAAACGATATCAAACAGACTGTCCACACCTTGCAGATACATCGCGATCCGCTCCAGTCCATACGTGATCTCGCCGGTGACGGGCTGACAATCCAGGCCACCCACCTGCTGAAAATAGGTGAATTGCGCCACCTCCATGCCATTTAACCAGATCTCCCAACCGAGTCCCCACGCCCCTAACGTGGGCGACTCCCAATCATCCTCGACAAAACGGATGTCCTCTTTCAGCAGGTCCAGTCCCAAATGCCTCAACGAATCGAGATAAAGCTCCTGAAAATGATCCGGGGAGGGTTTCAACACAACCTGGAACTGAAAGTAGTGTTGCAGACGATTGGGGTTGTCTCCATATCGGCCATCGGTCGGTCGCCTCGATGGCTGGACATAGGCGGACCGTGACGGCTCTGGACCGACGGCCGCCAGAAAAGTCCATGGATGAAATGTCCCGGCACCCACCGGCATATCATACGGTTGCAGAATGACACACCCTTGCGCTGCCCAATACGACTGCAGCGACAATATCAACTGTTGAAACGTTATCATGTCTGCCGGTAGCGTGTTGTTCTCAATCAGCGGTTGTTGTGGATCATGTCTGCCTCCCTTTGTTCCCGGCGCCGACCGTTCAAGCACCCATTGTCCCAAAGGACCGGTCAAAACAAACTCTCAGGGCGTTGCCTCTTCCGGTCGATTGACCTCATCGGCACACGACAGCTGATCGAGCAACCGCGCCATGGACCGGAGTCTATCGCCTTTTAACAGGATTCGCATTATCGGTCTATCCTTGGCTTGCAAAACTGAAAAATCACCATCCGCCTGGGCACGGTGCAACTCACCAAAGGTATAGGGGCAATCAGGGATCACCAGATCGATGGCCCGGTTTTCGATGATCTGGATAAAACAGGCGCCGCTCGGCCCCCCCTTGTGAAGCTGGCCGGTGGAGTGCAGATAACGGGGACCAAAACCGACAACCACCGGTCGACCGGTTTTTTCAACGACCGTTTGTCGCATCACGTCCAATTGCTCAATCACCACATCAAAACGGGGAAGATAGGCCAAGATGGCAATATAACTCCGGCTCCGACTCAACCCCCAAAACAGCTCATAAAGCGCGCCCTGCGATCCGGCTTGCCGACCCTGTGCGCTCTTCTTGTCGAGAATCAGATCATACGCATCCCCACAATAGTCAGGTCTTGATTGTAACACCCGATGAGTCTGGATGAATGTCCGGGTACGGTGCTTCGCTTCGGCCACATCGGGCTCATCAAACGGATTGATTTTCATATAGGCAGCCGCAACCGCAGTGGCAAATTCCCAGCGAAAAAACTCAGCCCCCAACTGATAGACATCGCCCATCGTCCATTGCGAATCCCAATGGCCGGTCTGACGGCCCACGGCCCCTGCATGCATTCGCACCTTGACGCTGCCCGCATCACTCGGTTCATCGCTGACTGCGTCATCTTGTTCCACAAACAAGGGAATGACCCCTTTGCCCCCCTTACCGGTACTTTCCGCAACCAACTGCTCTATCCATGCTGCCATCCCGAAAAAAACACCGGTGATCTGTATCGACAAAAACGGCTGCCCGGACAGCGCTGACTGGCCCATCATCCGTCCCAGCCGCACCGCCTCATGGTCGTTGCCGCTTTGCTTGAGATGCTGGCAAAAGGCAATAACCCGCCGGGACAATAAATCAAGATCCACCCCCACCAGCGCGGCCGGGACCAGACCGAAATAGCTCAGTGCCGAATAGCGCCCTCCGATATCCGAGGGATTGACGAAGATCTTTTGAAATTGTCGTTCTCGCGCCAATCCGTGCAGCACGGAACCCGGGTCGGTAATGGCAACAAAGTGCCGTCCGGGGTCACTGACCGTCCGTTTCATCTGGTGGTAAAAATAGTCACACAGATCGGTCGTTTCGACCGTTGTCCCTGATTTGCTGGCAACGATACACAAGGTGCGTGACAAATCAACGTCCGTCTGAAGAATCTGTTCCGGGGAAGACGTATCAATCACCCCCAGGGACGGATGGCCCCGCTTACGGGGAAAGAGTGTCGCATAGACTTCCGGTGCCAGACTCGACCCGCCCATGCCGAGTAACAAGACATGATCCAGCCAGGGGGCGCTCAACAACGGGGCGACCCATCGATTGATAGCGTCTATATGCCGCCGCATCCAATCCGCCGAATCGAGCCATCCCAAACGATTTGTGATCAGCCGACATTGCTCCGGATCAGCACTCCAAAGCGTGCCGTCTTTTCCCCAAAGACGGTTGCTCAGGGATTGTTCAAATTCCATCCCGATATCCGTAGAGAAACCCGTCACCCCGGCGCTAACAACCGAGTTCCATCAAACGATCGTGAAACACCGCTTTGAGTTCAGGCAGGTTGTTCCAGTTTTTCAAAAAACGACGCTTGTCTTTTTGCAGCGCCCGTTGATGATGCCATTTCGACGAATGCAGTCGGGCCGCATCCAGATCAATGATGAACAGCGCCTGTTGATGCACCAGCAGATTGGTTGCTTTCAAATCACCGTGTGACAATCTGTTTTGTTGCAGCGCGGCAAACAGCCCGGTCACATGACTGATTACCGCCTGGTATCGGTTTTCCCAATCGGCCAGATTGAGATGATCGATCAGTGACTCACTTTCGATGTAGCGACTGAGATACCAGGATCGTCCTCTCAACCGGCCGCTTCGGGCCTCAACCACGGCCAGAGAAGTCGGAATGTTCAATCCAACCCCGGAAAATTGATGTGCCATCTTGAGAAAATTGATCGCCCGGCTGATCTGGAAATTGCGCCGGACCTGATGCCAGACATTCTTTGTATTATATCGCTTGATCACCACCGGCCCGATATCGGTTTGGACAACGCACAATGTATTGGTCCTGTCGTCCTTGATCACATTGCCCGATTGATGCATCGCACGGTCCGGATCATCACACAGGGTCAACAGGTCATGCGAATTGACGGACTGATTCAGATAATGTACGACCGGTTTCACGCCGCTCTCTAGTTTACAAGCCTGATGGCATGGTCCTGATAATGACTGCGATGCACCCGGTGCTTTTCGGATTTATAGAGATTTTCTCCCCGACGGATGACTCTGCGCCAGAACAAACTGTCATGATGCAGTGTTTCATTGAGCGAGCATGCGCGGTAGATCTTCATGAACCGGAACAGGTCCCGGGTGGTCAAGCCGATCTCCTTGCTGGAAAAGTATAATCCGGCAACATCCTTGATCGCCCATCTTGAGGGTGTCTTTTTCCTGATCTGCATACGGTGCAAGTCAATGACATACAGCTTACTGCCTTCCGGGTTCAGTTTGTTGGCGGTATTGGTTGACTGCAACAGAAAATGGCACAGATAAAAATCCCGGTGATTGGCACCGCTGTTATGGATATCCCGCACGATCAGTGCCACCGTTCGAATCAACCACCGTTTAAATCGGATCTCTTGCGGTTTCGCCGGTCGTTTTCGCCGCCAGTTTTTGCAAAACTCCTCAAGACTGACCGCATCGACGATCTCGTCGGTCAATATAAAGGACCTGCGCTTGGCGGGATTCCCCCTGACGGTCCCATAACCCGCCACGGTGAGTGTATTGATGCCCAACCGATTGAGATGGTGAATGCCGTGCCATTCATTCATCGCCCCGAGCACCGGCAATCTGAAATACATCAGATTCTTCAGGATTTCCCGCCATCCGACACCCGTGTGGGTTTTGAGATAATAGCATTTGTCGTTGATCGACACCTTCGCCGTTCGACGACCCGCCACAATTCTGACTTCTTCCCCGCTGATCGCCATGATGTTGTCAAACGCAGTGGCATAATTGAACGAATTCCTCAGGTCCTTGCGAATATAGACATCCGCATCGTTCTGCACCTGAATCTTGTAGGCCTCGCGTCGTGTCTTCTTTTCCGCCACCTGCCGTTCGATGATGTCCGCAACCGTTTGTGGCATCCGATACAACTCCGGATTCTTGCCGTACTTGAGTCCATTTTCCTTCCACCGGGACTTTTCGTCCGCATTGAGCATGAACAGCAATTTTTGATTGAGTTCCTTTTGTTCGAAAGGCGATCGCAATACCAGGCCGGCATCGGCCCGGGTAATGTGCGGCGCATACCCACAAACATCCGTGGTCAGTACCGGTAACCCGACAGAGACCGCCTCAATCAACACGGTACCGGTAGTTTCGTTGTACGCAGGATGTATCAGCAGGTCCCCTGCCGTCATCAATTCCAGAATATCATTCCGTCCTCCCAGAAAATACAGTTGATCAGTCAATCCATATTGGGAAATCAACCGCTGTACAAGCTGTTCCTTGTCTTGCCCAACGATATACAGCCGGGTTTTGGCCCTGATCGCTTTCGGTAGCGCCGCAAAAGCCTTGATCGCCCGGTCCAGCCCTTTGGTTTTAAAGCCAGAACCGACGAACAAAAGCACAAACTCCTCGTCCTTGACACCCAACTGTAACCGTGTTTCTTTGCGGACAAGATCGACCGGTTTGCTGAGTTGCCGATCGCTGTCCAACGTGGGAGGCAATAATTCGAAGCGATATTCCGGCGTCCTGTAATGCTGCTGATAGACCCCTTTCTCTCTTTCAGACAGGGACAATATCGTTGTCGCGGAATGGACATCGAACACAGCCCGTTCAAATGAATACAACGCATGGTAGCGGGGGCTGAGACGATACAACGGACTGTAGCGGGGGACAGCCCGGGCAATATAACAATAATCCGCGCCATAATAGAGATCCAGGCCGGGCATCTTGTTGAATCCAATGACCGCATCGAACTTCTGCCCCGCTGTTTTTTCCCTGAACTGCTTGTAAAATGACACATTCTGAGCATGATTGGACAACGACAGGACCCGTAGAACATGGATACTGATGTCTTTCGGTTGCTTGCCTTGCCACTCTGACACATACACTTCCAGATCATGACCCCGGCGATTACACTCCTGCACGATGCGAAACAAATCCCGGGACAAGCCGGAATAGGGAAAATATTTGAACAGGCAGAAAGCGAGTTTCATCCGACCGCACGCGCCTTCGATCCAGACCGGGACAGGGTCCTTTCCCATTCATAAGCGGTCCGACAGATGATCGCCAGATCATTCAATCTGGGTTGCCAATCAAATAATGCCCGTATTTTTTGGTTGTTTGCGATGAGCTGCGGTGGATCGCCGATCCGACGAGGTTGCATCGTCACCTCGAAATCAACACCGCTCACCTGTTTCAGGCAGCCAATCACTTCCCTGACACTAAACCCCTTGCCATAGCCACAGTTAACCTCGGTCGACGAACCGCCCTGTTCCAGATAGCCAAGGGCGCTGAGATGGGCATCGGCAAGATCTTCAACGTGAATGTAGTCGCGAATACACGTCCCATCGGGGGTATCGTAATCCGTCCCGAATATCGACATGCGGTTTCGCAGCCCACAGGCCGCCTCGCAGGCCACCTTGACCAGATGCGTTGCATCGGGTGTCGTCTGGCCCAATTGCCCGCTCGAATGCGCCCCCGCCACATTGAAGTATCGAAGCGAAACATAGCTAAACGCAGGGTCTGCGGCCGAGGCCATATCCCTGAGCATCCACTCTGTCATCAGTTTTGATGTGCCGTAAGGGCTGATTGGCTTGAGATCGGTCTGCTCGGCGATTGGTGTCTTTGTCTCGCCCGGGATGCCATAAACCGCTGCACTGGATGAGAATACGAAATTGCTGACTCCGCCAGTCATGCAACACTTGATCAATTCGAATGAACCAAAGACATTGTTGTGATAGTACTTGGCCGGATCCCGGATGGATTCTGGAACAACGACATGACCGGCCAGATGGATGACCGAATCCACATCATGCTGCCGGAGGATGTCGGCAACCAATCCGGTATCACCCGCATCACCCTGGTAAAATACGGCCTGATCCGGGACGGCCCATCGATGACCGGAGTACAAGTTGTCAATTACCACCACATCCCGGTTCGCCTGTAACAACCTCAGCGCCACATGAGAACCGATGTACCCCGCACCTCCGGTGACTAATATACTCGACATCGTTGACGTATGATGAGTGCACTCATAAATGTCATTATATCACTGGAATCCATCGGCAGTGTCATGCATGCACACTGGTGGCAGAAAAGCCGTTGATAATGTTATCGTATGCGGTCAGTCATTAATCTATTCATATCAATGCCTTCGTTGCCCATTGTCAGGCGACTGTACATGCCGGACAACCGATGATCCTCCATTCAACGGCCGGTTGCCCCCCGCTGCCTTCACCGCTTCTCTTCGTCCGTCGGGTCATCGCCGGTACCACTGTCTGACAACACAATGGTCAATGTCCGCACACTGATAAAAAACCATCTGCCGGCGCCAGCCAAGATAAAGGGGCTGCAGGCCTTTCGATGGCTGGGTACCTGGATACACAATCCCGTATTGTGGAAAATAGACAAGCACAGCATTTCAAAAGCCGCTGCCATCGGCCTGTTCTGTGCTTATATTCCCGTTCCTTTTGAAATGTTGCTGGCCGCCCTGTTGGCCTGGCTCTGTCGAGCGTACCTCCCTTTGTCGGTCATGTTGGTCTGGTTGTCGAATCCCTTTACCTGGCTATTGATCTATACCCCTCCTTATCTACTGGGTTGTGCCTTGTTGGGAAAGACATCCATCGCATTAAACGAGATTACGGTCCATTCGATGCTCGAGCAACTGGCCGCCCTTTGGGTCGGCTGCCTGATTTTTGGCGTATCGCTGGGCGGTGCCGGCTACATACTCTCCAGAGTGATCTGGAGAATGCTCGCCATAAGACGATGGCAAAACCGTCATTCCAAGTGAATGCGGATGGATCTACCAAAAACGACCCTCTCAATTTTCATCATCGATTTTCCGATCAGGATATCGATGTATTTACCCCATTTCACAGGTTATTCAAGCAGATAGCAAATCGGGTTTGGTGATGAGACAACTGGAACTGAGTGGCCTTTGACACCAACGACTCGACATTAACAATGATCCGTCGCTCCTTACACCAGGATTAGGCACCATACCGACCGGGTCATCTCATCGGGCAAGTCCACTTAATTCACGTTCTGCAGGGCTGTCGAACTCAATCCGTCATGTCATACTGTTTCATCACCGCTTCAAGCGGGATGGTTTCAGAGCGTCCCGCACGGATATCAATCAGGCGTTGTTCTGACAGATACAGATTCTCCATGTCTCCCAAGTACTCCAGAATTGCTTGGCGGACATAAAATAATGGTGCGTCCAGTAACCTTCGCCAGCGTCTCCAAATTGTTCATGTTCGCCAGGATCATATTTATAATGTGACCCGCCTGTTCCCTATTACATCAACTGCATGCACCACTGGTTACCGCTCATAAGATGTGGCGATTTCCAGCTTTTCAGCCAGCCAAAACTTGATGATCGATTGGCGTGTAACGCCTAGTCGACTGGCTTCTCTGTCCAGTGATTTGATCATCCATACTGGAAAATCGACGTTTACCCGCTTTTGGCTTTGATTGGGCTTTACAACGGTAGACAAATCCAAATCGGCAGTCACTTCTTCCTTGCCAGCATCAAATTTTTGATCGAAATCTTTAGCTCTCATATATTCTTACCTCTGATTTTCGGGCGTGCCTGACGGAGATGATTCGAATTTTCTTATCTCTGACTGTCGTAATGGCTGACCAGCACTGTGCATCGATTTTGCCAATGACCATAGACCGCACCTCATCGGTTGTCTTGGCCTTGATCTCCACGAAGTCAGAATCTTTCCATAGTTTCTGTGCTTCGAGAAAATTGATTCTGTGTTTTTCCAGATTGAACTTGCTTTTTTCTTCATCAAACTCAAATTCATACATGGTATAAAAAATATACCTTTATTGAATCTATAGCAAGTCCATTTATCCTCAATCCGCAATTCTATCTTCATTAGAAAATCAGCCAGCCTTCGCTACGTGTGTCGAAACAGTGCCTGTCACGACGTTGTACGCATGCCTGGCGCACCACAAAAGAAAAGGCCCGCATCAGCGGGCCTTTTTTATGACTCAGGGTGTGACAGGGCTACATCATTCCGCCCATTCCACCCATTCCGCCGCCCATGTCCGGCATAGGTGGCGCCGGCTTGTCTTCTGGGATTTCAGCAATCATTGCTTCGGTCGTGATCAACAACCCGGCAATAGACCCTGCATTTTGGACTGCAGACCGAGTGACCTTGGTCGGGTCCAGTATTCCCATATCAATCATGTCACCATATTCACCGGTCGCGGCATTATAACCATACGACCCGTCTTTTCCGGCCACTTGATTGAGAATAACCGACGCATCATCACCCGCGTTGGAGACGATCTGACGGAGGGGTTCTTCCAGTGATCGCAGGACGATCTTGACCCCCATGTTCTGATCTTCATTCTCTCCTGCGACGGCGGAAACGGCAGAGACACAGCGGACCAGAGCCGACCCGCCCCCGGGGACAACCCCTTCTTCTACGGCGGCACGGGTCGCATGCAGTGCATCCTCAACACGCGCTTTCTTCTCTTTCATCTCAACTTCAGTCGCTGCGCCCACTTTGATGACGGCAACACCGCCAGCCAGTTTGGCAACCCGCTCCTGCATCTTTTCACGATCATAATCGGAAGTCGCTTCTTCGATCTGGGTGCGAATTTGAGAAACACGACCTTCAATCTCACTACTGCTTCCGGCACCATCAATAATCGTGGAATTCTCCTTGGATACCTGGATACGTTTTGCTTCACCCAGATCGTCCAGCGTCGCACTTTCAAGACTCATGCCCACTTCCTCGCTGATCACCTGGCCGCCGGTCAGGATGGCAATATCCTGCAACATCGCTTTACGGCGATCACCAAAGCCGGGGGCTTTGACCGCACACACCTTGACAATACCGCGAATGTTGTTGACAACCAAGGTCGCCAGTGCTTCCCCATCGACATCTTCTGCAATGACCATCAATGGACGACTGGACTTGGCAACCGCTTCGAGGGTCGGCAAGAGGTCACGAATATTCGAAATCTTTTTGTCATAGATCAGAATAAACGGATTTTCCAGATCCACGGACATGTTGTCCTGATTGTTGATGAAGTAAGGGGACAGATAACCGCGATCAAACTGCATCCCTTCAACCACATCCAGTTCGTTCTCCAATGCATTTCCTTCTTCAACCGTAATGACCCCTTCCTTGCCGACTTTTTCCATTGCCTCTGCAATGATGTCGCCGATATTGCTGTCCGCGTTGGCTGAAACCGTACCCACCTGGGCGATTTCCTTGTGGTCAGAGCAAGGGCGTGAAATATTCTTGAGCTCAGCAGTGGCCACAAGCACCGCTTTGTCAATGCCCCGCTTCAGGTCCATTGGGTTCATACCGGCGGCAACCGCTTTCATGCCTTCCCTGACCATTGCCTGGGCCAGCACGGTGGCCGTCGTGGTTCCATCACCCGCAACATCAGAGGTTTTGGAAGCCACTTCCTTCACCATCTGCGCACCCATGTTCTCAATCTTGTCCTTGAGTTCGATCTCTTTTGCAACAGAGACACCGTCTTTGGTGACGGTCGGTGCACCGAACGATTTATCCAGCACAACATTTCGACCTTTCGGTCCCAGTGTCACTCTTACCGCGTCGGCCAGGGTGTTCACACCCTTTAGCATACGCCCACGGGCACTTTCGCCAAATACTACTTCTTTAGCAGCCATTGTTTCTTATCCTCTAAACTTAATAGATTCTGTTGACCTAACGGATCAACCTTCGATTACACCCATGATGTCGTCTTCACGCATCACGAGCACTTCTTCGCCTTCTACTTTGACTTCGGTCCCGGAATATTTGCCGAAAAGCACCTTGTCGCCAACTTTAACGTCAAGACCACGTTGCTCACCGTTGTCAAGCACTTTGCCGTTACCGACCGCAAGCACTTCACCTTGCATCGGTTTTTCGGCTGCGGTATCCGGAATGACAATGCCACCAGGACTGGTTCGTTCGTCTTCGACTCGTCGAACCACTACACGATCATGAAGCGGACGGATATTCATACGCTCATTTCTCCTCATTAGAAATTGAAATTAAAACCAAAATCAGCGCGATGCGAACAAATTTTTGCAATCATTATTAGCACTCGCCTTAAGTGAGTGCTAATAATAGTGCCGAGATTGAAAAAATCAATGGCTGAAATCGAAAAATTATGCGAATTGAACACAAAACAGTCGATTTTGAGTCGGTTTTACGCGTGGTCACCGGGCAATTTCATACCGTATTGGGAGATTTTTCTTGTGTCCGGTTTTTCACGGCAGGCCGGGGCGGCCCTTTATCGTCCATGTCAACCGGCCATCGACCAACAGTCGAATCCCGGCTCGACCGGTCTGTCGAACCCCACGCGGATCAGCCGGAACGGGTCCAGTAGGTAGAGACCATCAACACGTTTCTCCATAGCCGGCTCTGGGTGTCGCGCATTTTTCGGTAGGCCGTCCGATACCGAAGGAAACGGGGCCATTCCTTTTCAATCTGCTCACAGCCGGCGGCATAAGCACGATAATACAGATCAAGATATCGTTCGGGAATCAGCAGTTTTTCAAGGTCCTGTATTCTCAGTTTGATTGACATATCCGCACCAACCTGTCGCATGCGGTTAATGTCGACCAAATGGAATATCGACTTGAGACCGTTCGGATTGCCGTCCCAATTATCCGGAATCAGGATATTCCCACCCGACATATCCCGGTGAACCACGCCCTGATCATGCACCTCCCGGATAAATCGACCACAGGCAGTGACAAGCTGTTCACCGGAAATCCGGTTTGCATTCAACGTGACCGACATGGTTTCTTCCGGACGCAGGGTGTCGAGCAATTCGCGCACCCGATGACATTTCAGCGGTTTCACCGCCAGATAATGACGCCGCCCCTTGAGTTTGGGCAAGGCCAGGAAAATCGGCTCGGGTGTTCTGATTCCCTTGCTGAGCAACAAGCGTGCATTTTTCAAATGTCGAACCGATCTGGCCTCTCGGGTACGCACCCTGATTCGATCAGCCCAGTTTCTCGAACCGAAAGCCTTGACGACGGCGGTTTTTCCCGTCTTGCCGCCCGACGGCCAGCGTACCTCTGCAAGTTGGTTACGATGGTCCTTGTAGGAAACCACTATCCTGGACCGGGCAAGCAACTTCTCCGGTTGCTCCATCACCCATTCAGGAAGGCGGTCCTGATAGGCCTTGCTGTATAACCCATACCAAAACGGCGTATCGAAGGTATCAAGGCCCGGATACCTCAACGCATCTTTGGAGTACCCGGTGAAGTCAGTTGTCATGATTTATGAAAACAATGATTATCTGTCCGATACTAGAGAGTACAATATTCGGATGTCAAACTTCCTGGACAATACATTCAAAAATGCCGACGTGGGTTCTGGGATAATACACAATATGGGGGCAAAACGAGTCGATTCACCGTACGCTTGACCACAAACTATCGAATTACTTTCGGGTGGGATAAGGATCGGGCTGTGAATGTAGACATGCAGGACAACCACTGAATAATTTCAAAGACATGTTTCCATAGAACCGGTCCATCCTGGAGAAATCCCGCGCGAGGAAATCTTGCCGACGTGACAGTGACAACTGAGCAAGTCAGCTATGGCTACTGTGCTCGGGGTACCAAGACAGACGTTACATGCCCTCCTTAGCGAGAATCAGTCAATAACCCTTGAAATAACGGTGTGATTCGGCAATGGCGGTCTGTTTTGGGTCAATCTGCAACACAATTACGATCTGGCGATTGCAGGGATTTTTGAATGAGGACAATTTGCTCATGCTTCAAATTAATTGCCCCGTATCAGTCCCACTGCAACGGCATCCGTGTCACGCATGACAACTTACTTATCGGCGATGGGTAATAAATTCTTGAACCGTTAATCCGATATCACGGGCAATGCAGCACAACAGAACAGACGACAAATCACGGCCACGATGAACCGGAACAGTTGTCGACCGACCATCCGGATGACGAAAACGCCAGTGCGAACCGCGTTGGCGAACTTCATCGAAACCCAGCCTCTTGAGGATAACGATGACCTCTCGCGGCTTGAGGATGGGAATGGAAGACACGGAGTCAGGCTACTTCAACCACCTGCGTGCCGACAAAGTCGCGCGCCATCACGGGCTCGCCATCTTCAAGGATCATGGCAATGACCTCCTTGAGATTTTCATTGAGTTCCTCCATCGACGCACCCTGGCTATGCGCCCCAGGAAAACCGGGGACATAACCGATATAAAATCCAGTTTCCAGACAACGTTCGATGATCGCGGTATAGCGTTGGGGGCTCGATACAGTCGACCAGTTTGTTGAGAGAAAACCCATCATTTTGTCTGACATCTTCTTTCTTTACAGAGACGAGTATCCTGTCTATTTTATCATACAGATTATCCTAGCTGGTCCAAAACCGACCAGCCCGCATCTACGAGAGATAATCAGATAAGCAATCAAATTACGTTATCAAATATTTTTCTCATAATTAGTGCAAAACCTGTGCATGCTTCGATTTAGACGCATCATGTCGACATAATCCTTGAACACACTGGAACCCGAGTTATGCCGATTCAGACCCTTGAGTTGATTTCGGAAGTCGACATGCTCGACTACTGGTACCGAAAGGGACATTAATCCCCATCCTTACCCGCCACATATGATTTGGGACGAGTATTTCGGTGAAAGATACCATTTTGATTCCAACCACTGGTTCCTGTCTCCCGGAGAAAACACCGCATGCCGGAGCACCCGATCTTTATTTTCTCCAGAGTCAGCACCAACTGGGCACATATACCCGGGGTCGATCCAGTACTGCTTGATATCCAAATGGTTCTGGTAATGCTGTACCGCAATTTCGGGCGGGAACCGATGCAAGACCTAGACAGGGAACTCATGACTTTCACTGTGTTTCCGGTCGACCTGTCCGTGATACTGAAAAGAAGGGATGACACCTAATCCACATTGTAGGTCGGTCAACCCCGGAACATTTATCCTTGTCCGGTCGCAGGCAATATGACCGTCGCCCGCAATCCCCCCGTCTCCCGAACTGCCAGTCGAATGTCACCGCCATGGCTTCGCACGATACTGCGCGCGATGGCAAGGCCGAGCCCCGTACCCCCGGTCTTCGGACTCCTTGAGGTCTCGAGCCGGACGAAAGGCTCGAACACCCGATCAAGATCGGCTTTGGCGATTCCCGGTCCCTCATCCTCGACAACGATACGGACTTGAGAAGCGTCCTCTACGATCCGTACCGTTGCCCGATCTCCGTACCCGCATGCATTCTCAAACAGGTTACGGAGCGCACGGCGGAGCGCGACCGACCGACAGGCAATCAGGATCCGGTCACACTGCGCAACCTCAATGTTCTGTCCGAGATCCGCAAGGTCCATGGCCACGCTGTCGACCAGTGCGTGAATATCTACCGTTCGGGTTCCTTCCCGCTGCATGTCCTCTCGGATGAACGTGAGCGTGTCCTCCGTCATCCGCTGCATCTCGTCCAAGGCGGCAATGATCTTCGCCCGGACCTCCTCGTTCTCGATTATCTCTGCGTTCAAGCGCAGACTCGTGATCGGGGTTCGCAGGTCGTGCGAAACTGCCGCCAACATCGTGGTGCGGTCGCGCACGAAGCGATCGAGCCGTTCACGCATGATGTTGAAGGCGCGCACCGTATCCCGGATTTCCATGGGTCCGGCTTCGGGCAGATCCTCCACCATCTCACCCCGACCGAGCTTCCCGGCCGCAGCGGCCAAGCGGCGCATGGGTTTCGCGATACGACGCCCCGTCAGCACCGCCACGGCGGCAATGCCCAATACAGACAGCATGAACGACAGCATGAACGTAGAGCCCCACGGCGGCGCTCCCGGTGGCGGTCCGACCTCGACATTCAGCCAGCGCCCGTCATGCAACGCTACAGAGGCCGTGAACCAAACGGGCCGGCGGTGCCGTGGACCATGATCGTGATCCCCGTCACGACGGTGACGATTGTGTCTTACCTCGTCATCCGCGTCACCGTGGTTCAGATGTCGGTTCCGCATCAGCGCCACCCTTACCTGATCCTGGCCGGTCTCCAGCGCCACGGAAAGTCTGGCGGCGATGGTGGTGACTCGGACTCCGTTTCCGGTCTGACCGATCAATGGTATGTCTGTTAGAGAAAACCGCAAAAAATCGGTGGTGGTAGCGACAACAATGGCCTCATGAAGCGCTGGCGGCGTATCCCGTAAAAGCCGCGCCACAGTAGCCGTACGGAGGATGACATTATCCTGGTGCGTATGACGCACCGCCTCGATGCGCTCATGCACAAACAGGGCCATCGCAACACCCTGTGCAATAATCAGGACGAGCAGCAACAACAGCGTGAGTCGCCCCGCCAGGCTTTTTGGTACCAGCTTCAACCGCATTCTACCTTGCCGGTGAACCGATAACCGCCACCCCATACGGTTGTCAGCAGTTTCGGATTGCCCGGGTCACGCTCGATCTTGCGGCGAAGACGGCTGACCTGGTTATCGATGGCACGGTCATACGGCACAGCACGCCGCCCTCGAGTCAAGTCGAGAAGCTGGTCCCGCGAAAGTACCATCCCAGGACGTTCCAGTAACACGACCAGCAATCGGTATTCACCCATGGACAGCGGTATCACCACTTCTGCGTCATCCACCAGTTCGTGCCTGTCGGTGTGGAGTGACCAGCGGTCAAATCGCCACGTGACAGCGGAACGCGGGATGCGTTCGGGTGGCAGGCTTTGTACACGTCGAATAACCGCCTTGATCCGGGCAAGCAGTTCCCGGGGATTGAATGGCTTGGTAACGTAGTCATCGGCCCCCACCTCGAGTCCCACGATCCGGTCAGTGTCCTCGGCCATAGCAGTCAGCAGGATAACGGGGAGGCGCCGTGTCTCACGCAGGTGGCGGCAGAACTCAAGGCCATCCTCGCCCGGCATCATGATGTCGAGGACAACAAGGTCCACTGCAGCGGCACGAAGAACATGCCGCGCGACTGCGGCGCTCTCGACCGCAGTGACCCGCATCTCGTGGCGTTCCAGGTACCGCGCCAGGGGCTCGCGGATCTCGCGGTGATCGTCGACCACGAGAACATGTGGCGATACATCCATGGGTATCAGCTTACGTATCCCTTCGTAACATGCAAGGAAAATTTGTATCAGGATGTATCAGACCCTCCGCCAGGGATCAATCGGGACGAACCGGTATCTTCAATGACAAGATTTTGCGACAGTCTTTTCTTACATTACTCCGTCACATCCACTACTACTAAATGAGTCCACTGATGAAAACCAGAACCAGAACCAGAACCAGAACATTGATCGTCATCGGCATTGCCGTGTCCCTGCTTGCCGGTGCGGTTTACGCGTATACCCGCCACGGTGGCGGCCATCACGCAATGGGCCACTTGAAGCTGTTTGCGATGGACATGTTCGATACCATCGACGAGGACGGTGACGGCAAACTGACACAGACGGAAATCGACCAGATGCGGAACGGACATCATGCAAAATACGACGCAAACGGTGACGGCAACCTCGATCTCGAGGAGTTCACCGGCCTGTGGCAGGAAACCACGCACCCGCTCACCGTGCGCGTGTTCCAGGTGCTCGACAAGGACGGCGACGCGATCGTCACGCGTGCAGAGTATGACCGTCCTCTCGCAGGTATCGTTGAACGGCTGGATCGCAATGATGACGGGGTTCTGTCGATACACGACCGGTGGCACAGCCGCCGTCACGGGCACGATTGACAATCCGACCATGCATCGGGCACGGCTGGCATGAGAGTTTTCTCAGGATGTGTTCATTAATCCGGGCAAATGATCTGCCAGCCACCGGGCATACTCTGCCTTTTCCTGATCCACCTATCCGTAGCAATAGAAATAGTCAACCGTAAAGCCGACTATATTTATACGGGCCTTTTCGAATTGGAAAGCAATGGTTACCCTGGCCCATATTAAAGTATGCAGCAAATCAACCGATGACATTGGAAGTATCATCAGGTCTCGGTTTGTTTGGTCAACCAGTCAACCTGTTGTCTGGAGGGAACTTTCTGCAGCCAGTGGTACACAGCAACTCACCGGACAGGAGCAAACGAAAGACACCGGATCAGACGACTTCAAGCGCCTGTGTGTCGACAAAATCACCCTCTGTCCATCTACGCACAGGCAATGATAGGATAACTATGGATTGTATATTTACTTCATTGAGTATTTTTTCTCAATAGAGTAAAACATATGCATGTTTCGGTTCGAGCGACATCATGTCGGCATACTTCTTGAACGCCTGAAAGAGCGTCCAGATCGATTGATCGTCATTTCCGGCCCCCGTCAGACCGGGAAAACCACACTTATCAGGCAAACATTGCATCGTACCGATCTTGAGTGGGACTACATTCCGGTCGGCGAACCGGAACCCGAAGAACCCCTTTCCCCGGACAATGCACAAGGGCGGACCGTCGGTTCATCGGATGTGCTGGATGGGCACTTAGTCGCATATGTGCCAAGCTTGAAAAGCTAGGGCGCCCTCGGTTTCGACTGTCGTGTCGAGAAGCAGACTGGCTTGGCATGCCAGACAAGAATCGTCTGAAAACCGTCTCACCTGATCACAGTGTAACGGTGCTCCACATCGATCCTCCTAAAGGAAGATGACATTATCACTATTTTGAGAGAGGAACGTGATCAGTCCTTTGTCCATTCGTTCGTAGATGAAGCAAGCGACAGGGGGCTTGCAGCGTTTCTTAAAAACCCTCAGACCCTGAAGATGCTGGCCGGGGCAGTGAGTGATCGTAGCAGTAACTGACAGACTACAGACTAAAATCACGCCGAAGAACCTCAGTTCAGTAGATTCAACAGGTAGTAATTTGATGATGTCAAAGTGTTACTGTACAGTTCTACATTAAAGATCAAGTATAGAGAATTCTGACAACAGGTTAATCCATGCTTTGCCCTGACAGATGACTGTCGATGCCTCCAGATTCAACCCCGGAGTCAGTCCGGATCGTGAGGATCGATGTCAATGACTCTTCCACCTGATCGTCCCTGTCCCTCCTCATGTCTCTTGTCTCCTCGATGAGTCCATGACGTACGCCTTGTGTTCATGAACAGTTTCCTTTCCAGGAGCTTTCGAATAATGGCACGGCGAAGTGATGGCGTCAGCAAGATGAATCCGATAGCGTCCGTAAAGAATCCCGGAGTCAGCAGCAATGCACCGGCGACAAACAGACACAGCCCCTCTATCATTTCCAATGCGGGCATTTCTCCCTTCACCAGTTGCGTTTGCGCCCTGACAAAGGTCGCAAACCCCTGCATTCTGACCAGTACTGCGCCCAAGGCAGCCGTGAATACCACCAGGAAAATAGTCAACCCGGCGCCAATCGCGCTCCCTATTTCGATCAGAAAATAGATCTCGATCAGCGGAACAATCAGGAAAATCAGGAAAAAGGCTTTCATATAAACGATCTTGTGGCCTGCCAAGGCAAGTCAGTCAAAACACATCACTCACAAACGAGCGAAACACCCTGTTTGCACAGACACATGCCTCCGGCCATCGAGTCAGGTTCAACAGGCCTGTTGCATGGCTCCTCCTAAGAAGAGCGATCAAACCGCCTGTCCCAACCGTTAAACGATCCGGCGGTTCTGACGTTCACAGGCATCATGCGCCGACTGATAACGGCCTGAAACAACATCAATCAGCCAGCCATACAGGATAAATCACACATTATTCGTATAGAATAACTGATTTTGGGATTGGTTTCGCGATGATGTCATATCAACCGTCGAGAATCGGCTATCGCTGTCGGCAGACAGGGAATAGGTTGGCGTCACTGCGTCATCCGTGAGGCTTTTCGTGAACTTGATACTTGGCAATCAGTCAATATAGTATCGTCACCCTTTATTTTGTATTGATGTTGTCTGCTTCACAATGAATTTCTTTACCCGGTTCCTTGTCCTGTGCTCGTTGGGGATCACGCTATGCGCGCAGGGTGACGATGACGAACTGCTTCCATCCGAAGAGGCTTTTCGGTTCAGTACGCAACTCATCGGGGAAGACGGCATCCAGGCGCGGTGGGAAATCGCGGAAGGTTATTACATGTATCGGGATAAAATGGAATTTCACCTGAGCGGCAATGGACTGGTTTCCAGTGACCCCGTGTATCCGACCGGGCATATCAAGCAGGACGAACTGTTCGGGACCGTTGAGGTTTATACCAACCAGTTTGAAACGCTGATCCCCATCTCAGACAGCGGAACAGG